>LWDU01042557.1_pt1 | contig 15788 bp, 13 predicted proteins | sample 727161 | NCBI WGS metagenome assembly LWDU01 (sample SAMN04566230, study PRJNA314399) | hydrothermal vent metagenome | isolation source: deep sea hydrothermal plume seawater | place: Mexico: Gulf of California, Guaymas Basin | collected 2004-07-11 | reverse complement strand
AACTACGCCAAGGAGTTCGAGACGGTCGACCTGGAAGCTCTGAAGAAGGACATCGTTGAGGTGATGACGACGTCTCAGGAGTGGTGGCCGGCAGACTACGGCCACTACGGACCACTCTTCATCCGGATGGCTTGGCATAGTGCCGGCACCTACCGCATCGGAGATGGTCGCGGTGGAGCAGGAGCCGGTACACTGCGCTTTGCCCCCCTCAACAGCTGGCCCGACAATGCAAACCTCGACAAGGCCCGTGCGTTGCTGTGGCCGATCAAACAAAAATATGGCCGGAAGATCTCCTGGGCAGACCTGATGGTATTCACCGGCAATTGCGCCCTCGAATCGATGGGATTCAAAACCTTCGGTTTTTCCGGCGGACGCGAAGATGTGTGGGAACCGGAAGAGGATATCTACTGGGGCTCCGAGACCAAGTGGCTGGCAGATCAACGGTACAGCGGCGATCGAGAGCTGGAAGGTCACCTCGGAGCGGTCCAGATGGGACTGATCTACGTCAACCCTGAAGGCCCCAACGGCAACCCCAATCCGATCGCAGCGGCCAAAGATATCCGCGAGACCTTTGGTCGAATGGCGATGAATGATGAAGAAACTGTGGCACTCATCGCAGGGGGACACACCTTCGGCAAGGCGCATGGTGCTGCGGATCCAGATCAGCATGTCGGACCGGAACCGGAGGGAGCTGCTCTGGAGGAACAAGGCTTCGGCTGGAAGAACAGTCATGGCAGTGGTCACGGCAAGGACACCATCACCAGCGGACTCGAGGGTGCCTGGACCACCAACCCGGTGCAGTGGGACAACAACTTCTTCGAGAACTTGTTTGGTTACGAATGGAAACAATCCCACCAATGCCGATGCCAATGGCACCGTGCCCGATGCCCACGACCCCTCGGTGCGCCATGCACCGGTGATGTTCACCACCGATCTCGCGCTCCGCGAAGACCCGACCTATGCTCCCATCTCGAAACGCTTCCATGAGGACGCAGGTGCCTTTGCGGATGCCTTCGCCAGGGCCTGGTACAAGATGACTCATCGGGACATGGGCCCGGTGACACGCTGCCTCGGCGCGCTGGTTCCGACAGAACCTCAGATCTGGCAGGACCCGGTTCCACAGGCGAACCCGGATACCATGATCGGCGAGGAACAGATCACCGCTCTCAAGGAGCAGGTGCTCTCCTCGGGACTGTCGGTTCCCCAGCTGGTCTCCACCGCATGGGCCTCGGCCACCACTTTCCGTGGTACCGACAAGCGTGGAGGTGCCAACGGGGCTCGGATTCGCCTGGCGCCACAGAAGTACTGGGAAGTGAACCAACCGGCACAACTGGCGGAGGTACTACAGACCCTCGAGGGAATCCAGACCCAGTTCAATTCGTCAGCCGCTGGAGGCCAGATGGTCTCGCTGGCAGATTTGATCGTGCTCGCCGGATGTGCCGCCGTCGAAGAAGCAGCGCAACAGGGCGGTCATGCAGTGCAAGTTCCCTTCACTCCTGGCCGCACCGATGCCACACAAGAGCAGACCGATGTCGATTCCTTCGCGGTTCTCGAACCGACTGCCGATGGCTTCCGTAATTACTTCAGTGCTGGAAACCACCGAACCTCCGAGGAGTTACTGATCGATCGCGCGCAGATGCTGACACTGACTGCGCCCGAGATGACGGTACTGGTCGGCGGCCTGCGTACCCTCGATGCCAATGCCGGACAGACCGATTTCGGTGTCTTTACCCGGAGACCGGGACAGTTGACTACTGATTTCTTCGTCCACTTGCTCGACATCAGCACCCGGTGGCAAAAATCAGACCAGTGCGATCACCTCTATGAGGGTCTCGATCGCAGCAGCGGCGAGATGCGCTGGAGAGCATCGGCGGTCGACCTCATCTTCGGTTCCAACTCCCAGCTCCAGGCCATCTCCGAGGTGTATGCCTGCGCAGATTCCCAGCAGGCCTTTGTCGACGACTTCGTCAGCGCATGGGTCAAAGTGATGAACCTGGACCGTTTCGACCTCTGTCGATCCGAGCGATAACGCGATAACGCCAGGAGTCCAGCGGCGGTTGAACTCGAGCCCGTACCCCAGCCGGGTGCGGGCTCGAAGACTCTCTGCTGCTTCTGCTGCTGCGTGAAGAGTCATTTCCGAGAAAACTGCAATTTCGCTGCACCGTTTCCAGCGGACCCGCGCCCCCACCAGGCACGGATGGAGGCTTCGGTGATGAGGAGCATCTTCCGAGTATCGATATTTCTCGACCAATTAGATCCCCTGGGGCCCTCCAGCAGGGCTCCAACTTCATGGCAGAGAAGGATTTCCAACTTTCAGCCCAGTTCTGGAACAGTTGACACTGCCATCCATGTATCCTAGGATCCTTGCTTCCGACCCGGAGCCCGGGAGGCGGAGTGACCATCCGACGTTGTGCGGCTGGCAACCCCTTCCGATTCCGGACATTGCAGCGACTCCGATTCCCGGTCTCACGATCAGGAAAGGGCCATTTCGGTCCGGTTGGAGGGTCGTGCCGATGCCTGCTCTCTCGCTGGCTCGCGCCGGCCCCCCCTCCGTATCCGAATCGCTCCCTGAGAGCACCGACCGCAATGTCTTGGTAGATCCGGTCGGTTCCGAAGTGGTCAGGTCATCGACGACCAGCCGAGCGGGTCTGTCCGTGCCGAGAAACGGTACGGAATCGCGATGAGTTTGTCCAGAAAGCGGTGCTCGAAAGAGCCTGGTTTCATGGTGCTAGTTTCATGGTGCTGGTTTACACGTGCCGGGTCGATTTGATCCTTGGCCCGCAAATCAGCAATGACAGCCGTCCAGCAGGACCGAAGTCCTGTAGAAGGAGTTGAAGGTGAGTGAGGAGATCCTGCGCTTCGTGGACACGATTCATCGTGATCGACAAGTCGACAAAGAGGTGATCTTCACGGGCATCGAGCTGGCTCTCGTCTCGGCGGCCCAGAAGCGATTTGACCAGGAAGATGGCATCGAAGTTCTCATCGATCGTGAATCGGGTGAGATTTCTGCCGTCCGTGATGGGGCTGGCTTCGACCCCCGTGAAGCACTGGGGCGTATCGCTGCCGGTGCCGGCAGACAGGTCCTCTTTCAGAAGATTCGTGAAGCTGAGCGTGAAGTCATCCACCGTGAATTTTCAAATCGCATCGGGGAGATGCTCAACGGAACCGTGGCCAGCAAAAAAGGCGGTGGATTGGTCATTACCCTGACCAACCGAGCCGAGGGATTCATGCCTCGGAGCGAACAATCTCACCTCGAAGAGTGGAATGAAGGGGACCGGATCAAGGTGGTCCTCAAGGAAGTCAACATGCAGCAGACGCGGGTCCAGTTGCTCGTCTCGCGAGGCGCCCCCGACATCGTCAGGCGCCTGTTTGAGCAGGAGATCCCCGAGGTTGCCGATTACGTGGTGGAGATCAAGGCGATCGCTCGCGAGGCTGGAAATCGTACCAAGATTGCAGTGGCCACCCTCGACTCGAATGTCGACTGCGTCGGTGCCTGTATCGGAATCAAGGGCTCTCGAATCAGAAATGTCACGGACGAACTCAGCGGTGAAAAAATCGATGTGGTGCGCTGGAATGATTCGGTCGAGGTTTTGATTCCGGAAGCACTGAAGCCTGCCGAAGTCGCATCGCTTGAACTGGATTACGAGAACAAGACGGCCACTGTATTCGTGACCGAAGATCAGCAATCATTGGCCATCGGACGCCGCGGTCAAAATGTTCGACTCGCATCCAAACTCTCTGGCTGGGAGTTGAATATCAGTCCCATCTCCGAAGAAGAACTCGCACAACTCCGCCTTGCCGGAACCGAATCACGTGCCGATGAGATGTTTGGTGATCGGCTGGCTCAAGTGGCCGGTGAAGAGGGTTCTGATCGAGCGAGTAATCCACTCGACCAGTTGTTCGACGACAACAGTGCCAGTGACGAAGAGATCGCCGAAGAATACGGTGAAGGTGCCGTGGTCATGGGCCTTGAGGATCTCCCCGGGGTCACCGAAGAGATCGCCGATCGCCTGGTTGAACTACAATACGACAGTACCGATGCGCTTCTGGAAGCAGGAGTGGAAGGTCTTTCCAAGGTCGAGGGACTCGATGAAGATTCTGCTCGACTGATCATCGAGAAAATCCGCGAAATCATGGATAGCGTTGAAACTGAAGCAGAGGAGGGGGATGACTCCTGATCAGGAGTCATCCCCTCTCCCCTTTGAATAACAGGAGGCACTCTCTTTGGGTGTGAGAATACACACACTGGCGAAGGAACTCGGGCTCCAGAGCAAAGACCTCATGGAAATGCTCGCTGCCCGCGGCATCCAGGTGAAGAACCACATGTCTTCCGTCGATGACGGAATGGCTGCGCATTTACGCATCATCGCCGTTCCCGACGATGATCCCGAAGAACCCGAGGAAGTCTCTGAGCCGGAAGCGGCTCACGAGTCCGACACATCGGGTGAAGTCGTGACCGCCGAAAAAGAAGCGGAAGTCGTGCCCACTCCGGTCGAAGAAGCCGTGGTTGAACCGGAGGTAGATTCCCCCTCCGATCCGGTCGAAGCCGCGGCCCCCGAAGTCGTGGAATCCCCGGTCGAAGAAGCAGCCAGCGCCTCTGAAACCGAAGTTGTCGCCGAAGATCCAGAAGTGGTCGAGGCTGCATCCGAAACAACAGAGACAGAAGCGATGGTCGAAGCCTCCGAGCCGGAGGACGACTCCGTTGCAGAGGTGGCTTCCGCAGAGGTAGTGCTCGACGAATCTGCCCCGGCCTCCGATCCCAAGCGACTCAGTGAAGAGGATCTCGCAAGGATCTCGCCGAAGCGGCAGAAAGCTGCGAAGATCGTCATGGCTCCCGGCTTTGGTGGAACGCCCAGCACTCCGGCCACTCCTGTGGTCCCCGTCGCTCAGCCTCTCCCATCCGGAGCATCATCGCCGATTCGAAAGCCTCGAGGACGTCCACTGATCATCCGCTCGAAGGCCCCGACTCGCCCCCCCCCTCCGAATCGTGCTCCACGCAGAGCTCCCGGTGGTCCAGGCGGGGGTCCTGGCGGTCGTCCTGGTGGTGGTCCTGGTGGTCGTCCTGGTGGCGGCCGTCCTCCCGGACGCGGCCCCGGTGGAGCGAGCAGCGGCCCTCCACAAGGAGGCAAGAAAGTGATGGTGTTCCCCGGTGCCGATACCACCGGTGGACCGCCCAGAAGATCCGGACCTCCCGGTAGAGGAGGCCCAGCCGGTAAAGGAAGAGGACGCCAGGGAGGTCGACCACGACGCCAGGAGTCTGACTTCACCCGACGCCGTCTCCAGCAGGAGATCCTCCCGGAAGACTTGCCAGATCAGATCACCCTCGAAGAACCCGCCAGCATCAAGGACCTCTCGCTGGCGCTGGGGATCAAGCAAACCGCACTTCTCAAGAAATTGATGAATCACGGCATGCTGGCGAATGTCAACTCTCCCCTCACCGAGGAGATCACAGATGTTCTTTCGGTAGAGATCAGTTGCGAAATTCTTCTGGTCGAGCCGAAAGCGATGCATTCATCTCTCGATGAACTGGATCAGATCGAGGACTCGGAAGAAGACCTGATCCTTCGAGCTCCGGTGGTGACCCTGATGGGGCACGTCGACCATGGAAAAACCACTCTTCTCGACAAGATCCGCGAGAGTTCCATCACCAAATCCGAATCGGGTGGCATCACCCAGCACATGAGTGCCTACCGCGTCGACAAGGGTAACGCCCACGTCGTCTTCGTCGACACTCCCGGGCATAGAGCGTTCACCAGTATGCGAGCTCGTGGTGCCAACGTCACCGACGTGGTCGTTCTGGTCGTGGCAGCCGATGATGGCCCGATGCCGCAAACCGAGGAGGCGATTCAACACGCCAAAGCCGCTGGCGTCCCCATCGTCGTGGCGATCAACAAGATCGATCGCGAGGGAGCCAGCACCGACAAGGTGAAGGCTCAACTGGCAGAGTTGGGACTGTCCCCTGTCGAATGGGGAGGCACGACCGAGATGATCCCGGTTTCCGCTCTGACCGGAGAAGGGGTAGATCAGTTGCTCGAGCAACTGTCGCTCGAATCTGAAATCCTCGAACTGAAGGCGAACCCTTCCAAGAACGCCATCGGTACGGTTCTCGATTCCCGAGCGTCTACCGGACAGGGCAACGTCATCACTGCCTTGATCCAGGATGGAACCTTGCGACCCGGTGACTCGGTAGTCTGCGGACCGGCCCACGGCAAGATCCGAACCCTGCGGAGCACTTCCGGGATAAACCTGAAGAGTGCCCCACCCGCAACGCCGGTGGAGATCACCGGACTCAATGACCTTCCCGAGGCTGGAGATCGACTGTACGCCCTCGATGATGCGACAAAGGCGAGACAGATCGCGGAGGAACGCCAGGAAGCGAAGGCGAAGACAGACCGAGCGGAGCGACAAAAGGTCACCCTCGAGGGACTCTTCGACAAGATCGACGAGGCCAAGACTCGTGAGATCAAGGTCGTGCTCAAGACCGATGTGAAGGGCACACTCGAGGTTCTCAAGGGTGAATTGGCAGCGATGCGTACCCGTGAGGTGGCTGTCAGGGTGATCCGCTCCGGTGTCGGTGAGATTTCTGAATCCGATATCCTTCTGGCGGACGCTTCGAAAGCGATCGTCATAGGATTCCACGTTTCCGCCGCCGACCGGGCACGATCCGAGGCCGATTCCAAGGGAGTCGAGATCCGTACCTACTCGGTGATTTACGAGATCATCGATGACATGCGTAAGGCTCTGGAAGGGATGCTCGCCCCCGACGTTTCCGAAGAGGTGCAGGGGAAAGTCGAGATCCAGGCCATCTTCAAGTCGACCAAACTGGGCAACATTGCCGGTTGTATTGGCCGTCAGGGAATCGTCACTCGTGATGACAAGATCCGCTTGCTCCGTGACGGCGAGGTGCTCCACGAGGGTCGACTCGCCTCCCTGCGCAGGGATAAGGATGATGCCAAGGAAATCCGCGAAGGTTTCGAGTGCGGAATCGTGATCCAAGGATTCAAGGACATCCAGGTGGGCGACTTCATCGAGAGCATCAAGGTCATCAAGACCACTCGAACACTAGAAGAATCAGAAGCACGTTCGGAGTAACGATGAAGTCGATCCGTCGTGCTCGTATCGCCAGTCAATTGAGAGAGGAAATCTCTCGTATCATTCAGTTTGACCTGAAGGATCCCAGAATCGGATTCCTGTCGGTTCTTTCGGTGGAGCCGACCGTCGACCTGAAGGAGTGCAAGGTATACGTATCCATCATGGGTAAAGAGAGTCAGCAGCGAACCTCGATGCGAGGTCTCGAAGCCGCTCGAGGCAAGATTCAATCACTTCTCACCACCCAGATCCGCCTGCGCGAAACTCCGATCCTGCGGTTCATCCTCGATGAGAGTCACCAGAAAAGCCAAGCGATCGAAGATGTGATCAAAGCGGCTCGGGATGAAGATGAGAAAGCAGCCCTCGAGCGTGAAGAGCGTTCCAACTCCGACCATGATGTCGATGAGGAGCAGGGCTAGTTCTCGGTTCCTGCGTCCTGCTCGACCACCACCAGCCGATCTCGACCCTCTCGCTTGGCCCGATACAGTGCGGTGTCGGCCTCAGCGAGAAGATCCTCACCGGTCAGTCCATCTCGCAGCACAGTAACTCCCACCGAAAGAGATAGATCCGAGACTTCTCGCGCCCGTCCACCGAGGAATTGGATCTGTCGAAACTGCTCCAGTAATTCCCGCCCCTTGCACTCGATGTCGGCGAGACCGCTTCCAGGCATCAAGATCACGAATTCATCACCACCGTATCGGCAAACATGATCACTTTCTCGGAAGAAGCCCTTCAGCATTGCAGATATTTCCTGCAGTAGTTCATCCCCCACCAGATGACCCAGTTGATCGTTGATGCCCTTGAACCCGTCCAGGTCTGCGAACAACAGACCTAGATTCTCGTCATCTCGTCGAGCCCTGAGCACTTCTTTTTCCAGTTGTGAGACCAGGGCAAGGCGGTTGGAAATGCCCGTCAATGGATCGAGAAGTGCCTGTTTTTCAAGCTGGTCATGTAGTCTCAAGTTTTGCAGGGTGAGCGCGAGGATTTCTCCGATCGTCTGCAGTACATCTTCATGCCAGTCCTTGAGAAGAGGTGCCTCCTCCAGCAGTTTCACTTCCCTGGGATCGATGGTGAGTTCGAGCAATCCGCAGGGTGGTTCGTTTCCGACCGCCAGCGGAAGTCTGCGGTATCCAGGATCCGATTCATCCGAAAGGTGATCGAGGCTGCTCAATGAAGGATGACTGCACCAGCTGATCTCTTCTGCTGCACCTTGATAACTCCACAATCTCACATCTCTGTATCCCAGACCATCCGAGCAGAGCAGCGTGCCCGCTCTGGAGAAGAAATCGACCTCGTCCCGAACCCCGATCAACAGGGTCGAGAGCCTGGGAGCAGTTCTAATTTTTTCGGTTAACTGGAAAATACGTAGGGAAGTTCGAACGGCATCACATGCGCGGCGTCGTTGCTCTTCCATTTCCCGTTCCAGGCCAACGCCGCTCTCATCGAGGATGCGCAATCGATAGACCCAGCGCGCTTCTCCACGAGGGCTGACGCGTCGCCCTCCCACCACCGCCACCGGTCGCCAACCATCGCCGTGACGGATGCGTAACAAGATCGCAGCGGGTTCTGACTCGCCATCGCCTCCCAGTGAGAGAAGTCGATGCTGATCCTGTTCATGAAACCAGCCACTCAGTTCAACATCGCGCAGATCCTCAGCCTCCTGACAGCCGATCAGGTCGAGGAATGCCCGATTGATGGCGATGACCTTCCGACGAGGCCCACGAGCCACGATCAGGGGGTCCGGAAAGAGATCGAGGAGCAAGCGAGACTCCCCTGGATCCGGGGGCAGGGGCCACTCACCGGGCCTTTTCGAGAGTAATGAACGCGACATCCAGTCCCACCTCCAGGTACCTTGCAGGTACCTAGATGACCCGCAGAAAAGGATATCACGGAGTCGGCGATTTGGCCCACCCGGTGGCGTGTCCAGCCCGCCTCTGATACCGTTTCTCACTGCCCTGGACGTCCAATAGGAGGAATACACCTTGCTCGAAGTACTACAGGAAGCGGTTCAAATCCTCGAAGATGGTGGACGTGCAGCGCTGGCGACCATCGTCTCCACCAGCGGATCCACTCCGGGCAAAACCGGGGCGAAGATGCTGGTGCGCGAAGACGGAACCACAGTCGGCACCGTCGGTGGCGGCTGTACCGAGGCCGATATCTGGAGACTGGCGATGGAAGTGATCTCCACCGGGATTCCAAAGAGGGATTCCTTTCGCCTGACCGCTGCCACGGTGGCGGAGACCGGGCTGCTCTGCGGAGGAGAATTTGAAGTGTATATCGAACCGATCGGAACTCCAGCGGTGCTCATCCTGGGAGCCGGCCACATCGCCTCGGCGCTGTGCGACGTACTCTCGAACCTACAATGGCGTGTCACGATCATCGATGATCGAGCCGATTTTGCCGATGCTGCGAGATTTCCTGCGGCCAAGGAAGTCCTTTGTCGTCCATTCGAAGAATGCCTCGATGGGCTCTTGGTGACCGGTAATAGTTGCATCGTGATCGCTACCCGGGGCCATATGCATGACGAATTATCTCTCGATCGTGCCTTACAAACCACGGCCGGATACATCGGGTTGATCGGAAGTCGGGGCAAGATCGGGGCCATCCTCAAGAATCTCCGAAAAGCCGGTGCCGATGCCTCCATCGCGGAGCGGGTTCGAGCACCGATCGGTCTTCCGATCGGATCACGGACTCCCGAGGAGATCGCCATCTCGATCGCAGCGGAGTTGATCTCTTTCCACCGCATTCCCGGCGGCAATACTCCGAGAACTCCAGACCACCACCCCCAGGCAGATCCTCTGATGACCAAAAGCTCGGATTGAAGAGTGACGCTCGTTGCCCCCCTGTCCCCTCCCCGATAGAATCTCCAGTCGGTGAGATCGCTTCCCCGGTCTCCCCACACGAGAGATGACCCTGGCGACGGAGATCGAACCATTCCACTCGCTGGAGGATCCAGTTCTCCGAAGGACCCTGACCCGAACCTGGAACCCGTCCTGGAAGGACACCCGATGTCGGCAAAAACTGCCCCGACCAGTGATTCCACTTCTGGTGGTAAGAAGCCCTCTCCCGGCGGAAAGCTCACGCTCGAGCAGATCACACAGCAGGCCTACAAATCCCATTCGACTCTGCACCAGATCAAGGATCTGGATGTCCTGGAAACGATGATTCTCGGCTCGCTGGCTTCCTCGATGTCCCTCGTCCATCTGCTCAAGGCCTGGGAAGTCTTCAAGACGGAATTCGTGGACTGGAATGAGGTTCGAATCTCTTCCGCATGTGAGGTCTCCCAAGTCATCTCGAAGGCGAACGACCCCTTGCAACTGGCGATGCAACTCAAGGAAATGATGCAGGTGATCTTCGAGCGGCGCCACATGCTCAACCTGGAGTTCATTCATGAAAATTCCATCGTGGATGTCAAAGAGTTCTTCAAGCGGTCACCGGATCTCCCCGACCTCGCGCGCCAGTTGGTACTCAGTTACGTCAAGGGCCAACCCGCTGTGCCGCTCGAAGCATGGGCCCAAGGAGGCCTGATACGAGCGGGTCTACTGACCTCGTCCATCTCCTCGGCTCAACGCCAGCGTAAGTTGTTCGATGAACTCAACGAGATTCCACTCCTTCACGCCGTTCTCGCCCTCCATGATGAAGCGAGAAAACACCCGGACCCTGCCGTCGAAAAGGCCCTGCGCTTGAAGGCGGAACAAGCCAAAGTTGCGGCACAGAAGGCAGCCAAAGCCGCCAAGATAGAGGCGATGAAGAAAGCCGCTGAGGAGAAGGCGATCGCCAAGGCTGCCAAAGATGAGGCGATCAGGATCGAACGAGAAAAGGTCGCCAGAAAGAAGGCCGCTGAAAAGGCCGCCAGGGACAAGATCGCCAAGAAAACTGCGGAGAAGGCCGCCAAGGTGAAAGCCGTCAAGGACAAGGCCGCAAGAGCCAAGGCAGCAAAAGCCAAGGTAGCCAAGGACAAGGCCGCCAAAGCCAAGGCCGCCAAGGACAAGATCGCCAAAGCCAAGGCCGCAAAAGCCAAGGTAGCCAAGGACAAGATCGCAAAAGCCAAGGCAGCAAAAGCCAAGTTAGCCAAGGACAAGATCGCAAAAGCCAAGGCCGCCAAAGCCAAGGCAGCCAAAAAGGTCACCAAGAAGGCCGCCAAGAAGGCCACCAAGAAGGTCACCAAGAAGGCCACCAAGAAGGCCACCAAGAAGAGCGCCAAGAAGGTCACCAAGAAGAGCGCCAAGAAGGCCACCAAGAAGGCCACCAAGAAGGCCACCAAGAAGAGCGCCAAGAAGAGCGCCAAGAAGAGCGCCAAGAAGAGCGCCAAGAAGGGCGCCAAGAAGAAGCCAAAGAAGCGCTAATAGAGTGCACTGGACCGACACCGCGACTCCGGATGCTCCGAGCATCCACGGAAGGAGACTCCCTTGGCTGGACACTCAAAGTGGGCCGGAATCAAGCACAAGAAGGCGGCCAATGATGCCAAGCGTGGCAAGGTCTTCAGTAAAATCGCCAAGTTGATCACCGTCGCTGCCAGAGATGGCGGCGGAGATGTGACACAAAACCCTCACCTGAAGTTGGTCGTCGACAAGGCAAAATCGGCCAACATGCCCAACGACAATATCGACCGGGCAATCAAGAAGGGTACCGGAGAACTGGGGACCGTTACCTTCTTTGAACTGGTCTATGAAGGATATGCCCCGGCTCAGGTCGCCCTGGTGGTCGACATCCTGACTGACAATAAAAACCGTACCGCCAGCGAACTGAGAAAGCTCTTCGACAAGAAGGGCGGAACCCTGGGCAGCCCAGGGTCTGTTTCCTGGAATTTTGAAACCCGAGGGGTGATCGAACTTCCAGCAGATTCCATCGGTGAAGAAGATCTGATGGATCTGGTACTGGAAGCGGGTGCAGAGGATGTGAAGGTCGAGGATGGGCACTTACAGGTGCTCTGTGACCCTCAATCCTTCAGCAAGGTTCAACAGGCGATCGCATCGGCAAATCTGACCCCTTCCTTCGCGGAGGTCACCAGACTTCCCAAGGACACCATCACCGTCGATGACAAGAAGAAGGCCATCAAGGTGTTGAACTTCATCGAAGAAGTCGAGGACCATGATGATGTCCAGAAGGTCAGCCACAATCTGGATCTACCGCCAGACTTACTCGACCAGATCAATGCTTGATCGGATCCGGTCCTGACCTGTGACCTTCATTCGATTACTGATCAGACCGCTGGAAGAAGAAGTCCCTGAAATCTCGGATCGGGGTCCGCTCGGTGAAGGACTCATCGAGCTCGTGCCAGTGGCAAACCTCGTCATCGCCGGGTCTCCAGCAAAGAAAGACCTTCCTTCCGACATACAGTGTCGGAAAGTTGATCACGCCGCGCTTGAATTCCTGGACGAAGCACCCCAGCTCCTCGACCTCTCGGATGTATCCATTGATCCGATCGATGAGCAAGTTCAACTCCAGTTTCAGGTCCTGGGCGGCAGCTGCACAGGTTTCGTCGTCGCTGCGAATCGGGTTCTTCTCGAGGCATTCGAGTTCGGTTCGCTTCTGGATGATCCCATCCCAGACTTCTATGATGTCGCACACCACCCGCTCCAGCAGGGGCATCATCTTGTTGGCATCGTCAACGGTCACGAGACGGCTTTGTCCCTGGGTGCTACTGGTTCGGCGCATCGGACTCTCCATTTCAACCGGGTTCATGTTCAGGGGACTAGTTGGCAAGCACCGTGCCCGGCCAAATTCGGCTGAAATCTACGCCTGGAGACTCCTTCAGTCCCATCTCGTTCCATTCCCGGACCAGATGTCCACCGGTTGGACGGGTCCGTCGGTTGACTTCTCCCCCGAAGGGCTCGATAACTTCGTGGCAGGGGAATGAAACAGCTTCGCCACCTCTACAGTCGAAGAGTCCGGTCGAATCAGCCAGCAACAGCGGGAGAATTGTCACTTGAGCCTGCCCACCTCAGGATCCTCAAAATATGCGGGATCCCCAAGAATCCCAGGAACCCAGCGGAAGCTAGATTCCGCTGGTTTCACCGCTCGCTACGTCTCCGGGCGATGCGCTGGTAGGTGTGTACCATCGCTGCTGCTGTGGGCCTGCCTACTCCTCTCCTTCTGCAGTTTCACCCCTTCCCTCGACCTGTTCGGCCAGGATGCCAGCGTACGATCCGAGGTGATCTCACAGATCCGCCTGCAGGGCCTCGATCGTCTCGGTACTGCCCAGGTGATGGCTCGGATGAAGGTCCGAGTCGGAGATCGCTGGGATCCAGCCGCACTCGATGAAGAATATCGGCGACTCTGGACCAGTGGCGATTTTGTCACCATCGATGCCCCACTGGTGGATCACACCGAAAAAGGCGTGATCATCACCATCATGCTTCGGGAACGTCGGCGCAGAGAATCTCTCGGTCCGAACAGCCTTGAAGGAAATTCGCAGTCGCAAGGATGAACTGCACGATCCGCTTCTGGTGAGAGAAGATCTCGAAACCGTGATCGATCTACTACTGAAGCTGGGGCACCCCTTCGCTCGCGTCGATACCCGCACCGAAGAAACCGCTGAAGGTTTGCGGATCATCTTTGAACTCGATGAAGGCCCTCAGGTACGAATCCAGCGCGTCGATCTCCAGGGTAAGGGATCGATTCCCATCGCTGACATCTTCGGGGTGATGCAACTGCGAACCCGCATCTATCTGGGCCTCGGTCGATCGGGCAAGTTTGACCCCCGCTTGCTCGAGCAAGATCTCGACCAGATTCGCACCCTTTACGTCGCCAGGGGATTCTTCGACGCAGAGGTCTCACTGGGCCAATTGGACTTCCAGAATGGGTTGGAGGATCTCAGGATCTTGATCCTGGTCGATGAGGGCCCCCGATACAGGGTCGGAGAAATTGAGTTCCAGATCACTGGCCCTGGCGATCTTTCCCAGCAGCAGCTGCTGGATGCCCTCAAATTGACCGCAGGATCGGACTGGGACGGCGAGATCGTCCAGGCAGATACCGAAGCACTGAGGACGCTGTTCAGTGATCTGGGTTTCCTCGATGCAGCGGTATCCCCTTCCCTCACCTACCCCCTCGAGGGTCAGGAAGTGCTCCTGAGTTACCGGATCATCGTTGGATCCAAGGTCACGGCCAGCGAGATCGGATTCCGCGGCAATGGCACGACCAGGGACGATGTGATTCGTCGCCAGCTGGTAGTCTATCCCGGAGAAGAACTGCACATGGATGCGATCCAGGACAGTTTGAGCAATCTCCACCGACTGCAGTACTTCGACCAGGTGCGGCCGCAGTTCGAAGGTGGAACCGAATCGGATCAACGCCCAGTGGTCTTTGAACTGTCAGAGATGTCCACCGGCAGGGCATTGTTTGGCGTCGGCTACTCCAGTGGCCGCGGTGCGGTTGGAAACCTGGCCATCGAGAAGCGTAACTTTGACATCTCCGATTTCCCCGAATCCTTGTCCGATCTACCGGGATCCTTCACCGGCGGTGGGCAGCGTCTGGTGCTGGAAGCACAACCGGGGACCGAGTACTCGAGGTATCGATTACTCTTCTCCGAGCCTTACCTCGGTGGATCGCAGAACTCCTTGAATGTTTCAGCCTTCCGCTCGGTACTGCTCCGCAGGGAATACATCGAGGACAGAAATAGCGTCGGCCTCACCTTCGGTCGATTGTTCAATCGAGAAGAAAGAATACGCGGTTCTCTCGGATTACGGCATGACCTGATCTCGGTCAATGATGTCTCAGCATCGGCTCCCTCGGTGGTCCTCGACAGTGCGGGAAAGACACGCTACACCGCGCTGGATCTCGATCTGGAATGGAACCAGAGAGTTTATCGCCCGGTGATCGGATCCGTGGATGGATGGTATGTCGAGGGTGGCTATAGCCACATCGGAGGACCTCTCGGAGGCGACCTCGAGGTGGCCAAACTCGATTTCAGCACCGGCCTGTTCAAGACCACGTTTCAGGATGGTGAGGATTACCGTCATGTCTTCGCCGCACGAACCAGTTTCAACTGGGCAGAACCGCTCGGGGCTGACGACCAGGTTCCAGTTTTCGAGCGATACTATCTCGGCGGACCGCGGTCATTGCGTGGATTTGATTACCGTGGAGTCGGCCCACGAGAAGATGACCAAGAAATCGGCGGTACGGTTCGCCACCGAGGATCGATCGAGTACACCTGGCCGCTGATTGAAAATACTCTGCGCGGAATCGTCTTCACTGATTTCGGAAATCTCTCCGACGGAACGTCCGCATTCTCTTTCGATGACTATCGAGTAGGAGTTGGCGGTGGCGTGGTGATCAATGTCCCCATCTTCGGTCAGCCGCTCCCCATCTCCATCACCTGGACCGAAGCGGTGAAGAAGCAAGAAGGAGATCGAATCCAGGAGTTCTCCTTCGATCTCGGCTGGTTCCTCAACTAGCGCACGACTCTCGCAGGCGATTCCAGTCCTGAATCACGGTCCTGAATCACGGTCCTGAATCACAGTCCCTCTTCACAGTCCCACCAGACCTGAAATCCCGGCGGTGGAAGCACCCAGGAAATGTCGGCGAAGGAAACATCGGTGGCGACACCATTGATGATCACCACCAGTCTCTGTTTCTCCTTGTTGATCTTGCGCACCTCGCAGACCTGCTGGAAACGAGGAATGAACACGGCATCCCCCTTACTCAGGGACCGAGCAGTGTCGAGTCGTCTTTGTGCCAGGTCGGTTCCGGCGAGGGCA
>LWDU01042550.1_pt1 | contig 15792 bp, 7 predicted proteins | sample 727161 | NCBI WGS metagenome assembly LWDU01 (sample SAMN04566230, study PRJNA314399) | hydrothermal vent metagenome | isolation source: deep sea hydrothermal plume seawater | place: Mexico: Gulf of California, Guaymas Basin | collected 2004-07-11 | reverse complement strand
GTGGGACCACTCGAACCTCGCGTGGAGCTGTGGAACGAGACGATTCACCCGGGAGAGACCGCTTCCATCGCTTTGCTTCGGCTTCTTGCGAGACGCGTCGATCGCCGGCTTCGAGGCAACTCGCTAGCGTCAGTCACAGGATCGAAGATCACCTCGGTTCAGCAGGCGTTGATGATCCTGCGCAGCAATGATCCTGCAGTCCGCACCCGTCTCCCCCGCCACCGACGCAGTGCACCGGTCATCACGGTTCTTCGGCGGCAGCAGGATGATTGAGGGGTCGATGGCCTTGTTGCGGATGAGTGGCGAGCAGTGGATCCGGCAAGCGGACCCGACGTCGGTGGCACCTCTCGAGACCCCTGATTATCTTGGCGAGAAGAGATAAATCAGCAAGAACAGCCTCGTATTGGCCTATTGCTGCCTCTGGCAAGACTCTGCCACGAGCGCCTGACCCACTCCCGCAGGAGAGTCGAATCGAATCCTACAGGCGATTCGATACACTGGTGACTGGAGATCTTGCTCGACAGTGATCCCGTCGTCGGCACGATTCTTCGTCGACTGCAGGATGATTGAGGCGTCGATGAGAGTCGTATCGATCGGAGGGTTCAGATGCCATCCATCGTTACAGCAATCCCGGAGAGGAAATCGATTCGATGATCACCATCGTGCTGAGCCTGATGCTGCTGATCCCATCGATGACGGAGAGCCATCCGATCCCCTCCGACGATCCGCCGCAACCTGCCGGCGATCGACTTCGCCAGGTGTGGTACCCGCTCGAGAATGGAATGGAAGTGGGGCTATTACCGCTTCCTTCACGGTTGCCCGTCGCTTCGCAAGAGGTCTCCATCATCACCGCCTGGAAGGTGGGAGCCGATCATGATCCGGTCGGGCTATCGGGAAGAACCCATCTGGCTGCCCAGTACCTGGCATCCCAGTACCTGACCACGAACGGGAATTCGGCCACCGGACATCCAGCAGAAGTCCAGGCGGGCAGTCATCAGACCTGGATCATCGAAAAGGTCGCCCCTGCGCAACTGTCGCAAAGCATCGAGGCCATCGTCAATACCTTCGACAGCCAGCAAGTCGATGAATCCAGACTCCAGCGATGTCGCGACCAGATCCGCTCCCTCGATCGAAGCGGAGCCGAAGGGGACGCCGATCGGTTGAGCCGATTGATCCTCGATGCACTCGATCCACTCGCCTCCGGCGCGAGAGGACTCGATACACTCGATCAGATCAGTGCCCAGCAGATCGGCACCTTCCTCGCTCGAACCTACCATCCGGGAACGGTTCGCATCGTCATCTGCGGACCCTACGATCCAGCACCCATCATCCAGATGATGAAGGAATCACTCGCGACGATCGACGCCGGAGAAGAACTGATCACCCCACCGGCCCTGGCCACCACTCCCGGTGAACTCGACCCCATCGCCACCACCGTGACAGATCACGGGATGGTCGCATGTGGTTGGCGAGTACCACGCCCCGGAACCCTCGAATCGTTACCACTTGGATTGTTCGTTCCGAGGTTGCGAAGAGCACTGGAAGCGGAAAAGGGTAGCTGCTCGTGGAATCCGATCCTCGAGCCGGAGATCGTCATCATCCGCCAACCGATCGTTCCGTCACCCAGTACCGCGGAACAACGCATCTCACGCGCAATAAATCAACTGAAGGGCGCAGTTTCCTACGCGCTCGACCAGCCGGTCTCCGGTGAGCTCTTGATGCAATCTCGCAGTGGTACTGCCATTCTTCTGGGTGCATACAGGGTCCATGATCCGACGTCGATGATCGACCCCTACCCCGCTGCAGAAGCGTTGATGCTGAGACGTGTCTTCGACATGAATGAGTCCCAGCTCCGCAATAACTTCGGTCGCATGGCCGAAGATCAGCTGAAGAAACTGAAGATGGATCACATCCAGAAGGATCAAACGGTGACCGGGATCCTCACCCCTTGACCGAGCAGTGGCGGCTTCGAGATGGAGACGATCGAGGAGCGACAGCGGTTACCGACCAGCCTCATCGACCAGCCTCATCGACCAGCCTCATCGACCAGCCTCATCGACTCAGTGCCGCCAGACTTCCGACCAGGTCAAAGTCTCCCGCCAACGCATCTTCCGGGGAGGCGCAACGCCAGCCCTGTCGAAGATCGACCAGTTTAGGATTCTCTCCCACTCGATATCGCCTCACCACTTCACCGATCTTCGAGTCTGCTTTCATCAACTCTCGTGCCTGTTGATACACACCCGACTCCCCCGCGGGTGATTGGCCGAGAGGGCGAGGCACGACATCGATTCGCGCATGGAGGCGACGGTCATTTCGACTCTCCTCCGGCCGTTCAAGTTCGTGGATTCCGGCCAGCGGCTCCAGTAATGAATAGGCAGCAAAACCGGTCACGGCGGCCATCCAGGTGCCTTCCGGTTCTTCCACTGCCGATGAGATGTCGAACTCGAGCAGGGTCATGTTTCTCTTCTTCGCCCAGGTCTTGACCATTTCAACGACCTGTTGCGACCACTGGGCCCCATCCTTTGCCGATTCTCGATCTCGCTGGACCGGACGGATCCGGATGAAGGCATCTTGCGGCAATTCGTCATCCAGTACCTGTAGGGCGCTCTTGAGCAGGTGAATCTGCATCGCGAGCCGACGAATCAGCTCGGGAGGATATCGATCTCTGGAATTCTCTGCGTCACCTCCGAGGCGATCGAGCAACGACCGTGCAGTACAGGTACCGGAATCGATACGGTCCCTCAGTTCTGACGAAGCCAGCACCGGCAGTCGATCATTGGAGTTCCAGAAGTCTGCGGCAGACATCCGTTCGAGGTCCTCTTTCTTGGCAGATTTCCACGAAGCCGACTCGATCCGGCCTTCCAGCTCCTCGACCCGGTCAGCGAGAATCAGTACCTCTTCCAGTCGTCCCGAACCACGCAATGCAACTCTCGCCACGGCCTCGGCGCCGATGCGAAGGTCGCCACTGGTGATATCCACCGGAGACAGTTCCGCTTCCTGCTCCTCCGGATCCGGCACATCAGGATCGACAAAATCGACCTCGATCTTTTCTCCGTTACTACGCACGAACAGGAACTGATCTTCTTTCGGGATGTCGTGGAGCAACATCTCATGCGCGATGGGCGTCAGTGCGTGTTTTTCCACCGCACGGCGGAGCGGACGCGCCCCTAGTTGTGAGGTCAATCCCCGCGACAGCAGGAAATCGATCGCGGACTCTTCCCATTCCACTGCCCACGGTCGATCGCGCAGCCCACGTCGCGACAGAACTCTCTTCAGTTCCATTTCCAGCAGCGCACGTTGTTCCGAACGAGAGAAGGGACGAAAGGTCACCACGTGATCGATTCGATTGAGAAACTCCGGTCGAAAGGTCTCGCGCAGGGCTCTCTCGTAGAGGTTTTCCTTGCCCGAGTCTGGATTGAATCCAAATGCCCCCTGCGCAGCTTCTCTCGCCCCAACATTGCTGGTCATGATGAAGACCACATGACGGAGATCGACTGTTTGTCCGCGGGTATCCGTCATCCGTGCGTCATCAAAGGCTTGCAAGAACATGTCCCACACCTGCGGATGGGCCTTTTCGAACTCATCGAGAAGTACCACACAAAACGGCTGCCGACGGATGGCATCCAGCAGACTGTGATGCGACCCGTGGTGGCCATCATCGGGTGATCCAACCAGCCTCCCCAGGTCTCCTGCAGTCTGCAGCTCGCTCATATCGATGCGCTCGAGCCGCTCCTTCGATCCAAACAGGTACTCGGCAAGCACCTTGGCGCTCTCTGTCTTGCCCGTTCCTGTCGGTCCGGCAAAGAAGAACACGCCAAGTGGCCGTCCCGGATCGGTGAGCCCCGCCTTGAGCAAGGTGATCCTGTCCGCCATGCATTGGATCGCCTCATCCTGACCAATGATTCTCTCCCGAAAGAAAGACATCACCTGACCAGGATCCAGCATCTCTTCATCATCGACGATCACACTGGGCATTCCTGAGCGTTCGGTAATCGCGCTCACCGCATCGGAATACAATATCTTCGATTCCCCTGCCTGCCGCTTTCTTTCCATGATCGACTTGAACAGATCAAAAGAAGATCCAAAAACAGCCTGAGATGTGAGGTACTGCTGAGACAGGGTGACGATCTTCTTGAGAATGTCATCGGTAACTTCAATCTTCGTGTCCTTGTAATTGCAGTGCTGTCTCACCAGGACTTTCAGCCCCTCCACTGTCTCATCGATTCCTGGTGCTTTGACCTCGACCAGATCGAACGCCGTTCTGATCACTCGGTTCTTGCGCAGCAGCGTCTCGATTTCGGCACCTTCTACAATTCCAACGGTGATCAATCTCTTCTTTCGGATCTCTATGATCATCCGATCGAGCAGGCTGACGGGGTTATTCATGTGTCGCCCCGCTGACTCCATCTCGATGAAATCAGGAATGAAGAGGATGGTTTTCTTGGCAGAAAGCTGATTGACCAGCCCGGTCCAGCGTTCTTCCAGCTGACCTACATACATCATCCCTGCGACCAGCTCCTGAGCGGACGCTTCGACGATGCTCCAGCCATCTGCCGCCAGGTCGGCGAGAATCTTGCGGATCAAAGTTTCCTTGCCTGAGCCTCTGGGCCCGACCAGCAACAGCGACCTGGGCGCATCTTCTTCGAGGCGCTTGAGGATCCCATCCTTGTACTCCTTGAACCCCGGCAGTTCGATACACTCCTTCTGGTGCTTCTCGATTTCGTCGGTAGTCCAGGGACTCGTCACCGAGTTCAAGGTCGATTCCTTGCCTTCATTCATCTGATCACTCAACTCTCTCAGGAAATCGTCGTCCAGAAATGTAGCCAGCATCGTCAATGCTGGACCTGAATCTGCGTTCCATGACTGGATCCACTCTGCGACAATTTTCGCTTCTGTTTCTGGAGGAGACCTTCGGTAAACCACGTCCAGGAGTTCGCCGATGATCTGGCGTATTCCCTCATCGGAAGGCCAGGGGAACAACTTCAGACACTCACTCAGCGTGATGCTGGGATCACGAATCAAGATCGCTCTCACCGCGAGTTGATCCCATATCACCGGTGTGTGTTCCGTGAGGACCAGGCCTATCAGTTCGGCATCTCCACGATCAGGATCTGCCAGAATCAGCATTGCGGATGCAGAGGATTCAAAGTTGTCATAATCACTCGCAATGTTGATCAGTACCTCATCGGAATGATTCGCTTCCTTCATCTCCTGGAGCAACGATTCTGGAACTGACACTCCATGAGCCTCTACCCTCGGTACTTCTCGCTCTTCCGATTCCTGCTCTTCTGTTTCCTGCTCGACGGCATCATCAGGCTGCTGGACGAGAACATCAGATCTGAAAATAGAGACATAGAGGAATATCGATCCCCCTCCAAGGTAGACCAGAATGTTGAGCACCTGTTGCCCCATCGACCAGAGTGTCGGGTTGGGGGCAGCGTCGACAGGAGGGGTGAAGATCCACTCCCTCAGTGATTCACCACCAATTGCCAGGAGGGCCACCCCCAGCAAGAACAGGAACATGGTTTTGGTGATCAACATCTGGGCGACCATTTCTTCTGGTGATTCGAGGGGACGGAGTTCCCAGAACTCTCATCTGTGCACTCGAAGTTGAGTGAAGTGAAGGAAAGGCCGATTTCCTTCATGGTATGGATCATGCCACATCCACAACAAATTATCGTGCACTGCCTCAAATGCACTCCAGCCCCCTGGCATGGGCGAGTAATCGCACCGGCGAGATGACCTTCTGGACTCCCAACAAACTTTCCCAACGCAGGACGCATCCCGGATTTCCGCTGATTATTTGATCTGCTTTTGCGGATACGAAGCGATCGCGAGCCACCTCACCGATCGAGCGCGAGAGTTGGTGCCGACGAAGCATGTACATTCCGGCAGCTCCACAGCAATGCTCTGGCGCAGGTAACTGAATCTGTTCTTCCAGGCAGTTCTCGAGCAATTCTGTTCCTTCATCGAAATCGAGTGATGAATGCTGCTGGTGGCAAGCCAGTGAGAGGACAGATCTTCCCGGCAGTTTCTGTTGGATGTTGAAGTTTCCTCCTCGTGCTAACAGTGTCGCAGTGTCGGTGATAAATCCGGGTTCATGACCGCTGGTGGAATTCAAATGTGCAGCACAACCGGCAGATTCGATGACCACATGATCCACTCCCCCAGCTGCCAGGTCTCTCCAGCGCAGACGCATATGATCTCGCGATTCTTCGACCATGCCTGCATGATGATGTAATGCACCGCAACAACCCGCCTCGGGGATGACGACCTTCCAACCCGCTTCGCTCAGTAAGCGAGCCGACAGATGAGTCTCTGCCCGAAAAATACGATCCGCTATACAGCCTCTCAGCAGTGATACGGTTCCTCGACAACTTCCGACCGCTTCCATCACTGCGGGTACTTCAGCAACGGGGCGTAAACGTTCAGCAGACGGCAACTCCCTGGCGAATGGAAACCACCTCAGCCAGGGGGCGATCCATCTCAACCCGCTCACCAGTGCAGAGAGTCGCCCTGGATGTGGAATCACTTCTCTCAGCAGCCACGACTCCACCCGCGCCGGAAAGTCGGATCTCTCCCGGCGACTCTGCTGGCGATAACTGGCCATCAGCTGTTCCATCGAGATTCCCGAGGGACAGGCACTTTCACAAGCACGACAGACCAGACAACTTTCCAGACCATCGTGGATCGCATCACTAACCTTAGAACGATCTTCGACCACTGCTCGAAGTGCAGCGATTCGCCCCCTGGGAGACTCCGCCTCCCTTCCTGTGGCCAGATAGGTGGGGCATTCTGGAAGACACAGACCACAATGAACACAATCCTTGAGCGCTGGAATTTCGCTGAACGGACTCTTCATTTCCGGTCCCCATGCCAATCCAGATTCTTCTGTGGATCCCAGTTCATCCGCAACTTCCGCGTCAGGACATCGCTGGGATCTGCAGCGACGAGGGGGATCCCCGATCGCTTCTGTGCTTGAAGATCCTCTGCGGTCACCCTTCCCTCCAGCTGCTGGACCTGCTCGATCATCTGTTCGAGCAGATCTCCTCGCTGCCACTCTTGGAGCAGCCCATATCCTGCCGCTGGAAAGACCGCTTTCCAGCCACCTCCAGCAGTGGAGAGCAACGTTCTCCAGTCTTGCCAGCGAGCTCGCACTCGTAGTGCCTGTCCCCGGTCCGCTCTCATCCGGGAATGGATCACCATCGTTTCCTCTCCATCCATCTGCCGAGAGGTCGCCTCGTTGGAGAGATCCACGATGAGATCCTTCTTTTCTTCCACACTGCGAACAGTGCCCGAGAGCAAGATGACCACCTGCTGCTGTTGCGGTTCGATGCAGATCAGGTGAGGCTCAAAAGGCAACGCCCTCAATCGATCCAGTCGCTTCCAGCACTGCTCATCGTTGTGAAACTCCCAGCGGATGATGTTCCAACAAGGAGGAGCCGATTCCAGTCGCAGATGAAGTCGAGTGACCACTCCCAGTGCCCCCATCGCCCCCCCCAACAAGCGGGTCAGGTCATATCCGGTGACATTTTTTACCACCCTTCCACCCGATAAGATGGGGCCTCCATCTCCACGAACCCCTTCGATTCCCAGCACATGGTCTCGGAACCTCCCGGTGCAAGAATCTGCTGGCCCTTCTCGGGGATCGCTGAAGAGCCCACCGATGGTGCCCTCCTCATCGGGAAGCACTCCACTGACGATGAGTCCCTTCTTCTGCACCTCTTCCCGGAGAAACTTCACCGAAGTCGCGGCCCCGACCGTCGCTACCATCTCTGCTGCATCGAGGTTTTCGATCTGATCGGAGAGAAAGCCGGTCGATGGTGAGGGAGATGAGGGAGAAGAGTGTGGTGGGTGAGTGGAGTGCTGGCCTTGGGTCGATGACAGTCCCCGACTACCGCTTCCGTAATTCCGGGTCACATCGCAATTCGCCATTCCTACCCCTTCCACGCCAGTCGCTCGGTCGACTTTCGACCCTATCTGAACAATCTTGCTGGCAAATTAATGAAATCCAGGAACCTCTGTTCGGAGCCTAAACCCTAATCATTGCAACAATTAGGGAATTTTTTCCTGGTTGAGCCGCTTCAGATTGCCCGAGTTGTCCACTACCCCTGCATCCCATAAGATGGAGTCAACGTCGGATTGGATCAGGATTCCGCATCTGGCGCAGGTGATTCACCTGCGGGTTGCATTCCTGCTCGACTCTCGACTACTTGGGTTCTGCGTTAACGATAAAAATTTGGGATCTCTTCCGGCAGACATGCTCTGCGATTCAAGCCTCCATCGGCAAGATCGCTTGGCTTTCCGTCGGAGTACAATTTCTTACATCCAAGAGGGGGCTTCCCCTGTTCCATCTCCTGAAAGGAGACTCACGATGAGGATTCGTAATTTGCCTGCTCTGGCAACGGTATGCCTGGGTCTGGCAATCTTTTGCACTCCAGCAGTTCATGCGCAACTGCTTGATTTCGATGACTTTGAAAGTTACGCGGTCGGGTCGGGAATCGCAGGACAAGGATCCTGGGATACCTGGGACGGTGCCCCTGGTGTCGATTCCGATGTTGTAGACACCTACAACTCCACAGCTGGAGGAAGTAAAAGCATCGAGTTGACCCCAGCCGACGATGTGGTTCGAATCTTCGGAGGACTGACCTCTGGCGCATTCTCCTTCACGTCAAACGTGTATATTCCTTCGGGTCAGGCCGGAGATTACTACTTCATCTTGATGAACACTTATGACGGTAGCGGCTCCGGCTACGACTGGTCCGGACAGATTCACATGTCCGATGCCACGGGCCTGTGCAACGCCGATAACGTCTCCGGTGGCGGCGGAACCTTTGGCGATACTCCTCTGGTTTGGGACGCCTGGGTTGAAGTGAGAGTGGATGTGGATCTGGATGCCAACCTGTACCAGGCATTCTACAACGGCGCCCAGATCGTCACCGATGGTGGCTGGTTTGGTGCGGGTGGTCAGCAAGCCATGCAGTGCCTCGACCTCTACAACGCCGGTGGTGGACAGTTTTACTACGACGACGTGCAGGTCTCCTGCATCGGTTCCTGTGGCTGCTTGCCCTTTGATGCGTTCAATTGCAACATCGATTGCGCCACCAATGACGTGACCATGGACTGGACCACATTCCTCAATGTTCCCGGTGGATACGGCGGCGGCATCCAGGTGCTCCGTAACGGTGTCGTCCTCGACACCCTGCCCGGAGACGCGCTGTTCTATGACGATCTCAACGCCCCGCTGGGACTGAATGAGTACCAGATCATCGGCGACTGTACTGGTGGTTCCACCACCACTGCTACCTGCAGCGTTGCGTGCACCGGAGGGCCTTGCCCACCGCCCATCGCAGGAGATGAGTGCTGCGATGCAATCCCTGCAGTCTCTGGCGCAAATGCTTTCGATCTGGAGTTCATGACGGATAGTCCTGACCCGGTTGCCGGAGGCAACTGCACGGGCACCTTCCTCGGAGGCTTCTGGAGTGACATGTGGTTCACCTACACGGCGAACACCAATGCCTTCCTGAGGATATCGACCTGTAACAGCATCGATACCGATCTGGCCGTCTACGAGGCCAGTGGTGCTTGTGGCACCAAGATCGATGTCGCATGTAACGGAGACTCCTGTGGAGTCAGCTCCGATCTCAATTTCTCCTGCACAGCCGGAACCACCTACATCATTCGCAACGGTTCCTGGAATGATCCGGCTGCAGGCGCGATCCTGACCGGCGACCTGGTCATCGAAGAACTGTGTGACTTTGGTCTCACAGGCGTGATCGGTATCGTCGATTGTGGCACCGGAGATGTCGCCCTGGGCTGGAACCCTGCCGGTTTCAGTAACTACGACGTCCTTCGCGATGGAGTGGTACTGGCCAGCGCGCTGCCCTTCGGTACTACCGCATATGACGACATTGGTGCACCTCCAGGACCGCACACCTACGAAATCGTCGGTAACTGCACCACTCAGGGCACCAGTGTTGTGACTGAAGTGAATGTCAATGTCCAGGGTGGTGGTGGCTACAGCGATATCATCGTCATCGGAGAGCAACCCTCTGGAATCGACAGTGCTGCGGCATTGCAAACCGCCCTGGAAGCGATGGGCCTGGTGGTCGATATTCTTCCTGGTGGACCGGCAGATCTCCCCTGTATCACCGATGCCTCACTCGAGCGCCTCTGGTACATGGGTGGAACCTACCCCACAGGGCGTGCTCTGACTGCCGCCGACGGTGTTGCCATCGCCATCGCTCAAGCCGCAGGTAAGCACATCTATGCTGAAGGTGGTGATATCTGGGGCTTCGACGCCGCAACCGACCTCAATCTCATCGACGGAATCGCCGATGGAACCGCTGATGGAGGTGACAACTTCCTGATCATGGATGGACTCGATACTGCTCTGGGACTTGACGTCAGCGACCTTCAAGACATCGCCTACAACCAGGACCAGGCAACTGGCAATGACTGGACCGATGAACTTCAAACCACTGACCTCGATTCTCTCGGCCCCAACTCAGCTCTGGTCTGGGAGCCCGATGCGCAGGCCTTTGGTGCGGGTGTCGGTACCTGTGTCTTCTACGACACAGACTCTGGCGGAAAGGTCTTGTGCCAATCCTGGGAGTTCGGCGGATTCGGCGGAGACCAGAATGATCTTGCCGTCCGATACGTTGGTGTCCTCGGTGGAGGCCCATCCTCGGAGCCGCAATTCCGACGCGGTGACAAGAACATGGATGGCGGTTTCAACATTGCCGATGAGATCTACCTGTTGGCGGCCTTGTTCTCTGGTGGCGCAGCGTGCGCATGTCCGGACGCCTGCGACGAGAACGATGATGGAGCTGTGAACATCGCAGATGCCATCTTCGGACTTGCTGCACTCTTCTCCGGAGGAGCAGCGCCACCTGCCCCGGGCCCGAATACTTGTGGTGAAGACCCGACGCCAGATACCCTGGCCGAATGTGTTTACACCGGTGCTTGCTAGATAAACTCCACGACCCGTCCTGGAGGTGTTGTTAGAGGGGTGTCTCTTTCCCGGAGACACCCCTTTTCTTTTGCTCCGGCAGCCCCAGGATCGACTCGGTTCTCTTCAGGTGATCCGAGTTTCGAAACCCAGACTCGGTACATCCACGGCCAGCAGGAAGAATCTTCCCTGGATTCGCAAGACCGTGAGGATCGACAGCTGTTCTGAGGAGCCGCTGTGTCTCCAGTTGTTGTGGTGAAAAGATCAGCGGCATGTGATCTCTCTTTTCCAGACCGATCCCATGCTCACCCGACAAGGTGCCACCGAGAGCCACACACAACTTCAAGATCGCATCCCCCGCTTTCAGAACCCGGGCTCGTTCCTCGGGGATGTTCGCGTCGAAGGAGATATTGGGATGAAGGTTGCCATCCCCGGCGTGGAACACGTTGCTCAATACCACACCCTGGTCACGACCGATCTGCTGGATTCCGCTGATGGCTTGCGACAGCTTTGATCTCGGTACCACTGCATCGAGAACATACAGATCGCTGGCGATTCTCCCCATCGCTCCAAACGCTCCCTTTCTACCGCGCCACAGTCTTTCTCTCGATTCTTCGTCGAGCGCTTCCTCGATTCCGATGGTCTGTTCGCCAACCGCAGCACTGCGAACCGCTTCTGCCGCCTCCTCCACTTCACCCGTGAGGCCCTCGAGTTCGATCAGCAGTACCGCTTCCGCGTCTTCTGGATAACCCGCACGAAACACCGACGCCTCGACCGCCCCGATGGTCAACCGATCGAGAATTTCCAGTGCTGCAGGTCGCAGGCCGCGGGCGATGATGGCAGTCACCGCCTCACAAGATGCCTCCAGTGAGGAGTAAGAGACGAGGAATGTACGAACACAGGGGGGCCTCGGCACCAATCTCACCTTCGCCTGAACCGTGACACCAAAGGTACCTTCCGAACCGATGAATGCACCTCGCCAGTCGATCCCTCCACCATCACGTTGAAGATCGAGGACCGTTCCATCGGTGAGTACCGTTCGAACTTCCAGGATATGTCGAGTGGTCATGCCGTGAAGAAAACAGTGTGGCCCACCGGAGTTCTCGGCAATGTTACCGCCAACGGTACAGGCGCGCTGACTCGAAGGATCTGGAGCAAATCGAAGTTTGTGAGCAGCAGCCGCACGATCGAGATCGAGATTGATCACGCCTGGCTCGATCACTGCGGTCCGCTGTAACGGATCGATATCGATGATTTTTCGCATCCGATGTACATCGAGTACCCACGCACCCTGCATCGGAACGGCACCGCCGCTGAGCCCTGTTCCTGCGCCCCTCGCCACGAAAGGAACCTGATGGCCAGCAAGCACCTTCACCGCCTGCACCACTTCGGTTTCACTTTCCAGCAACAGGACACCGGGAGTCACTCCTCGATGAAGGGTCAGACCATCACTGTCGTAGAGCCGACACTCGTCCGCATCGGTGAGGATGCGACGGTTCGGCAGCCACTTTCTCAGTTCCCGGATGATCTGCGCTTTCGCCAACTGTGCTCCTTCAACCGCATCAGGTTCCTCCTCCTGTGTCCAGAAGTCCAGCGATCAGGCTGCAAACAGTTGCTTGCACCGCTCTTCATCGACAGCAAGATGGAGGATTGGGAAAGAGGTGTCCGATGACCCGGAATCACTGGTGGCTACTGTTACTGTTCATACCGTCGATGGTCGCTGCACAACCTGCTAACGATGACTGTGCAGGTGCCAGCATCATCACCGTCGGAAGTACCCCCTTCGACATCACCAACGCCACCGACTCGACGATTCCACCGGATGACACACTCTGTGCCGATGCTCTGCTGGGTCTACTGCATCGAGATCTGTGGTGGAGTTTCATTCCTGACACCTCAGGACTGCTATCGGTCAGCACATGTAACAGTGCCAACTTCGATAGCGACATCGCGGTGTACCGCGGCAACTGCAATGCCCTTCAACTGATCGGCTGTAACGGCGACAGTAGCGGCTGCTCCCTGTTCACATCTCACGTCTCCGATCTCCCGGTCGCTGCAGGAGAAGAGATCGTCATCCGCGTCGGTGGCTGGAATACCAGTTCGGTCGGTAGTGGAGAATTGGTGGTCGATCTTCAGGGACCCATTCCCCCCATCGATCTGCAATGCTCGGTCGTTCCCGCTGGCGTCAGCGCCAGCTGGAGTGCACCGCTTCCTGTCGACGGCTGGGAAATCTACCTCGACTCGGTACTGATCGATGTTCTCGACGCGACAGCCACCCGTTGGACCGGGGGCACCGCTCCAGGAATCGGCGAACAGCGTCTTCTCTGCGTGGCTGCCATCTCGGGTGGTAGCAGCGCTGAAGATTGTTGCACTCTCCTGGGCGGACCGATCCACGACAATTGCCTCGGAGCCATCGAGATCTCCTCAGGCTCCATCGATTTCGACACATCCGGTGCCACCAACAGCAGCGAACCGTTCGATCCTTCTCCTTGCTCCGCATCATTGCCGGGAGACCTGGTCCAGGATATCTGGTATCGCTGGATTTCACCGGGCAACGGGTCGGTGCAAATCTCCACCTGTTCGATGGCCACCTTCGACACCACTCTCGCAGCCTATGGCGGCGACTGCGCATCGCTGGTCCCGCTCGGCTGCAACGGTGACAGCAGCGGTTGCACTGGATACACCTCGATGATCGAGGATCTCGTGGTCAGCATCGGCGATGAGATCTGGATCCGCGTCGGTGGCTGGCAACCAGGAGACGCCGGCACCGGCACCCTCTCGNNNNTGATCGACGGAGTTCCCTACGCTTCCACCGGTGCGGTGGCCGCCGGAACCCTTCTGCAACAACAGGTCTCTGGATTCCTCTGGCCGGCTCCCGTCGAGATCTGCCTGATGTCCAGTTCGCCAGGTGGTTCTGCGGTTCCCATCTGCACCGCTGTCGATGTGCTCGCAACTGCGGTGGAAGTGGTCAGTGGTTCGACCGGTTCCATCGTCGATGACTCGGTGACCATCGCCAGCGTCACGGTCAACAACAATGCAATCCCTGCGGATCTGCGGGTGGAAATCGACATCGATCATCCGAGAATTTCGGATCTACGGATTCGATTGCTCTCGGCCGAGGGAGAACAACTGGTCCTGCAAGAAGGAGCCAGTGGTTCCGGTCTCGATGCCATCTACTGGCAACCCGCGACACCCGCTGCGCCACCCTTCAATGTCGGGGCCACCATGAGGCCCAGCGGTCCCGGCTCACTGCTCGATCTGTGCAACTCCATCGCCGCGGGTGAATGGACCCTCGAGATCGAGGATCTGGTCGCTGGAGAGAGTGGCACGCTGGTCGAATGGTCGCTGGTCTTCTTCGATGTTCCCCCTGCGTATCTCCCCGCGCCCGATCTGATCGCAGGAGATCACCAGCAGATGAGCCAGCTGGGACGCGAGGGAGATGAAGTCGGCCTGATGCTGCAGTCGGTGTGCTGCAATCACGGCGACGAACCGCTCGACTGGCACGGCAACCCGAGCCCTCTGCATCCATTCATGGTGTTCAACCTGTACCGCATTTCCGAAGAGCGCATCGTTCAGGTCGGAAGCTCCTGGGCCAAGCACGCCCCTGGTCCAGCGACCACCGCCAATGCCTGTGGACTCGGATGTACCGTTCCCTCCGACCCCTACACCCTCGGGATCGGCTGTTCCGACATCTACAGCGCCGGTTACAACGGAACCCAATCGGTACTCGGACCCCGCTCCGAGATCGATCCCTGGAGCGGCAGTTACGACTACAACAATTCCATCCTGAATGGACCGCTCGGAAGCGTCACCCCCGTCGATCGACGCTTGCGCATCCACGATGCCGATCTCGACCCGACGGCAAATCCAGATTCCGATCTGATCGTCGAGGCGCTCTACATCGCTCATGACGATCCGAACCCTGGCGACAACACCATCCACGAGACCGTTTCCATCACATCCGGAGCTCCTGGAGGAACCTGGCAGTTTTCACTGGCAGATCCGGGGCAGCTCGGCCCCGCCATCCTCGCCTGGACCGGCAGCACCATCTCGCAGATCACTCCTGGAGACGGTTCCGATGGGATGGCCATCATCGCAGCAAAAGCTTTTCCGCTCGATGACAGCGAGTCGTCATGGCGCTACGAGTACGCCATCTGGAACCACAACCTGTCGCGCCATGTCGGAACAGTGGAAATCCCGTTGACTCCTGGAGTTCAGATCACCGATCCCTATTTTCATGCGCCACAGATCGAAAGCCTCGGCTACATCGATCTGCCCTGGCAGATCGAACTCGACTCTAGCGCCATCCGCTGGATTGCTCCTCAGCAGAATCCGCTACGCTGGGGTTACCTGTACAACTTTGCCTTCACAGCAACTGCCGCACCTGTGCCCGGAGATGTACATGCCACCGGCCATGATGTTGCCGGCGACATCGTCGTCGAATCGCTGATTCCGGGGGGACCGATCACGCCTCCGATGCGTCGTGGCGATTGCAACGCCGATTCTGGCATCGACATCGCCGACGCCGTTACCGCACTGGACATCCTGTTCATGGGAGGGGCATCGCCTGCTTGCACCGACAGTTGCGATACCAATGATGACGGTCAGCTCAATATCGCCGACCCGATTGCACTGCTGACCTGGCTCTTCGGATCGGGAACCCCGCTGCCGGCACCCCATCCCGGTTGTGGACAGGATCCCACCGTCGATTCCCTCGATTGTCTCGAAGGAACTCCCTGCCGCTAGTGGCAGCAGCGCTGCTTCAGGGACAGTTCGTCTCTTCACAGTTGAGAGGATCGGTATCGAACACATCCGGACCACAGCCGGTGATCGGGTTGGGT
>LWDU01043946.1_pt1 | contig 15795 bp, 13 predicted proteins | sample 727161 | NCBI WGS metagenome assembly LWDU01 (sample SAMN04566230, study PRJNA314399) | hydrothermal vent metagenome | isolation source: deep sea hydrothermal plume seawater | place: Mexico: Gulf of California, Guaymas Basin | collected 2004-07-11 | reverse complement strand
CAAACATGGCAGTTGGTTGAACATCGCAGAGAACGAGTTGAGTTGCATGACACGACAATGCCTCAAGGGGCGTCGCACCGAGGACATCGAGAAGATCGACTTTGTCTTCACACACAAGCGTGAGATCCCCAAGTACTCCCGCCTGGCTGACAAGTCGGAGATTGCCAACGAGCACGACTACAACCTCAACATCCGCCGCTACGTCGACAACACACCAGACCCCGAGCCGGAAGATGTGCAGGCGCATCTGATCGGTGGCATTCCCGAGGAGGAGGTCTTTGCACTGCAAAACGACTTTGCCCGCTTCGGTGTCCAGCGCGATTTGCTGTTCCATCCCGAACGTCCCGGCTACCTCGCGTTCCGTGAATGCATCGACGGCGTACTCCAATTCCAACACTGTCCAAGGAATCAACTCCGCGGTCCTCAGCCAGCAGTTGTCTTCCTCCAATTGGCCGCCAAACGGGAACAATTCCTCAAAAACTGCAACAGTCTGTGTGTTCCTTCCCACACGCATCGACAAAATCTCCAAGCAAAACTGCAAAGTTTTGCAGGGGAGCCTGCGCAAAAGCTTACACTTTGACGGCCTTCAGTGGGATTTGTTTTAAAACTATCATAAATTATATCAGTTGCTTGTGTGAGCACAAGATGTTTTTCAGCAGACTCGAAGTAGAGGTTGGGGAGCAGGAAGATCAGGCTCAACCGGGTGATCGGGGAGGTTCCGAACGGAAGCAGGATCTGCTTCATCCCCCGGATTGTTCAGGTTTCACCCAGACGATGATGTATTCGCCATGAGACATGTAGTTGAACCAGTCGATGGTGCAGACGAGCGTTTGCGAAGGATTCTGAACCTTAATCCGGAAAGAGGCTTGATTGTTGTCACCCTTTGATTGCAGAAGAATGGTATGAAAAGGCATAGCGGGCTCAATGAACTTCAAGCATGAATCGGTAGCACCCTCTATGATCGATTCACTGATCCCTCGCGTAGTACATATCGTGATAAAAACTATTATCAGGATTACCAGCCCGAGCAAGAAAACCCGGATCGGATTGATGAATCCTAAGATTGATCTTACCATCTTCACAATCTGTGATTAATCAGCACTAAAATTCAATTCAAGCTTTACGCCGTTAGGATCCTTTAGAAATAGCTGGCGAACTGATGTAGCAGGTACTTGGTGTTCTTCAATCTCTTCCGGGTCTGATTCCCTGCAGCTTGCTGCGAATCAAAAGGATCACGAGGCATGACATAAAAGTTCTCAGGTACCGCTCAAAGCAAGCCACCAACGAAGATGATGGATCAGCCCCAGGGCTCACAGCCAAGGAGTTTTTCGCCCAGGTCCGACAGTATGGCGGGAGGGCCAAATCGATATTCTAGTTCATCTCCTGGCATCCCACATAAAGCAGGTCCTGTCCTGTTTTTGAAGGACTCGATGCGGATTTGTAGTAATTCACTTTCATGGGGTTCTGCAGGCGTCATTGAGATGAACTGTGCAATTCTCGGACGTTCGGAGTAATTGCGTCCTGTACCATGGGCCATGCGGCTGTCCCAGATAACAAGGTCACCTGCATGACTCTCTATATCAAGTACATCAAACCCTGAGAGATCTGGTAACCGTGGGTCCCGATTTTTAGGTTGCCGGTACAACCATTCCTCCATCTGCAGGAAGAGTTCCGGTACGATTTGCAAACCTCCCATGCCTGACACTGTGTCACTCAAGCTAAGTACGCCCTGGATGTTGCATGCCAGAGGTGTTTGGGAGATGTCGATATCCCAGTGAAGGAATCCTTCAAACTTCCATGATTTCCGATTCGGCAAATTGATGTTGACTCGATCTAGACTTACCCAGAGTTTTTCAGTTCCCCAAAGGTCTACAAAGGTGTTATAGATTCGCGGATGCTGACGATTCGTCCACTGGGCCGGGTGATGGTAAAGCTCGACCATTCCGGCAATGCTCTTACGAGTTTTTTTATCATCATTGTTCGCAGGTATTGTGTACCACGATGATGGGTTGTCCGCATCAGCATCCAAATACTGCCAAGTGGCCTCAATTAATCTTTCACACTGGTTTATTGGAACCACGTTAGGTATCAAAAGGTAGCCATTTTTGAGCCAAAACTGCCATTCATTCCAATTCAGTACTCGAAAATCATGATCTTCATTGTATTCAGGAAAAGATCGCGGTGCATGGTAGCGGGTACCGGCATTGTATCTCTTTGATAGATCCATTTTGAATAATTCATATGAATTAGGAGCTTATCCTTTTGGAGTCAAGGATCTCGGGAGACGAGCCCACAGCAAAAGTATCAGCAGAGGTAATATCTTTAGGTCCATTGCTTGAAAACAGCTCATCACCTTTCTTGCGTTTTCGAGTACCTCGAATCATCAGTCCCGGTCGACCACAACTTTGCCCTTCTGTTTGAATATTATCAGGATTGCGATATCCAACTCGAACAAGTTTTCTTGGTTTAAGAGTGCTGTTGATAAAGGAACCGTGAATGGTGTTGATATTGAACATAACTACGTCTCCTTTTTTAGCCGGTACTGCGACTGTGTCTTCCAGACGATATTTTTCAGTTGGAAGATGCGGGGTGCAAGGAGTTCCATCCTCATTCTGGACAACATGCTTGAGGGCCCCTCCCATGTGTGAACCTTCTAAGAAACGGATTTCTCCATTTTCATGACAGGTATCATCCAGATGTATCAGGACATCAACGAACCTTGAATCTTGATGCTTGTAAAAAGCCCAATCCTGATGCATGGGGAAGGGATGGCCGGTGCTAGGAGGTTTGATGTGCATCGTACTATGATGAAGTTCGAGTTCTGGGCCGATCAAATTTTCCAAAACAGAAATTAAATTTGGCTTTATAACGGCCTGCATCCAACTACTCGTATAAAACTGCAAATCATGCATTGCAATGAGTTTTGATTTTTTATTGGTCTCAGAATCCATGTATTTTTTTCTCCATGGACCACTCCATCCGGGCGTGTTTTCAGCCCAATCCACCATCATCCATTCCAGATCAGTCGTCAATTGTTGAATTTCTTTTTTGTTATAGATAGCTGGCAGATGTAAAAAACCTTGCTTCCAGAATTTTTCCTTGTAGTTCATAATACTCCTAATTGGGCATATTAGTGGTTGAAATGATTTGTGTCAGGGGTATTAGTCTCCCATTCATTTTTTCAGAATTTGTCCTCTTTTAGAGCAAAACCTCTCTTCCGGTTTCTTGGCTTTCATAAACACCGTTTAAAATCTGCATGACCTGCAATGAATGTTCAGCAGGGACAGGGACAGGCTGGTTATTTACCACAGCTTCAGCAAACTCAATACACTCTTTTGCATGAGGTTCTGTTTCTTTTTTAGAGTTTTTGAGTACTGTGTTCAAAAGATTTTTGTTCACTTTATCAGAGGATAGCTTTTCGCATTTTGGCCAATGCAGTCCTCCATTCTTACCATAGAGCCAAACCTGCATATCTTCTGTTTCAGTATTATGATGAAGCATCCATGAAACCTCCAATATTAAAATTGAATCATTCTCAAACCTTATAAATGCAGCTGCCATTTCTTCAACATCCATTATTGAACTATCATATTCGCCCCACATACTGAATGCTCCTGGCTCTTTAGCTAGTTCCGTCCTAGAAACTCCAGTAACTGAAACAGGCTTAGGGTTACCCATATACCAAAGAGTAAGATCAAGTACATGGACACCAATATCGATACATGCCCCCCCGCCAGAGTGTTCTTTCATAAGAAAACCGGTTTTATTGGGTAGAAAATTTCGCCGGAGCATCCAACATCGGGCATGGTAAATTGGTGCTATTTGTTCAGCCGCTGCCTTAACCATTTTTGAACTTTCACGGAAGCGAAAATGCTGAGCACACATAAGTTTTTTCCCTGTACTTTCGCGAGCATCAATCATCTTTCTGATTTCATTAACCGTGGGGGCTAAGGGTTTTTCACAAATCACATGTTTGCCTGCTTGCATAGCCTGAATGGCCAAGTCACAGTGATAATTATTTGGTGTGCAGATGTCGACTACATCAATTTCAGGATCTGCGATAAGTTCATAAGGGTCTTTATAAAGTCTGTTAATCTGATAATTTGCCCCCCACTCTTTTAGGACGGTTTCGTTGATATCTGAAGAAGCAATCACTTCAGAATGATGGCTTTCCTGCCATCCAGGTATATGTGTTTTAGCAATACCGCCTATCCCAATTATACCAATCTTAAGAGTACTCATTTTAATTTCTCCTTTTTGGTTAATTTCTTAGTTTGAATAGGGTTTGACAGTTACCCAACTTTTTTCAGATACTGCTTTATAAATAGCTTCCATGACAGTACTTCTGTAAGCAGCTTCTCTCACGGGGACAAGATTTTCGTTTTTTCCGGAAACAACAGCATTTAAAAAAAGATCAAAAGCATGTGGCAGTACTTCAGGCAAGTTTTTTAAAGCGGTCTCACCGTCTGCACCAGGAATATTATTTGATTTGAGGTAGATTTCTTTTTGATTCATGTGCGCATGAGCTTCAGTGCCACTGACTATGACAGTGAATGGTTGTGCGATATCGACCCAGCCCGCTGCGATACTGGCAATGACTCCACTTTTAAATTTTAGTAAGGCTTCCCCACTTTCATCACATCCAGGATAGCGGTTCAAGGGACTACTGAGTGTGGCAGTTACACTCTCTAAATCAGACATAAACCACAATAACAGGTCCAGAACATGGGTGCCCAAGTCTCCAAATGCACCAGCGCCCGCTTGATTCAAATCAGTCATCCACAAATAATCATCAAAAACATTTCGCCTTAATCCGTCATGGCAGTTATTTAGGCGAATTCGTGAGATTGTTCCAAATGTTCCATTATCAATGAGTTGTTTTAATTTTCGGTAGACTGGATTGCTTCTACTGAAATATCCTGTTTGAAACATCACTCCTGAATTTTCTAAAGCCGTCATCATTCTCTCTGAATCTTGCTGGCCCATACCCAATGGTTTTTCGACAAAACAGTGTTTTTTTGCTTCAGCAACCTTCATAATGATTTCCTCATGAAGATTGGTTTCAGAACAAATGATGACTGCATCCAAGTCAGGATTCTCTAGAACTGATGTATAGTCCCTTACGCTTTCTGATTTCAGCAAATCTGCATTTTGTTGGGCACGTATTTGATCATGATCCCAGACTGAAATAATTTTTAAATCATTGCGTTTATTTAATTTTTTCACAAAACCAGGTGTGTGAATGTGTCCGGCTCCCAGAAGGGCAAATTTTTTCATAGTTTGAAAGGGGATAATGGTTAACTTAAATAGACTAAATTCTTTGAAAAGAAGGTGCCTTAGAATCGGGTGATGTGAAAAGGTTGATTTTAGTCACAATTCATCCGATTCTGGGGGGATGTTATCCATCCAGTCTGGAGACACAAAGTCCCCACAAACAAAGTAGGACATTTTCGCATACATCGGGTCCAGAGGAATCACGTCCGGAGGAGCGTAGCGAATGGTGAGCCCACAACGTCTTCTGTTCGAGTTGTTTCTCTTTGATCCATGAACAAGCAGGGAAGAATGTAGTGAGAACTGACCTGCTTGCAAGTTGTTTGAATAAGGGGAATCAAAAACTGATATGTCTTGGATTTCTTGATTTAGAACTGAATCTTCAGCTGTTTCTTGCCAAGGTATATGCCCAACTAAATGACTTTTCGGCAAGAACTGCATGGCTGCATTTTCTTCATCAGCATCATCAATTGCTAACCAGACTGTTACTGTCTTAGCAGTGCTTAAGCCCCAATAGGAAGCATCTTGATGCCAGGATACAATCTTCTCATCTCCAGGAAGTTTACAGAAATAATGGGTGGCCCATGCTATGACATTGGGTCCGATAATATCCCTGACCGAAGGTAAAATCTTTTCAGAATACATGATCTCCCAGAGTCCTCGAAGCCGAGTATGAGCACAATTTAAAGAATATTGTATTGCATTAAAACCACGTTCTGCTTTTTGGGGATTTGCTTTTAACTGAGAGAGGAGAGAATCAAAATAATCCCTCTGGGCAAGTATTTCACTCTCTTCAAAACCGTTTTGTGGATCAGTAAATCCAAGCTCATTATACTGTAGGACTTGGCTTTCACTTAAAAATTCTAATGGCTTAAGTTGAGAGGGGTAGAAACAGTAGTCTTTTTGTTCAGGGGTGATTCCTACTTGATCAAATTCCATGAAACCTCAATTTTTTATTAATACTGTTTCATGTAGATATCTAAAGATATAATCTACCTTAATACGCTTAAGTTATTAAGGTAGAAAACAGTCACGTTTAGCACACAAATAATTTAACCTTAAATGAAACATAAATTTTATTATTTATCTATAAATAACTGATGATACTAGCATACATTTTATACGTGATATTTCACATTACTCCCTATTTTAATCTCTTCTGGGTTTAATTCCCCGCAGCTTGCTGCGAATCAATAGACCTGATGCCATACGTGCTACCCCGCAGCTTGCTGCGGGGTAGTTCATTAACAATAAAGATGGATTAATCGCCATAAAGATGGCATGAAATCCAGTGATTACTTTTCCCGCTAAATTGCTTGTAATCCGGTGACTGGGATTGGCAGTAATCAAGTCGTTTAGGACAACGTGCGAAGTATCGACATCCCAAGGAATTGCTGAATCGAGTTTCTTCCTCTTCAGGAATATCGATCATTTCTTGCCAAGGTTCTTCAGGGTCAGGAACAGGGACCGAATCGATGAGTAGCTGTACGTATGGATGCTGTGGATTATCAATGACTTCAGTAGTCTGACCGGATTCAACAACATTCCCCTGGTAAAGAATATAGATATTGTCACCTACCTGATAGGCAGTACTTAAATCATGGGTTATGTAGATAAAAGAAATTCCTTCTTCATCACGAAGCTTGCGCATTACCTCAAGAATAGCGGCCCTGAGTGAAGCGTCTACCATTGAGACAGGCTCATCGGCTACGATTATTTTCGGTCTGATCAGGTAGGCACGTGCCATCATCATCCTCTGCCGCTGTCCACCACTCAACTGATGGGGATATTTTTCAAGTACTTCCTCGCCTCTCAGCCCGACAGCATTTAAAGAAGCCTCAACCATCTCACGTGCTTCAGATTTACTTTTTGTTAGTTTGAAGTGTTTTATAACGAGATCAAAAATGTGAGAAATTCTATAAAAGGGATTATAAACTCCAAAAGGGTCTTGAAATACTGCCTGTACATTCCTTCTGTAGTTAATGACTTCTTCCTTTGACATAGTGTCGATGTCTTTGCCTTCAAACCTGATGTTACCTGAATCCAATTTCATAAAACCCAAAATCAAATTGGCAATAGTGGTTTTGCCGCTGCCACTTTCTCCTGCTATCGTAGTAATCGATGCAGGTTTAGCGGCAATATCAAGGTTGAAATTATCCAAAGCTACCAATTCTTTTTTTTCACCAAAAAAACCGGAACTCACATTGAAGACTTTAGTAGCCCCATCAATTTCTAAAATATTATTTGTATTCACTGCTTAAGACACTAAATGACAGGACACTTCACGTCCATTTGAAATTTTTTTCATTGATGGGGGGGTTTCTTTACATCTAGGTTCAACTAAAGGGCATCTTAATTGAAAAATACATCCTGGAGGAGGTCTTCTAGGATCATGTGTAATGCCCTCAACAAGTTTAAGAGGATTTTTTTCTTTGATGGATGGAATTGATTCAATAAGAATTTTTGAATAGGGATGTGAAGGATTCTTGAATAGTTGATTAGTGGGAGAAATTTCAACTATGTTTCCTGCATACATGACTGCAATACGGTCCACCATCTGCGCCATCAGTCCCATGTCGTGGCTAATCATGATCATGGAGACCCCCATCTCCTTTTGAATATGACTTAGGGTTTGTGCCACCACTCGCTGAACGACTACGTCAAGAGCACTGGTGGATTCATCAGCAATCACAAGGTTTGGGTGGAGGGCAATTCCGATGGCAATGCAGACACGCTGTTTCATGCCTCCGGACAACTCGTGAGGGTACATGTTGTAAGTTCTTTTAGGGAGCCCTACTTTGCTGAGAAGATTGAGTATCCGATCTTTAATTTCATTTGAATTTTGTTTTCCCTCATGGGCTTGTATCTGATCCTTGATTTGACCAAATACTTTCATCGTAGGATTAAGAGAATTCATTGCTCCCTGAGGAATGAGAGCTAGTTTTGTTCCCCGTAACTTGCGAAAGTCTTCATCACTTAAATCATTAACTTCAGTACCGTCAATAGATACTGTGCCACCTAAAATCTTTCCCGGAGGCTGAACCAGTCTAAGTATCCCGTAGGCGGCTGTTGATTTCCCACAGCCGGATTCTCCAACAAGACCTAATGCTTCACCTTTGTTTACATCAAAGCTGATACTGTTCACCGCAATGATGTCTCCAGTCGGAGTGCCATAATGGACTTTTAATTCATTCACACTTAAAGAAACTTTTCCATCCATAATATATTCAGTCAGCTTTTCTCAGTCTTGGATTACAAACCTCGTCAAGACCTAAATTTACCAGCAACAGTCCAATAAAGATCACCGCTAGGACGAGAGTTGGCAGTCCCCACCACCACCACATACCTCTTAATAAAGCGGCAGATTCAATGGCGTAGTAGATTGTTATTCCAAGTGTTGGAAGACGAGTAGATCCCAGCCCAAGTACCTGCAGGCCAATTGCAAATAGAATGGCTCCAGCAGTATTACCAATAAAACTGGCGACTAGATAAGGTATCAGGTTCGGCATCATCTCCTTGAACATAATGTCGAAAGTGGGAACCCCTGAAATCCTTGCCATTTTAACATAACCACTCTCCCTCATCGTCAGTACTTGTGCCCTGATGTATCTAGTAGGTCCGGGCCAAGAAAATAAAGCAATAAGGACCGCCATCGTATATATGTCGACCCTGAATAAGGATTGAATAACAATAAGTACTGCCAATGCAGGAATGGTGATGGTGGAATCGGCAAAAACTCTAACAAAATCATCCCAGCGTCCCCCAAGAAAACCTGACGAAAAACCAAGCAGCATTCCGATCAGCATCCCTGTTCCAGCAGCAATCACACCTATACTGAGCGTCCTTGGTGTGCCAACGATCAAGACTGCCAACATATCTCGTCCACTGTTATCAGTTCCTAATGGATGCTCAAGAACTCCTTCTTGTTTTCTTAAATTAACAAAACCATAGGGTGGTAAATTTAAGGGTGAACTTGTTGTAACAGATAATTCCGGGTTCCATGCAAATCTTCCCAATAAAGAACCAAAGACAATAAAACCGATAATTAACGCACCACTGATCAATCTGAAATTGAACCAGGGATTGTCAAATTTGCTTCCAAGCATTTGGACTACCTTGAAAGAGAAATTCTTGGATCTATTAAGGGATAAAGGAGGTCAATAAACAAAACTGATAGGGCTGTGATCATAATTAAAATAAATGAGGTGCCTTGGATGACGGTATAATCTAGATCTAGGATGGCTTGAAGTATGACACTACCCAACCCTCGGTATGAGAAAACCGCTTCCACCAAAACCTGACCTGAGACGATTACCCCTAGACTAAGAGCTAGTGCTGTCATTTGAGGGAGAAGGGCATTGCGTACTTGATATCGTAATAGGAGGTAGAATGGTTTGAGCCCCTTGGCCTGTCCAAAGATCATGTAATCATCGCCTTCTATGGTTACCATCATCCCCCTCATACCGATTGCAAAGTATCCAAAAGAGACAAGCACTACTGAAAGTGCCGGAAGAAATCCATGATAAAGAACGCTTGAAATAAAATCCCAGCTCCATTCTTGTTCTAATCCTCTTTCGAAAGAACCTGTCAGAGGAAAAACGTCGTAATTGAAAGCAAAAAGATAGACAAGCATTAAAGCAGCGAGTATTGCCGGCAGAGAGGTAAATATCATAGAGCTTGCAATTAGACCCTTAGCGAAAAAGGGAGTTTTTTTCCAGGAAAGCAAAGCTCCGAATAGATTACCTATTATGAAGTAGAAAGCTAGGCTGATGGTCATCAAACCAATCGTCCATGGCAATGACTTTTTGATAATAGTTCCTACGGTTACAGGGAAAGCCGCGAGTGAAACGCCAAAATCAAATACAAACAAATTTTTTAGGTAACGGAAATACTGAATATGAAAAGGGTCATTCAATCCAAATTTTACCCTCCAGCCAGCAATGATTTGGTCAGCATTTTCAACATATCCTGCTTGTTCACTTATCCTGGCAATCATTGACTGAATCGGATCCCCAGGCGCTAGTCGTGGTATGATAAAAATAACCGTTGACGCTATTAAGATTGTAAGGAAGAAAACAAGAATTCTTCTAATAAGATAATTTAAAGTTAATCCGCCCATGTTAAATTTAAATTTATGGGGTGATTAAAAAATCACCCCATAAGTTTATTTTAGTTTGATTTTTTAAGGTTATGAATAATCTGGTGCGTACTTTGCCACCAAGTTGCTGGATGGTTGTAGTTGTTTTTTGCTGTTGGCCATCCTGTCCAGTAAGTCGTATCAAATGGAATGAGCTTTCTTGCCTGAGTTATAGGGATCATTGGCAGATCATGATAATAGTAGCTGTAAGCTTCAACTACCATATCAACCATACCCGGCGCATTTAGAGGCATCACACCAATATCATCAACTATTTTACTGAACTTTTTAGCATTGTCAGTATCCCAGCGAACAAAATTGTTTCGGCCATGCTTGCTGTCACCCAAAGGACGCATGTATCGATTATTCATACGATCCATCGATGCATAAGGTTCGTTGATTGAACCGCACTGGTCCCATCCCATAGTGGCAGTAAAATCACCTGAAACCTTGTTTTCATACCATGTGGCACCAGCAATTGGACGATGAACGGCTTTAATGCCATTCTTCCTGAACTGCTCCACCAGAACATCCGCAATTCTTCTCTTCTCGATGTATCCTTCATGCGTCTTGATTTCGAATCCAAGGGTTTGCCCACCCTTTTGATAGAAATCATTCGATCCCATCTTCCAGCCATTGGCCTTGAGGATGCGGTGACCCCTAGTTGGGTCCGATCCTAGACCATGTCCATATCCTGCAGCAACAATGGCATCTATGTAAGGAGCCATTCCACCATATTCAACAAACATAGTTTTTGACGCAAAAGTGGTCCCTTCATAGGCTACATCAACAATTTGCTGCCTATTTATGAATGAATTGAGTGCATGCCTCATTCCGGGACTTCCCCATTGTTCATTCAAGTTGTTGACTTCAAGAACCCGAGCGCAGGGATCGAGCCAACTATAGGGCATATCATCCCACCAGGCTTGGACATTAGGATTTCTTGCCTTGATGGCTTCGAATGCACCTAAAGTTATATCCATGACACTGTCTAATTTTGCCTTTGACATGAGCATGGATCTTGTTTCTTCGGTCCTGGTCACTACCCACATGACCTGTTCAGGAGCAGGGAGTGATTTCCAACCACTTTTTGCACCCCACCAGTTATCATCCCGGTCATAGATAAATTCTGTTTCAGATGCACTGCTTAACTTGTAGGCTCCAGTTCCAATGGGCCATCCCTTGGACGAATCATAAAAGGTAAAAGTAAAGGGATCCTTACCGTTCCATATGTGCTCGGGCATGATTATAACACCACCCCAGATTTTCACTGAAAAATAATCCAGTTGGAATCGTGCATTTGGCTTAGTTAAATTGAATACCACAGTTCTTTTGTCAACTTTCTTGACACTTTTTATCCACTGCTTCATGGCTCCTGCGTAGTTCAGGGTGCCGCTAGAATCATCAAGAAGCATCTGAATGGTGAAAACCACGTCATCAGCATCAAAATCCTGTCCATCAGACCACTTGGTGCCATTACGTAGCTTGAGAGTCCACTGATCCTGTCTAGAGTTAGGTGTAAAACTAACTCCCAACCAAGGGTCAATTTTCCCAGTCTCATAATTCAAAATAAACAGGGGTTCCCACATTGCTTGGTGAAGACCCGTGTTTCGTGGCGTTCCACCCGGAACTAGATAGTTCATTTGGTAGGGATTTGAAACCCTGCCACCATCTATGTCAAAAATAGCCTGTTTGTCTCTTGAGACTTTTTTGGCCATTAAGGGCATGCTTGCAAGCAAGCAGCTTGATAATAAGATGATACTCATTCTAATTAATTTTTCCATTTTCAATCCTTTTTAAGTTAATAAAGAAAACACCGTTGCTAATTTTAAGTTATTACCGATAGGGTCTATTTCATTGACCTCCTTTTTTAAGGGTTAATTATTTTATTTTGAAAGTGCGAATTTGAAAGGGTTTGAAATCTAGTTCGATAGGACCACTTAGCAACTTTTCAGCATCATTCCATTCCATCAAGTCCGTTTCCTGAAGATGACACCGCGAATCAGTGAGTTCAACCATGGCTTTGCTAGTCCGACCGCGTCGTTCCACCATCCGGACCACCCAGCATTTCTCTTTCTCAGCCCGCTTGAGCACTTCCAGGCCAATCCCGGCTCCTTGCACAATCACTGGCGGTTTCAATTCGGATTGGCTTTTTCCTGGGAAGAGTATGGGTGCCTGATTCAGTTGATGTGCCTTTTCGATGACGTCAGACTGGAGGAAATCGTTGCAATGCGGATAAAGGACATAACAGAACCGATGTTCGCCTTGATCCGCATCTGGGTCCGGATAGGTCGGTGCTCGCAAGAGATTCAGGTCGATCACGTTCTCCAGCACCTTGTGCCCGTATTTGCAGTCGTTGAGTAGTGCAACCCCTTTGTCGTGGTCCGAGAGGTCAACGTACTTCTGCGCGGCAACTTCAAAGCGTGCCATGTCCCAACTGGTGTTGCGGTGGGTGGGACGTTTGACATTGCCATACTGGATATCGAAGGTGGCAGAATCAGTTCGAACGTTCACCGGGAAGGCGGTTCGTAACATCCGGTGGCATTCCTGCCAGTCAACTTCAGATTCAAACTCAAGGGCCTTGCTGTTGTTTGCCAGAGTGGTTTTCTGGAGAATACGTGAAGAGCCAACGGAGAGTTCGAAACGCAACCCCTGCCTTACGGGACCTCGTCCAAGGCTGGTCCATCCCTGCCCCTTGGCTGTTTCTATCACCATCTCTTCATAGGTGATGTCCACTTCCCAGGCATCCCAGTTGTAGGGGCGGTCCTCGTAGAGGGTGAACACATTGCCAAGTGCTCCTGAAGCAAGCATTTCCACCTGCATTTCCTTGTCTTGGACGCGAGTCAATTGGCCGTGTTCGTTGAATTCGTAACGCACCAGGTCGTTTTCCAGGACCAGCGACTGGATAGGCTGTGCCATGCTCTTTCCCTCACCACGTCTTAAAGTACGGATGGCCTGAGGTTCGAGACTCAACTGGGCCACCTTGGTCCCATCGCTTTCTTGCTGGACGGGCACTTCATTCCCGGTCTCGTCCTGCAGTCCCCCCTCCCAGTCCTCTGGAAGCCGGATCTCCCGGTCATGGAGCACGTTCAAGGTGTTGATCACCGTCAATGCCCCAGGATCCGCTGCCATCATCCGTTCTGCTGCTTCTGTCCGGATGCGCGAACAATCCTCCAATGCTTGAGCGTGCTCTTGCTCCGTCACGTCGTAAACCCAGCGGATGCTTGATCCAGGCAGGATGTCGTGGAACTGGTTGATCAGCAACGTCTTCCAGATCCCGTCCAACTCCATGATGGGGTAATCACTCAACTCCCCCAATCCAAGTAGGTATTCCGTCTCCCGCAGGCTTTGTTCGAGAAACCGGTTGTTCCTTTTCGTTCTTGCCTGGGTGGTTAAGGTACCCCGGTGCAATTCCAGATAGAGTTCTCCGCTCCAGACGGGAAGACGATCCTGTTTTGCGGAAATCCTTTCAAAAAATCTGTCCGCCCGATCAAAACGGATCTTGGGGGAACCTTCCAGATTCTGCTGACGCAGGCCACGTTCAATCATCTCCGCTGTAGGACCACCGCCACCGTCCCCCACGCCAAACAAGCACATCATTTCGTCCAACACGGCCTTCTCCACGAAGTTTGCTTCCGATCTCTGCAGGTCATAGGGTTGGAGCTGACTGTTGTAGGTGTCCTCCGGAGGAAAGTGAGTGAGCACTTCGGTACCGTCAATGCCCCGCCAGCGGAAAGTGGTGTAGGGGAAACGGTTGAACTGGCTCCAACTCATTTTCTGCGTCAGGAAGTGGTTGATCCCTGCAAGCTTGAGGATCTGGGGCATGGACGCCGAATAGCCGAAGACGTCAGGAATCCAGCAGTTGGTGACTTCCTCCCCGAATTCGTCCTTGAAGAAATTCTTCCCGTGGAGAATCTGACGGATGAACGATTCGCCACTGATGAGATTACAGTCAGGCTCCACCCACATGCCGCCCTGCAACTCCCAGCGCCCCTCAGACACAGCCTTGCAGATGCGATCGTAAAGTGCGGGGTAGTGATCCTTGACGAACAGGTAATGCTGGGGTTGGGAGGCTCCGAACACATAGTCCGGATAACGATCCATCAGCTCAAGTTGGTTCGCAAAGGTGCGGGCTGATTTGCGGATAGTTTCCCTCACCGGCCAGAGCCATCCGGTGTCGATGTGCGCGTGGCCGACGGCGTTTATGACGGGGGCGCTGGCATGAGCCGGCTGCTTCAACAACGGGGCCAGCAATTCACGGCATCTCCCTGTGTTCTCCTCATTGTCCTGGAAGCGGTTGGTGACCTCCACTAAACCCTCCAGGATGCGGGAATAACGAGATCCTGAAGCTGGAACGGTATCCAACAACCCGTTCAACAGTTCCATGTCCAGCCAGAGGTTGTAAAGGTCCTTGGGATACAGGGCGATACGCATCCTGTTGGCGACTCCACGGTAGCTGCCATGCCTGCCAATCTGCTCTCCTGGAATCGCTGATGCTCCCCTTAAAGCGATTTCGTTGCCTATGTTCTCCACTATCGAATTGCCTCGCCCCGGATCTCGTGGACAGTTGATGCCCATGATCGCATTGGCCGCCGTCTCAACCCAGAGGTCGACAGGTTCATTGGCCAAAGATTTCTGTGTGATTAAAAAGGTGTGGCGGGTGATGTTGCCGAAGATGCTGCCGTTGGTCAGTCCCTGCAACGGTTCGCCTGAGGATGAAAAGATCAGGGCTTCGCCGTTGAAATCGAGATGGGCCACCACCTCTCGACCAGCCCATGCTGGTGGAATGCGACCTTGCAGGTGGAACCAGGCACTGTCCCAGGTCTGCCCCCACTCCTGACCTTCTTCTATCGCTTGATAGGTGAGTTTGAGTCGGTCGTCGAACGGGACGGGATCTTTGCTACGGGAATACTCCGCCTCAAGCTTCTCAAAGCGGCTCAGGACCTGGCGTTCCAAGCGGTCCAGAAACTGCTTGATCTTGGCTCTGTAGACCTTTTGTTGGATCTCTAAAATCATTGTTGCTGGTCTCGAAAAAAGTCCACAGAGGTGAAAATTTGGTTCATTTGGGGAATCTCTTTATCATTCGACACCCCCAAAACGTTTAACCTGAGACGATCTGAAGCCCCGAATTTTTTGAAGATCTTACCAATCTCTGACCTCTTGCGAGCATAATCTACTTTAAAACCTTTCGCGGATTCAACTCGTAAGTGCAACAGGTGGGTTGATTCCTGAGAATAGCTGATTTGGAGTCTTAAAGTCAAGGCATTTTCGTGGCCGGTTGTTGAGTTGTTTCATAATGCTGCGGACCTTCTCAAGTGTGAGAGTCCGGAAATCGGTGCCCTTGGGCAGATACTGACGGATGAGTCCGTTGGTGTTCTCGTTGAGTC
>LWDU01041040.1_pt1 | contig 15798 bp, 13 predicted proteins | sample 727161 | NCBI WGS metagenome assembly LWDU01 (sample SAMN04566230, study PRJNA314399) | hydrothermal vent metagenome | isolation source: deep sea hydrothermal plume seawater | place: Mexico: Gulf of California, Guaymas Basin | collected 2004-07-11 | reverse complement strand
ATCAATCATAGAGATTAAATGATTGGATCAAAGTGAAAATTAACGATAATTTAGGTTGCTTTTTAAGACAGTATCTGACCCCATTGGTTTCTAGGATGACTTCCAGGGCCGATTTTAAAGCATAAGAAATAGTAGACTAAAAATAAATCGAAGCATCCAAAGTGACCTCATTGGAATGCCGGCCATCATACATACCCATCCAAGCATATTCTAAACCTAAATAGACCTGGCCAAATAATTCACGCTGCACAAACGCTGTTACCTCTTGCTGAACACCTGTCACCGATATTTCATCTATGGCACTCCCAGCAACCAGCATTGGCATATTTTGCGTATTATAAGCGCCATTATATGCGACAGAGAATACGGTTTCTTTATCGCTTCCAAGAATATTAATGCTTGGCGAGAAACTGGTTTGTATGTACCAGGCCCCCGCACGCTTATCATTCGTATAACTGCGTTTCTTAGTCGTCGTCGTTAACCCGGCAAAAAGCATATAATCTTGATAACCTATGCTACCTTCAAAGTTAAGTACTGAGTTATGATCTTGTCGATTTCTTAACGCTGTACCTGAAACCGCACCAGATCCAGTGCCTGTGCCATTTGCTAACTGCTTACTTGCGGCGATACCAGAATTTGCCGTATTGTACAAATAACCAAAATTCAAGCCATAAGTGATATCTGTATTGGTAATATCACCGTGGTAAAAAATACTATACATGAAATTCCCCTCATGCTCCCCGCTTACTGGCTCCGAGTCTGTCGTCCCTTGAATCAGCGCACCATTTTCAGCTTTGGGCATAAAAAATGCCAGGTTTGTATTCAATCCACCATGATCATAAGCCAATGTAATATTCGGCATATGTCCAGGCCTAAATAAACCTTTAGTGAGGCCTTTAATCCAGGGTCCACCACCTGCAAACGTTCCAAATGGCATACGGCTCTGACCTATCGTTAAAAAAATTGGAAATTTTTCTAAGTTTCCTAAGGTTGCAAACGCATCGACTAGCCCAATCTCATTTTGTGTCGCAGCAATAGAAATATACATTTGCGTCCATTTATTAAGATTAGCCATCATATACAATTCAGCGGTAGTCAGATAAATACCGCTACCATCATGATAAGTTTCCGTGCCATAAGAACTACCATCATCAATATCTGCAGGCACTGCTTCAGGCTCACTAAAATGATTTCCCCACCACCCTTGTGCATCTACTTCAATATAGGCACTAAAAACTAATGCCCGATAGTTTGTCTGCTTATTTCCAAATTTATTCTTTACTTTTTGCAAATTCAATGGAATCAAGGAGGAAGGGTATTCACCAAAAGTTGTTTGCTCGCCAACATCCGAGTCAGAGTAAATAAGTGTTGGTAAGCGTCCCTGAGAGCGAGGGACATTATAGTTTTTTTTTGTATTTTTATCGCCCACAGCGCTCCCAAAATAAACATAATCTCTCCAGCCAGGCCTATGCTCACTCACTTCTTTTTCAAGATTCTGATCTCCCCCCTGCAATGTATCAGTTTGTTTTTGCTTTACATCTGGGCTTGTATTAACTACATCTGTTTGTTTTTGAGTATTTGTTTGCGTGGTATCTGTTGCCTCTGCTATATTTGAATCGGCAGAAAAAATAACCGCCGCTATTATAGTAGCGGTCACACTCTTTTTAGCCATTTAACTTTTCCATTTTCAGCAAAACAAAAACTATTCTGACCTTGAGAATAGTACTAGAAAAGAGCAATCCTCAAAGGAAATCCAAAATATTGAATATCTCGATCAAACAATCGTAGCCGGTACGATCATATAACTTTTCAACAGTTCTCCACTCTAAGAAATGGCCTAATTAATCTCATACCCTGGACTCCAATCTCAATGATAGTAATGGCTAACATAAAGAATAGCTGCGTGTTTTAATACCATTCTCTAAAAAACTAAATGTAGTCGCATGATTATAAGGTGAAATAAAAATATAGTGAAACATCTTTTGATACAGCACAGGTTAATTTATAGATTGATCAAAGTTTTGTCAGAGGATCTAAATGAATCACAACCGTTTTCACTTAGTAGTCATACAACAGGTGAATTTACACTTCTGCTCAAACATAATTGCTCAATTGTATTAATTCCACAGTGCTATACTTTATATAGCTAAAGCTTTTAGGATTATAGTTGAGCATATATTATTACCTTGACTTTGTGACTTAGAATTCTTATGCTTTTGTTGCCTTAAAGGGGCCTTGGGTGTTCCGCTTAGTTGAAAAAATCCATGCATTTGAGAACAAGCTGAGGTTTTCTAGTTCATTAAGAATTAGCTATACATAATTATTAAATTAGTGAATATTTACCAAATAATGATTTGGATAAAGTTTTTGATAAACAGGTACATACAAATTTCTTTGGTAACATCAAAGTTGAATAATTTCTAATTAAAATTATTAGTTTTTAGATGAGCGACAGAGACTGGTGAGTAAATTGACTGATAGAAGGACATCCATAGAGATCAAAGACATTCAAATAAAAACAACACAAGTTCTACTTGAACAAGCTAATTTAACTGTAGATGCAGGTGAAAAAATAATTCTCACCGGGCCCTCTGGTTGTGGGAAAACGACTATGCTGTTAACTCTCATTGGTGGATTTAAGTGTCAATCCGGGAGTATTAAGGTAAACGGATTACTTTTAAATGCGCAGAATATTCAGAAAATCCGCAGCCTCATTTCCTATATTCCACAAGCTGCACCACAAAGAGCAGATAAAGTAATTGATACTCTAATGGAGCCTTTTTTGTATCAATGTAATCGCTCTAAAACTCCTAAGCTTGAAAAAATAAAAAAATTATTTGAGCAATTGAAATTGCAAGATAAATTATTAGACCAATCTGTGCAAAGATTATCGGGGGGTCAAAAGCAACGTTTGTTAATTATTATTGCAATCCTTTTAGAACGGCCTATTATCCTGGCTGATGAACCCACATCCGCCCTTGATGAACAAAGTAAGCAGGCAGTTATAGATTTACTGATGCAGGATAAATACACAATGCTATCAGTTAGTCACGATCATGACTGGATTGAGCGTCAACAATACATTTATCAAATAAAAGATAAGCGCATTGATAAAACCAGTAATGGATTTCATGTCTCAAACAAGGCGCTAACATGAAGCATATAGACGTTAGTTGGTTACATTTAAGTTATTTATATTTACTGCTATTAGTTCCTGTTGTATTGCTGTATTACTTGCATATCCCTCTTGCAAGCAGGATGTTCAAAGCCGTTGCTCGCATGACGGTACAATTGATGTTAGTAGGGGTATATTTTAAATATTTATTTCATTTAAACAATCCTGTCGTTAACCTGGCCTGGGCATTTATCATGATAGTGTCAGCGACGTATAGCGTATTGCAAAATGCACAACTGAATTTACGTTATTTACTTTTTCCAACATTGTTTTCAATTTTTATTAGCAGCAGTCTAGTGATGTGCACTTTAATGTTGTTTGTAGTCCAACCTACACCTATTTATGACGCGCGTTATTTAATTCCACTATTAGGCATGCTCTTAGGAAATAGTCTTTACGGAAATGTTATTGCTTTAGAGCGTTTTTACAACCAGGCTGAAGAGCTATCCCAAAATTCTCTGTACTATTTAAGTTTAGGAGCGAACTTAAATGAAGCTGTTTTTCCCTGGATGCAGCAATCGATTAAAGCAGCCTTGGGACCTTTTATTTTAGGTATGACGACACTAGGCATTGTTTCATTGCCTGGGGTTATGACGGGGCAAATATTAGCAGGGGCTGATCCACTCGTTGTAGTGAAATACCAAATTTGCATTTTTTTAGGAGTGTTCATTAATTTAACACTATCCACACTACTCACTTTATGGCTCGGCTTAAAATACAGCTTTAATGAGTTTGGCTTATTGCGCCAAGGTATTCATGTGATTGATAAATCTCATAAGAAAAAACCATTCCATACTTAATGAACAGTTTAATTTGCAATTTGCTGATCTAATAACCTGTGCTAAACGATAAGGTCTTACGCTACCCCTTAAATTTCTTCTCGCTGAAAGTCCTGGCAACAAGGCTTGAGAGACCTTTCAGGGTCGGCAGCCGTAATTTTTTTACGGCGCGCCAACAAGCGCCTCATGATAGACCTTAGAACTGCATACAAAAAAAAGTTCGAAGAGAATGGTCTTAATCCTTGTCGAGAGCTATTCTGCAAAATTTCGCGTACAGATTTCTTCACACAACGTGCTGCAATGATGACCCACGAAATAAAGGGGATCAAAAAAATCGATAAAATTACTTTCTTTTCATAAGGTTATTCGGAGTTTCAGCGTTGATTTGATGTTTTTAGGATAAAACCTTGACTTTATAGTTTAAAATTCCTATTCTTGCAGTGTTTCGATTTGGCAATCCAGTCTTCTCTGATTTCTGATAATTGTAAAAATATGCAAACACAGGTAATGACAGAGATGGTAGAAAACCAGGAGGTCAGGGTTAGAGGGACTGTCCAGGGGGTAGGATTTCGCCCTACCGTTTACCGCTTAGCAATAGAATGCCAATTGAATGGTGAGGTGTCTAACGATTCAGATGGTGTACTGGTACGTTTGTCCGGTGTGCAGGAGAATATTCAGCGTTTTCTTTGTCGCCTGAGAACAGAAGCTCCCCCGCTCGCTAAAATAGATGCCATCGAATCTTTAGTTATTAATGATAACTGGCAATATAAGGATTTCAGTATAAGCCAGTCGTGTAACAGCCAAGGGCAGACTGAAATCACTGCGGATGCTACTTGCTGTAGCGCCTGCCTCGGCGAAGTTTTTGATCCCAATGAACGTCGCTATTTATATCCCTTTACTAATTGTACCCACTGCGGCCCACGTCTATCGATTGTGCAGGGCATCCCCTATGATCGTAGCAATACTACTATGCAGTCCTTTCCTTTATGTAGCGATTGTGAAAAAGAGTATCTAAATCCACTGGATCGTCGCTTTCATGCACAGCCGGTCGCCTGTCATAAGTGTGGCCCTAAACTCTTTATACACAGCGAAGAGAACGTTGCAATAGGCACTGATGTAAGTGATAGCAGCAACGAAGAACAATCCTTGCACAGTTTATTTCGCATCAATCAAGCCTTAAAAGCCGGAAAGATTGTCGCGATCAAAGGCCTGGGCGGTTTTCATTTATGCTGTGATGCATACAACCACCAAGCAGTTAGCTTATTACGCAAACGCAAACAACGTTATGCCAAACCCTTTGCGTTGATGAGTCATGACCTTAATTGCATCAAACAACACTGTGATCTTTCGGCACAGGAAATAGAAGCACTTGAAAGTTCTGCCGCCCCGATAGTACTGTTAAAACAGCGCGAGCAGTGCGGTGATGATGTGTCTGAGTTATCATCGACTATTACCCCCGGCAGTAAGCTAATGGGCTTTATGCTACCCTACACGCCCTTGCACAATATTATCTGCCGACAGTTTGATGGCCCTCTGGTAATGACCAGTGGCAATCTCTCCGGTGACCCGCAAATTATCGAAAATGATGAGGCCATTGAAAAACTCATTGGTATTGCCGACCTGATTGTTTACCATGACCGGGATATTGCCAATCGCATTGACGATTCCGTTTTGCGTTTTGTCTCGGGCCGCCCTCGTTTAATGCGCCGTGCACGAGGTTATGCGCCCAGGTCAATCGCAATGCCCGAAGGTTTTCAACAAGCCGGCAATATTTTAGCCTACGGGGCCGAGCTAAAATCAACGTTTTGCCTGTTGCAGAAAGGAGTGGCGATTTTGTCTCAGCATCAGGGTGACCTCGAAAATTTATCCACCTTTGATGATTACGAACACAACCTGGCGCTTTACAAACAGTTGTTTGAATTTACGCCCGACTATTTAGCCTTCGATAAACACCCGGAATATTTATCCACTAAACTTGCCAGGCTTGATGCTGAAGAACAGCAGTTGACTAGCCATGAAGTGCAGCATCACCATGCTCACATCGCCAGTGCAATGGTAGAGAATCAAATTTCTCTCAGCCACGCCCCGGTGTTAGGTATCGCACTCGATGGTCTGGGGTTTGGCGGTGACAATACGCTTTGGGGCGGCGAGTTTTTACTTGCAGATTATTGTGACTATCAACGTGTGGCTCGTTTTAAACCTGTAGCAATGCCCGGTGCATCACAGGCAGTTAAACAACCTTGGCGCAATACCTACGCCCATATTCTTAATGCCATGAGTTGGGATGATTTTTCCAGTCGCTATGGCAATACCGAGCTGGCTGCATTTTTTACTCGCATGCCGATTGCAACACTGGAAGCTATGCTCAGCAAACAGCTGAACTGTCCTGTAGCGAGTTCAGCGGGACGACTCTTTGATGCGGTTGCAGGTGCAATTGGTCTGAATGCCGAACAAGTACAGTTTGAAGGGCAAGCTGCTATCGAACTTGAAATGCTGGTGGATGCCGATGCGGTAACACAGCAACGAGTGGGTGAAGCCTATCGCTTTGCTATTGAGCAGTCAGAAAATTCAAATGCAGAAATTTTAGGGGAAGGAATTTCCGCCGCTGCTACCCCGACATCATTAACTACGCTGATAAACCTTAATGCCAGTGGCATGTGGCCGCAATTACTGGATGATTTGCAGAAAGGTGTATCAAAATCAGACATTGCAACGCGTTTTCACGCTGGTTTAATTGACGGTATTATTAACGTAGTCGATCAATTAAGCCAAAACCATAGCTTTGCAGATGTAGCACTCTCCGGAGGATGTCTACAAAACGCGATTCTATTAAGCGGGCTAGAGCAGCGTCTACGGCAACGCGGATTCAATTGTTTGTCACACTGTCAGGTGCCAGCTAATGATGGCGGCATCGCTTTGGGGCAAGCGGCTATTGCAGCGGCAAGAAATTTAGCTGCTACGGATCTGGGGGTTAAAGTATCTGATAATTCAGCAACTTATTCGGCACCAGTCAAACATTAAACCATTCTATTAATCAGCATAAGGGGATTAGATATGTGTCTAGGAATACCGGGGAAAATCGTCAGTATCAGTGATGTAGAACAACAACTTGGCATTGTAGATGTCGGTGGTATTCAGCGCGCCGTCAACCTAAGTTGCATATCCGATGTCGGTACAGACCTCAAGCAGCACATCGATAGCTGGGTGTTAGTGCACGTCGGGTTTGCAATGAGTGTCATCGACGAAAAGGAGGCTCAATCGACACTAGCGGTATTAACCGAATTGGGCGATATGCAAGAAGAAATGGCGGCCATGCAAGCAGGTGCCTCTTGATACGCATAGTATTAGTATGGGAGGCTGGTCATGACAAAAGCAGACAATAATGTAGGCGATAACGCTGAAGGTAGCACGGAAAATGCTGCAAATCTGAACGCGCTATATCCTTTTTTGAGTAATAAAAAAGCGGATCCCGCTAGTATGAATCAGGCATTGCTAGATTCAATCAGTGGCAAGCTGGCACAACACCAGCGCGTTGTTAACGACTTTTTTACTACTAGCAACCAGGCTCTGATTGATTGTTCAGGTGCTATAGCGGAAATGTACCGGCATAACGGGCGTTTGTTCACGATAGGTAATGGCGGATCAAGTTGTGATGCCTCCCATGTCGCGGTCGAGTTTTTGCACCCGGTCACCGCTGGGCGTCCCGCCTTGCCTGCCTATGACTTAAGCTGTGATAAAACACTTATGACGGCCATCGCTAACGACGTCGGTTATGAGTACGTGTACTCCCGCCAGGTTGAAAACCTTGTTAGCAAAAATGATGCGCTGATTGCGATTTCAACCAGTGGCAATTCAACTAACCTGACTCGAGCCCTTGCGCAAGCGAAAAAAAATGGTGCGCTCACTATTGGTCTTGTAGGAGGTAACGGTGGCGAAATGTTAAAAATGGGTCTAGATCATTGCCTGCTTGCAGACACTAACAGCATCCACCGCACGCAGGAATGTCATGTTACTATTTACCATATGCTATGGGATTTAGTACATACCTTATTGGCCGATGATCGAGGTAATCTGGGCAATACCACTCACGATAACAAGGAAACTGATAATGAAATACGTTGATGAATTTCGAGATCCAGTTAAAGCCAAGGCTTTACTAAAAGAGATTACTCAAATCACCGATAGGCTCGCTGAGAAGTTAAAGCGGCCGGTTTATATTATGGAGGTTTGTGGTGGGCATACACACTCTATTTTCCGCTACGGCATTGAAAATATGTTGCCCAACAGTATCGAATTAATTCATGGACCGGGCTGTCCGGTTTGTGTCTTACCTATGGGCCGAGTGGATGATTGTGTTGCAATAGCTGAACAGGACAATGTCATTTTTACTACCTTTGGCGATGCCATACGGGTGCCGGGGTCGAAAAAAAGTTTGCTACAGGCCAAGGCGGACGGCGCGGATGTCCGCATGGTTTATTCCCCTCTGGATTCACTGTCTATTGCCAAAAAAAATCCTGATAAAGAAGTAGTTTTTTTCGGCTTAGGTTTCGAAACAACCATGCCTAGCACGGCCTTTACGGTGCTCAAAGCAGAAGAACAAGGCATTAAAAACTTCTCGTTATTTTGCAACCACATCACCATTATCCCCACCATCAAGGCGGTGCTGGATTCTCCTGATCTGCAGCTCGATGGTTTTCTCGGCCCAGGTCACGTCAGTATGGTGATTGGCAATCAACCTTACAATTTTATTGCCGAGCATTATAATCGTCCAGTCGTAGTCGCCGGCTTTGAGCCACTAGATATCCTGCAATCATTATGGATGGTATTAAAGCAACTTGATGCAGGCGAAGCGCGTATTGAAAATCAATACAACCGCATTGTTCCCGAGTATGGCAATAAGCCTGCGTTAGAAGCAATTGGCAAAGTGTTTGAATTGCGTGAGTTCTTCGAGTGGCGAGGCTTGGGGTCTATCGACCACTCCGGTGTTCAGCTCAAGAGCGAATATGCCGCCTATGATGCCGAGAAAAAATTTGTAGTGCCCGCCGTTACCATCGCCGACCCAACATCCTGTCAGTGTGGAGAGGTTTTAAAAGGCGCAATCAAACCCTGGCAGTGCAAGGTATTTGGTAATGCATGTACACCAGAAACACCTCTTGGATCACTTATGGTATCTAGTGAGGGCGCTTGCGCTGCTTATTATCAGTATGGTGGTGATCGTATTGACGCCGTTCAAATTGAAGAAGACACAGCACAAGTGGAGAGCCTATGAGCATTGATGCACCATTAGAAGAGGTCGACAGCCGAAGACGCAAGGGAAAGCTGGTCAGTAAAGTCATTACTCTCGCCCACGGCGGCGGTGGTAAAGCCATGCGCGACTTGATCGATGATGTTTTTGTCGACGCTTTTAGTAATCCTGCCTTAAATACCCTCGAAGACCAGGCGCGTTTTGAGCTTAGTGATTTAGCCAAATATGGTGATCGGTTAGCAATGACTACTGATTCCTATGTTATTGACCCAATTTTTTTCCCTGGTGGCGACATAGGAAAAATTGCTATTTGTGGTACGGTGAACGATCTTGCTGTCGGCGGTGCTACACCTCTATATTTGACCTGTGCCATGATTATTGAAGAAGGCATGCAGGTTGAAACGCTGCGAAAAATTGTTAAATCGATGGCCGATACTGCAAAAGCGGCAGGTGTATTAATTGTAACCGGCGATACCAAAGTAGTTGAGCGCGGCAGTTGCGACAAAATTTTTATCAATACAGCAGGCGTAGGCATTATTCATCAGGATTATCGACTGGGTGCCGACAAGGCACAGGCAACCGACCACATTTTAGTGAACGGCTATCTAGGTGACCACGGTGCCGCTATTTTAGACGCACGAGGTGATATGTGCCTTTCGACCAAAATCGAAAGTGACTGCGCGCCCTTACAAGACCTGATTAAAACCCTGCTAGACGCCGCTCCAAATACTCGCTTTATTCGCGACGCAACCCGTGGCGGTATAGCTTCTGTGCTTAATGAAGTTGCCGAGTCGTCAAACTGCGGTATTGAGATCAGCGAAGAAAATACGCCGATTCGTACCGAAGTGAAAGGCTTCTGCGAGATTCTTGGTTTAGATCCCTTATATCTGGCCAATGAAGGTAAGTTAGTAACCATCGTACCGGAGAATGAAGTTCAGGCTGCGCTCGATGCCATGCGTGCGCATCCATTGGGCAAAGAATCCGCTGACATAGGCAGCATTTTAACAGATGGACGTGCTGGCCGAGTGCATATGAGAACCTGCTTTGGTGGCCGACGTATCGTCGACATGTTAGTAGGCGAGCAATTACCGCGAATTTGTTAATGGCGCACTACTGCACTTATAGCTATAAATTTAAAGATTTTAACCAAAGAGGATTAGACAATGGGATCATTTTCTACAGCTGAACATATTCCAACGGAAGGTTTATTAATTCGTATCGTCGATAACGGTGAGGTAAGGACTCTTGACTATCAAGACGCTACCGCTGAACACCAACGCTCATTGTGGTGGGGTACTGCCGTTGGCTACCGTGCAATGCAAGCTGCTGCACAGGCACTATCTAAAGATGAATTATGGAGTCGTGATAATCTCACAGTCGTCAGTGGTCATCCTGGCCCAGGCGTACTGGACTCGTTAAATTTTGTAACCGGCTGCAAAGACTCAGACCGATTAACGGTCATGGAAAATCCTAACTGCGTAAGTCGCTGTAACAGCGAAATGAAATTCGAATGGTGGGTTAGCGATGGCAAGCAAACAGCGCATGTTATTTTACGCGAAGACTTTGTACCCAGAGCATTTTACGAGTTGATTGATCGCCGGGTATACAATGAAGCGTCTGAAGCAGATGACAAATTATTCGAGCTATATAAAGTCAATTTGTCGTCACGTATCTGGGTTGATGCACTCGATAAAAATTTCTCCGTAGAAATGATCGATGCCTCATTGGCGAAGGGGGAAATACCCGCTAACCACGACTGGAGTGAAAAAGTTCCGCTTCAAGAGGCAATTGCGTAAACAGCATGGACCCAGCTTGATAATGGCAGCAAACTAGCTGCGCCGAATTTTTGTTTTTAAGCATAAGTACAACAATTCACTATTGGGAAATATGGATATAAACATCAATCAATCGCAAAAATCAGTAACAACAGCATTGAAAGAGTTGCGTGTCTTACCCATAGCACTGGAGGATGAGCTGTTTCGCCATTACCCGGCAACAAAGTTAGGTGTATCACCTCATGTGGAGTTTTACAGTGAAAAACTTTATGAAATAACGAAACAAATATTGCTCAGTGATCCCGATCAGAATTGGGTGATCACTGCTCCTGCCTATTATCACTTACCAGCGGCAGCCAATTTAATGGCGCGCGATGTACATCAATTGCTACAAAAACAAGGTTTCAATGCACCCCTTGTTGAACCACGTCTGCAACAAAAGAAAATTGAATTTAGTAGCGAGGAAGAATTTAAAAAATATCTTGATTACAGTAAAAATAATTTAAAGCAACGCATCGCCGAGCGACAACGTGTTCAACAGCTTCTGCAAACGGACAAGTTGAAGACTTATTTCGAAAATCGCTCAGTGATCATTATTAATGATATTAATGTGACCGGTACGCAGCAGCATTTTATGCAACAGGAGTTCGATGAATATGAGGTAACCTCGTGCCACTGGCTGTATATATTTAATGTCGATAATCAGCTGGCGGAAGATCACCCCGAAGTTGAATATCAAATCAATAATAGCCAGCTCAGCGATATTAATAGTTTTGCCGCCGTTTTAGCAGATGAAAATACCCGTCACACGGCGCGTTGTATTTCCCGTTTGTTTAACGAGTCACTTGAAAACTTTGACCATTTGATCAATAGCCTTAGTGATGCCGGTCGTGAACGAATCTTCCATCTTGCCGAGCAGGAGGGACGTTTTAATAGTCCGATTTTTAGAGAGAAAATGCAGGTTTTGGTGGACGCACAGGCCGCGACACAGGCAACAACACGAATGCAGGCTTCTAAGACTCCATCACCAAAAGTAATCGTGGAACTGTGATATGTATGATATAGATTATAAAATTCCATTTGTAGACCTGAAAGAAATACGCAAACCCCATTACCAGATAGCCATCAATAATACTTCGCCGCTATTTAGCGAACCTATGGTTAATTTAAAGGACTATGAATTACCTTTTTTGTCTTGGCATGCCATTACCGATGGTAGCAACGCACCCTATGGAAAACCCATTCGAGGCAGCCGACAAGATGGCTGGCTAAGAAAAACTATTGCAGAAAAACTGGAAAAATCCAATCGCCTACTCAAGCCGTTTAACGTTGAGTTATTAATCCTCGATGCCTATCGCAGTATTGAATGCCAGCGTGGCCTGTGGGAGTTTTTTTATGAGCGTGGCCGTGAGGAAAACCCCGCCGCCACTGAAGAAGATCTGCGTCAATATGCGCTTGGTTATGTGCGTGACCCACGCAAGTTTGATCCTCTGGATGGGCGCACATTTCCTATTCATATTACCGGATCTTCCATTGATGTGGTTTTGCGTAACCGCGACACCGGCCGCTGGCTAAATATGGGGTCGGAGTTTGAGGAAATCAATGAAATAAGTGCCACGGACCATTTCGAGCGTTTACTTGAGCAAGGGCTCATAAAGGAAAACGATGAACGTCTTTGGAACCGTCGGCTATTAGATTGGGCATTGCGCAGTGAAGACTTTTTAAATGATCCTATTCTCTTTTGGCACTATGACTGGGGCAACCAGATATGGATTAAAGTCAAGAATGCTATTTATGGTGATGCGCCGGAAAAAGCATGGTACGGCCACATAGAATCACCACAGTGGCTTGCGGGTGAAGCCCATTTACTTTGAGCTATTGGTCAGTGTAACATCCGATTTTCGGATTGATTGTATGACGAAACAGCACAACCATTTCACCCTCGAAACTATAATAAATTTAATGTAAATAAAACGTGGAACGCATATGCAACTTGATTCAGCCCAATCTCTCATTAATGAAAATTTGCTTTACGAAAAATTATCGCCGGAATTGATAAAACTAATCAAGGAAAGGAATGCAGCTAGTCTAACTCAAAAGGTTGACCCCTTGAGTCGAGTGGGGGGAAGTTTAGCCGTACATTGTCGCGCCGACCTGGAAAATAAAATCATTGTTGAAGCAGCCTCAATGGCCACACTTTTTAAGGGCTATGAATCACTACTACCCGGTCGCGACCTTCAACAGGTGGGATTGGTTAGCTCAACAGCCTCAGGAATTTGCGGCGGTGTACACGCTACCGCGTCGGCCTTATGCCTGGAAATGGCATTGGGGCTAAAGCCTCCCAAACTGGGCATTGTTCTGCGTAATTTACTGTTAAGTTGTCAATATTTAAATGACAACAGCATGCATCTTTTTGTTTTGGCCGGCCCCGATTACTCCCAGGAAATCATCGAAAGCAGCAATCCGGAAATATGGGATAAAGCCCGCAACAGCCATTGCCAGTTTAAAGATGTACACGGTTATACGCGTATCAGCGATATTATGGTAGACCTCAACAAGGGGAAAGGAAAACTCTATAAACAAGCGCTTAAAATGGTGTCAGTTGCGCGTCAGGCATACACCTTGTTAGGCGGGAAATATCCGCATTCCGAATCCATTATAGCCGGAGGTGTATCCATCAGTGTCGACACAGAAAAATTAACCGAGTTCAAAAAACTGTTGCAGCCCTTTACTACCTACAGCCAACAAACTGCAGCTATTTGGGACGATATATTTGATTTTATGTTACACGCCAATCCACGTTATGAAGATGTTGGTAAAGCACCTGCATCACTTTTAGATTTTGGCCAATGGGATCACCCCGACTTTTACGACGCTCGCTATCAAAGCTGTGATAGTTGGGGTGAAAAACGTTGGTCAACCCCCGCTGCTGTCATTAATGGACAGTTAGCCTGTGTAAAATTAAGTGCATTAAATGCGGGCATCGAGGAGTTTTTAGATTATTCCTACCAGTCTCGTGCCCCTGTAGATCGAGCAAGTATTATCACTCACGACCCCAACGGCAATGCAATCAGTGCCTTCCATCCCTGGAATAAAAGAACGCAGACACCCAACACGCTAAATCCCCAGGCCTATAGCTGGGGTTCAAATCTTAGCTGGTGTGGAGAAGGCTTCGAAGTGGGGGCCTATTCACGTCTTTATCTCACAGCCGTGGCAAAAAAAATACCACCTAGCAACTATTTGACAGCAACCGGTAATAGCCTGGACTTTTCAATCCCTATGCACGGCTCACGCGAAGTAGCGATAAGCTGGCAAGTTCCCGATGTATGGAATGCATTTGAGCGCAATCGTGCACGTGCTTATGCTCTGGCTTTTAGTCTTAGCGTCACACTGGAAAATATTGATATTGCCCGGCAATTAATAAGCGCCGGTGAAACACAAACCCATGTGCCGCTGGATAACAAAAAAACGGGGCAGCAGTTAGGCGTTGGTTTATGGGGTGCTAGCCGTGGCTTTTTGGCCCATTGGGCGGTAATAAAAGATCAGGTTATTGATAACTACCAGATATCGATTCCCTCCAGAGTCAATGTTGGTACCTGCTCGCCAAATCAGACGCCGGGGCCCCTTGAGAGAGCACTTATTAATACACCTATTATAGAAAGTGGTTTTAAAAACGCAGATGATTTTAGTGCCATCGATATTCAACGTACGATCCAGAGTTTTGACCCTTGCATGAGTTGTAGTTCTCATGTATTAATCGATAAAAGTGACAAAGTGCTAGATAAAATAGTCGATACCAGTTTCCCGGTATAATTCCACTGCAAGCTTAAATAAGGGCACTAAGTACAGACGCTGCCAGCCATGAAGAGCGAACGCGAAGGCTGGTAGTCCCGTCGGAATCGGAGCGCTAGCGTAGGTGGAGACAAAATAAAAGGCATTCCGAAACGCCGTCCAGTCATTTGAGGGAGTGTTACGAAGCCAGCACCGAGTATACGATGGTAGTGGCGAAGTGGCACGTACGCAGGACGTCTGGGGCGCCGTAGGCATTAGCGGTCGCGTTAAGTTTTTGCCGCTTGCTTGGGCTGGGATGCCCAAAACAAGCTTTCGCAAAAATAGCGACTCCCCGTAATTAGTTTTAATGTAGGTGTAGAATTAGGTCAAATCAGTGTTTTGCTTGCAGCATTCATATTGTTTTTTAAGATTAGAAGTAACCCTCCAGTCTACAGAAGATTTATTGTCATACCTGGTTCTTTAGCCATCAGTTGTATTGCATTATATTGGTTTATTGACCGTGTAGAAATTCTAATATAGCTGAGATTATAAATTCTATATACTAAAAAGCCTCGAATAAAGCGAGGCTTTCATAGAGAACTTAACACCTTCTATCAGCTGTGTTTTACTGCATATAAGCCCCATTAGGAAGAATGGTAGGAAATATGTACTCTTTATTAGTTAATAAATTAAATATTGCTGTATCTGTGAGTTGAACAAGCTCCTTTGTATTTAATTTCCACTCATCTCCAATATCATCTAGACGGCTATTTTGGGCTCCCAATATAGATGACATAGACCAATAGAAATATTCAGTTACCATACATCTATAATTACAAGTTTCATCATCATAGCTATACCATGCATTTGATGGATATGGCTCAGGTATTGTCTCAAAATGTCCCCCCTTGCAACATCCATTGCATCCGTTAATGTGGATTTTGATTCATTAAAAATAGTAGTAACCAATGGGGTCAGATACTGTCTTAAAAAGCAACCTAAATTATCGTTAATTTTCACTTTGATCCAATCATTTAATCTCTATGATTGATA
>LWDU01033768.1_pt1 | contig 15802 bp, 20 predicted proteins | sample 727161 | NCBI WGS metagenome assembly LWDU01 (sample SAMN04566230, study PRJNA314399) | hydrothermal vent metagenome | isolation source: deep sea hydrothermal plume seawater | place: Mexico: Gulf of California, Guaymas Basin | collected 2004-07-11 | reverse complement strand
TCCATGTAAAGTTGGAGTGAATGCTATACATGCATTTATCGACTTATAAATAATTTTATTATTTTTCAGTTCTCCCAACGATATTGTGCAAGCACCACATCCTCCTTCAGCACATCCTTCTTTTGTTCCTGTTTTTTTTAATTCATTTCTAATAAAATTCAGTAAAGTTTGATTTGGATTAGGGTTAATTATTTCAATTAATTTATTATTAAAAACAAATTGGACTGTATTGGAATTCACTTAAGAACCTCTGTAGGTAGAATAACTCCATGGAGAAACAAGCAAAGGAACATGGTAATGCTCTTTTGAATTTGATATTCCAAATCTAATAACTACATCATCTAAAAATGGAATACTTTTTATATTTGTTATATTTTTAAAATAATCTCCAACAAAAAATACTAGCTCATATTTGCCGTTTAAAAAATTACTTCCTTCTAATAATGGTTTATCTGTTCTTCCATCTTGATTCAAAATAGTTGAATTTTTTCTCTCTCTCTCATTGTTTTTTAAATAATATAATTCCACTTTTATTCCTGCGCCTGGTTTTCCAGAATAAACATCTAATACATGTGTTGTTAATTTTGTCATATGATTAAAGATATATTATACAATATTGTATTATTTATAAATAAAAACTAAAATATTATCATCAAAATGATTTCTCTAGAAAAAATAAATAATCTTAATAAATCAGATTTTTTAACAATTTTTGGAAATGTTTTTGAAAAATCAGAATGGATATCAGAAAAAGTATTTAATTTAAGACCTTTCAAAAATTTTGAAGATCTTTTTTCCAAAATTATTGGAATTTATGAAAATAGTGATAAAAAAATTATTTTAAAAATTCTTAACTCTCATCCAGAATTAGCTGTGGAGAAAAAATTAACTATGAATTCTAAGAACGAACAAAAAAATGCAAATCTAAACGAATGTACAAACGATGAATATAATGAGTTTAAAAAATTAAATATTGAATATAAAAAAAAATTTGATTTTCCATTATTTTAGAGAAAGAATTAAAAATTCATTAGATGAAGAATTTCTTGAAGCAAAAAAACAAGTAAAAAAAATTGCAACTTTTAGATTAGAGGAAATTATAAAATAAACTTATTAATTTGATTTTTCTGAAACATATATTGCAACTGCTTCAATCTCTTTAGATGTGAGCATGCCTTCATATGTCGGCATTACTCCAATACCATTTGTTACTGCCATAACTACTCTTCCAACATCTGGTTTGATTACATTTAAATTCGGTCCAATATCTCCATTCGATCCAGCATCAGACAAAGTATGACAAGTAGCACAGTTTCCTTTTTCTAAAAAAATATTTTTTCCTAAATCCAATATTTCATCAGCACATAAAGTTTGAGTGAATAATATAAATATCGCTGTAAAAAAATAATTATAATATTTCATAATTTACTTAAATTTAGTAATAATTAACTCAATTATTAATCTACTAAAGATACTTTTTTGTAGCAAGTATCAATAGTGTAAATTAAATAGACTTATGAAAATTTTTGATTGTTTTATGTATTTTGATGAAGAGGTTGTTCTAGATTTGAGATTAAATACTTTAGACAGATATATTGATTATTTTGTTATTGTGGAAAGCACTTTTACGCACAGAGGTGATAAAAGAAACTTAAAATTTAGCCATAAAAAATTTGAAAAATTTAAAGATAAAATAATTTATTTAACTTTTGATAAAGAACCTAATGGAATAGAAGTGGTTTATGAAAATGATAATGAAGGTGAAAAATCAAGAAAATATATTCTTAATGCTGCTAAAAGAGAAAATGGACAAAGAGATCACATTGCAAATGGTTTATGAAATTCCAAATCTTGAAGAGATAAAATTAGAAAATTTAAAAGAAAAAATTTTAATGTTTCAGCAAGATATGTTTTATTACAAATTTGATTTAAAATTGCCTAATATGGTTTGGTCTGGAACTAAAGGCTGTAGAAAGAAAGATTTATTAAGCCCTCAATGGTTAAGAAATATTAAGGATAAAAAATATTCTTTATTTAGATTAGATATAATTTTTTCAAAAATTAAATATAACAGTATTAAATTTATTAAAGATGGAGGTTGGCATTTTTCAAATATTAAATCTCCTGAAGAAATAGAACATAAACTAAAATCATATTTACATCACAGAGAATTTGATGAAGAACCATTAAGCTCAGATCAAATAGATGATTTAATTAAGAATAAACAGGCAATTTATGACTTAAAAGTTGACAAGACCGTAAATAAGGTTGGAAGCGGAAGCAAACTAATTAATTACAATTTTGATAAATTGCCAATTTATTTAAAAGAAAATAAAGAAAATTATAAAGAGTGGCTAGATTAAAATAGAGTATTTAATATTGTATAGGCTCATTGTCAATTGAGCGCCATAAATACCATGTTGCAACTGAACAATAAGGTGAAAATCTTTTTTTTAAAAAGCTAACAAAATTTTTTGGAGGTAAATATTTTTTTTTATAGTTATTTGATATAGCTCTCAATAACCCTATATCTTGAATTGGCCATATATTTTTTCTATTAAAGGTAAAAAGTAATATCATTTCTGCAGACCACCTTCCAATCTGTCTTAAAGTTGAAAGGTAAGCAATTGCCTCTTCATCATTCATTTTTTTAATAAGATTAGGATTAAATGATTTATTTGAAAATTTGACTGAAAGTTCTTTTATTCCTTTGGCCTTTTGTCTGCTCAAACCACATTTTTTAAGTTTTTGAATAGTAATTTTTTTTAAAGTTTTTGGATTAATTTTTCCATTACATGCTTTTTTAAATTTTTTAAATACTGAATTTGCTGCTGCAACGCTAATTTGTTGTCCAATTATACTTTTACAAAGGGAAAAAAAAATATCTTTTCTTGTGGTTAAAGTTTTTTCTTTGTACTTGTTTATCAAATTTTTCATTACTCTATCTTTTTTTGACAAATACTTTTTACCTTTATTCCAATATTTTGGGGACTTATTCATGTCTTGGGATAGAAACTTGTTTTTTTAGAACAACCTCTCTTCTAAAAATAATTATAGATGAAATTATAACTAATAAGGCCCCTGCTAGGGTTTTGATTGAAGGCATTTCGTCCCAAATGAAGTATCCAAAAATTATTGCAAAAACTAAAGCTAAATACCTTAAGGGGGTTACCAAAGAAACTTCAGAAAACTTATAAGATTGGCTCAGCCATAAATTTGCAGCGCCTCCAAAAATTCCTATGAAAGATAATAAAATTAAATCTTTTATATCTGGCATCACCCATCCAAAAGGAATTGTAAAAAAACTTACTAGAGTTATTGCCGCTGAAAAATTTAAAGCAATCAACCAAATAGGTTCAGTGGTTGATAATTGTCTGATAGCAATAGCAACATAAGATAAACCTAAACAAAAAATTATCGGATAAATAAAGTATATGTTTAAAGAGCTAAATCCAGGTTCTGCAATAATTATAATACCAATAAATCCTACAATTACTGCAAGCCATCTATATAATCCAACCTTCTCGCTAAGAAAAAAAATTGAAAAAATAGTTGTAAAAATCGGGGCGGCAAAAGAAATGCTAACGACAGTAGCTAAAGGTAGATTTCTTAAAGCAATAAATATTGAAATAAGAGCTATTAAACCAAATAAGCATCTTAAAAAATGCAATCCAGCTCTTTTTGTATAGTAAAAATTTTTAAGTCTTTCTCTAGGAATAATAAAAAAATAAAATACTAGACCAAAAAAACCTCTAAAAAATAGTACCTGTCCCAAAGGATATGAATCTGACCATTTTACAATTAAATCCATTATTGAAAATGCGCAAACGGACATAAACATGTACAAAAAGCCTAATTGATTTTTGGAAAGCATAAGAATAACTTTAGTTTAAATAAAACAATAATCAATGGAAATAGCTGTATTAGCACTAGGATGTTTTTGGGGACCAGAAATCAAGTTTGGAAAACTTGAAGGAATTAAAAAAACTGAAGTTGGTTACTGTGGAGGAAATAGCAATAGAACAACTTATGAAGAAGTTTGTTCAGGAAATACTAATCATGCCGAAGTTGTTAAATTGGAATTTGATTCTAAAAAAATTTCATATGAAAAAATTTTACAGTATTTTTTTGAGATACATGACTCTACTACATTAAATGCTCAGGGTCCTGATATAGGAACTCAATATAGAAGTGAAATATTTTATGTAGATGAAAATCAAAAAAAAATTGCTAAAAAAATTATTGAAGAAAAAAATAAAAAATTACCTGGTAAAGTTGTTACAAATCTGTCGTTACTAAAAAACTATTGTACAGCTGAAGATTATCATCAAAAATATTTAGAAAAAAAAATTTAATTATGTCGCTAGTAAACACGGACTGGGTTGAAAAAAATATTGATAAGTTAAAAATAATTGATTGCTCTTGGCATATGCCAAATGTGGAAAGAAATGGACACAAAGAATATTTAGAATCACATATTAAGAATGCAATATTTTTCGATTTAGACAAAAATTCAGATCAGAATACTGATTTACCTCATATGCTTGCAAATAATAATGACTGGGAAAAAATTATATCTAAAATGGGAATTACCAATGATAATGAAGTAGTAATTTATGATAATTCAGATGTCTTAAGTTCATGCAGATGTTGGTACAATTTTATATATTTTGGTCACAATAATAAGTTGGTTCATGTTTTAGATGGTGGTTTGAAAAAATGGACATCAGAGGGAAAGCCAACAACAAAAGAAATTTTAAAAATCAGAACAACAAAATATATTGCTTCGGAGAGAAAAAATTTAGTAAAAAATAAATCTCAAATTAACGAAAATATTATTAAACAAGAATTTAAAATTGTTGATGCAAGAAATAGAGAAAGATTCGAAGGAAAAGTTGAGGAACCAAGAAAAGGTTTAAGGAGTGGGTCAATTCCAAAATCTATGTGCATACCTTTTAGAGAGCTAATTAATGATGACAACACATTTAAAAATGAAAAAGAAATTATAAACATATTTAAAAAAACTTTGGGGAAAGGAATAACAACAAATATTGTATTTTCTTGTGGTTCTGGAGTAACTGCTTCTGTTTTGGCACTTGCATATTCTTTAATAAATAATAAATATATGCCAACCATTTACGATGGTTCTTGGGCAGAATACGGAAAAAATTAAAATATGAAAAGATCAACAAAAGTAATTTCTATAATAATTGTCTTCTTTTTAATTATAGCCTCAGTGATTGTTGCCAGAACTATGATTGGAAAACATTTTCAAAAAAAGTTTGGCAAAAGATCTCCTCCTGGAATTATAGTAACTGAAGTAGTGGATAAAGAATTTTCAGAAAAAATTGAAACATTTGGAACTGCCGTGTCTAATAAAACGAAGTCTTTCAGAATAAAGAAGGAAGATTTAATAGGAGACTTAAAGTTAAACAGTTATGTCAAAAAAGGAGATGTAATTATTAAGTTAAAAAGTGGAAATATCATGGCTCCCTTTAATGGCGTGGTAGGATATACTGGTTTAACTGAAGATATATTTGTTTCTGATAGCACATTTATTATAACTTTAGATGATAACTCAATTATATATTCTGATATTAAAATTCCTGAAAATTATTCTTCAGTTATTGAAAAAGGGCTTCCGGTAGAAGCAAAAGTTTCAAGCTATAAAAATAAAATTTTTAATGGAGAGGTTGATTTTATTTCTAGTAGAATAAATGCAGAAACTAGAAGTTTGTTAACAAGAGTTAAAATTGGTAATACAAATTTAGAATTAATATCTGGCTCATTGCTTGAGGTAAGTGTAAAATTTAATTTAAGAAATTCGCTCAGCGTTCCAGATACAAGCGTAATGATGGAAGGTAAAAAAGCTTACGTCTATAAAGTATCAAAAGATAACATAGCAAATAAAACTGAAATAAAAATTGGCTTAAGACAAGAAGGTAATATTGAAATCCTATCTGGATTAAATATTGGAGATATAATTGTTGCTGAAGGATTAAAAAAAGTTTTTCCAAGAAGTAAAATTAAACCTATTAAAAATTAAATGTTCATAACCGAAATAAGCATTAGAAGACCTGTTGTTTCATGGGTAATGTCTTTAATTTTAATTGTGTTTGGACTTTTTGTTTTTTGGAAGTTGCCAGTAAGAGAGCTACCATCGGGATTGCAGCCACCAGTAGTGCAGGTACAAGTTGATTATACATCTGCTGCTGCTCCTATAGTTGACCAAGAAGTAACTCAAGTTTTAGAAGATGTGATTGGTGGTGCGGAAGGAATTAAAAATATTGATTCTAAGTCTCAAAATGGAAGAAGCACAATAAAAATTGAATTTGATACAAGTATTGATTTAGATAATGCAGCTAATGATATAAGAGAAAGAGTTGCAAGAGTTGTGGATAATTTGCCTTCGGAATCAGATCCGCCACAAATACTTAAGCAGGCTGCTGGATTTACCACAACAATGTGGTTGGCACTTTCATCTTCTACATGGAGTGATTTAGAGCTTGGTGATTATGCTGAAAGATATTTAGTAGATACTTTTTCAAGTGTAAAAAATGTTGGTAGAATTTTAGTTGGTGGACTTAGAGAATTAAGTATTAGAGTATGGATAGACCCTATTAAATTAGCGGCAAATAACTTAACTGTTCAGGAAGTTGAAAGAGCTTTAAGAGGTGAAAATATTAGATTGCCCGCAGGAACTCTTGAGGCAAATAATATCGATTTAACATTAAACTTAGATAAGTCTTACAATAGCATAGAAACCATAAAACAACTTCCAATTAAAAAAACTAATAAAAAAGTAGTGGTATTATCTGATGTTGCAAAAATAGAATTTGGCCCAGTTTCAGAAAAAACTTTATTTAAAGCTCAAAGAAAAAACCAATTAAATTTAAAGACAGTTGGCATAGGAATTTATGCTAAAAGTGGAGCATCTACTGTAGAGCTTTCTAAAGAAGTTAAAAAAAAAATAGCTGAAGTAAATAAATCCTTGCCTGAAGGACTAGAGCTAGAAGTGGCATTTAATAGAGCCACTTACATAGGAGCAGCAATTAATGAGGTATATAAAACTCTCATAATTGCTTTTGTTTTAGTTATAATAATTATTTATTTATTCTTAGGAAATTTAAAAGCTGTAATCGTTCCAGCAATAGCTTTGCCAGTTAGTTTAATAGCTTCATTTCTTGGAATTTATATATTTGGACTATCAATAAATATTTTTGTCCTTTTAAGCTTTATACTTGCAATAGGAATAATTACTGATGACTCGGTAATTATGACAGATGCTATTTATAGAAGAATTGAAAATGGAGAAAACCCTCTTGTAGCAGCATACAAAGGATCTAAACAAATTACATTTGCAATTATAGCAACTACATTAATTCTTATTGCTGTCTTTTTACCACTAATATTTATTGAAGGTATTTCTGGAACTCTATTTAGAGAAACAGCGATAGCCTTATCATTCTCTATAGTTGTATCATCTTTCGTTGCTCTAACGTTGTCTCCAATGCTTGCAAGTAAATTTTTAAAAAAAAATAATAATAAAAATTTTGTAATACGTAAATTTGAAAAATTTTTCTTAGATTTCTCAAAATTTTATCAAGAAACATTGGATGTATTAGTTAAGAAGACAAAAACCATATCTATTTTTATTATATTTATAATTGTAGCTTCTGTTTTGTTATTTAATTTTTCAAAAAAAGAATTGTTGCCAATGGAAGATAGGGGAGCTTATCTAGTTATTGGTTTTACAGATGAAGGAAGTTCTTTTGAGTATACACAAGAGAAAGCCCTGGATATTGAAAAAAGACTTATTCCTTTGTTGCAAGCTGAGAACAGTCCTTACTCACGTTTTATCATGAGAGTACCTGGTTTTGGAAATTCTGCTAACTCATACAATAGTTTTATAATTATTGCTTTATTAGATAATTGGAAAAATAGAAAACAAGATTCTCAAACAATTATGAGGCAAGCAATTGGTAAAATTGTGACTGTGCCTCAAGCGGTAGCTTTTCCAATATCTCCTCAATCAATAAGGGTTTCAAGTTATAACAAACCTGTTCAAATGGTTATTTATGGAAGTACTTATGAGGAATTGGAAAAAATTCAAAGTGAAGTAATTGGAAAACTAAGAAGAAATCGAAATTTATCAAGAATTGAGTCTGATTATTCTAGAAATAAACCTGAGATAAAACTTATAATTAATAAAAATAAGGCGAAAGATTTGGGTGTTTCTACTGAAACAATTGGTAAAAGTTTAGAGACACTTTATGGAGGTAAAAGAGTTACAACATTTAATAAATTAGGAAAAGAATATCCAATAATTTTGCAACAATATTTATCGGATAGAAGAAATAAAGATGGAATATCAAAGATTTTTGTAAGGTCTGATACTACAGGAAAACTAATATCATTGGTAAATCTTGTAAATTTTGAAGAAGAAGGAGCTGCAAAAGAATTGGCTAGATATAACAGGCAAAGAGCAGTTACTATTTCAGCAAATATTTCAGAAAACTACACTCTTTCAGAAGCAATTAAATATTTAGAAAATATAATGACCGAGGTGTCACCACAAAGCCAAATTACATGGAAAGGTAAGTCAGAAGAAATAAAAGAAACAAGCAATGAACTCTTTATCATATTTGCTTTAGCATTATTAACAGCATATCTAGTTATGGCAGCAACATTTAATTCATTTGTGCATCCATTTATAATTGTTCTTACTGTTCCTTTGGCAATTTTTGGAGGATTAGTTTTTATTTTATTTTTTAATAGTTCTATTAATATCTTCTCACAAATTGCACTTGTCATACTTATTGGAATATCCACTAAAAATAGTATTTTAATTGTTGATTATGCTAATCAAATTAGAACAACAGGAAAAAATATAGAAACAGCAGTTAAAGAAGCTTGCAGTATAAGGTTCAGACCAATTATTATGACATCTTTAAGTACTATGATTGCGATGGTTCCTCTAGTAATTGGAAATATTGGTCCAGGAGCTGGCGAAGGTTCTAGATTAGCAGTTGGTGCTACAATTTTGGGAGGAATGATAATTTCTACATTCTTTACACTTTATGTAACTCCAACAATGTATTTATCTTTAGCAAAAAATACAAAAAGGATAGATGCGGTAGATATAGAATTAAAAAAAGAACTTCGCTAGAAAATAATATATTTATTTGTACTTAATACTTTTTGGCAATTAGAAAGTTGATTTTTGTATTTTGAAGATTGTTTTTGTACTTTTTTTGCAATCAATATAACTTTATTATTACTTTTGTAATTTTTATAATTTCCCCAGCCTTCATGATAAGCAATATATTGTCTAAAAACATCTTTCTTTGATATTTTTAATATTTGTGAAGTTTTATTTGTATACCAACCAATAAAATCAACGCTATCTTTAAATCTTGCTCTAGTTGCCAAGGGCTTATTATTTTCTTTTTTGTATTGTTCCCAGGTACCTTTAACTGCTTGAGAATAACCAAAAGAACTGGAAGGTCTTTTATAAGGAATAACTTTAAATAGTTTTAATCTTTCTGGTCTTGCGAGCCAATCAAAATCTGACTCCATTTTTATAAATGCTAATTGTAAATGAACTGGTGTTCCCCATTTTTTTTCTGTTTTTTTAACATGCTTATACCAAAAATATCTTTCAGAAAATATTGAACAGCTATCGGCAGTATTTTTGGGAATAGAAGAACAAGCAGAAATTAATAAAAATAAAATGATTAAGAAACTATTTAAAATCTGACTTTGCTTTTTCATTAAGCTCATCCATTTTTTTTCTAATATCTTCGTCCGATATATTGTGATTTTTTAAATCATCTTTTATTTTTCTAAAAACATCTTCATCACCAGCTTCAGCAAAATCTGCTTTTATTACAGATTGAATATATTCTTTTTCTTTTTCTTCATCATAACCAAGAATTTTAGAAGTCCATTCTCCTATATATTTATTTCTTCTAGCACTTATTTTAAATTGAAGTTCTTGGTCATGTGCAAATTTTTTCTCAAAACTTTTTTCTCTTTCGTCAAATGAATTCATTTTTTTCTCCAAAAATTAAATAAAATTAATATAATAACAGGTATTAAAACTCCAACAATATTACCAAACAAGTCAGAAAATTGAAATGATCTGTTTGGTATAAATAAATGTAATAATTCAAGAATTATAGAAATTAAAATTAAGTATAAAATAACTATTTTTAAGCTATTAAAATAGCTTATTAAACCCAGCGAAGATAACAATAGAAAAGCATAAACATGGTTTGAAGAAACTATAAAATTAGAGGTTATTTGAGGTTGCCTTAAAATATCTCCATAAATAAAAAAACCCAACAAACTTCCTGGATAAATATATAAAAATACAAATATAATGTTTAAAAGATGAAATATTATTTTTGTCATTTATCAATTTATCTTATAATTAAATTTAAACTATGAGTCATTTAATTTTAGTAAGACATGGTCAAAGTGAGTGGAATTTACAAAAAAAATTCAGAAGCCTGCAAATCTGGTGAACTTATTAAAGAACTTAATTTAAATTTAGATTATTTTTTTTGTTCTTACCAAAAAAGAGCAATTGAAACTCTAAATTTAATCTTAAACACTTTAAGAATTAAGAATGATAAAGTTATTAAAGCATGGGAGCTTAATGAAAGACACTATGGCGCTCTAACTGGTCTCAATAAAGATGAAATGAAAAAAACTTTAGGAGAAGATAAAGTTCTAGAATTTAGAAGATCTTGGAATGTTAGGCCAGAACCATTAAACAAAAATAATCCTTATCATCCTATTAATATTGAAATTTATAAAAATATACCAAAAGATAAAATTCCTGATACTGAATCTTTAAAAGATACTTACGAAAGAGTAATTCCTTATTTTGAAAAAAATATTTTAGATAAATTAAATAAAAATATAATTATTGCTGCTCATGGAAATTCGGTCCGAGCATTATGCAAATATTTATTTAAAATAGATAATGAAAAAATTTCAAAACTAGAAATTCCAACAGGAAATCCTTTGCTAATTAAATTTGATAATAATAAAAAGATAAAAGAAGCTTCTTATTTAGATCAAAAAAGAGCTAATGATTTAATTATTTTTTAACTAATTTATTATATATCTCTAAATCAGTTAAATGAATAAATTGCTCCTTGCTTTCAAAACCATAAAGCATTTTATTTTTTATTGCCTCATCCCAAATCTTAGTAACCGAAAATGACATTACTTTTTCATTTTTAAATAAGCTTTTATTAATAATTTGCAGACCAGTATATATAAAATTATTTTCTTTATTTTTTAATAACTTTTCATTGCTTAATGAAAAATCACCTCTCATTCTTTCATCAAAACTATTTTCTTTATTAACAATCATTAACAAATTTTTTACTTTTTTTTGAAAATAATAATCCATCATATTTATTGTTGTTTTCAAATAATTATCTCCCCACACAGTATCTGGATTTAAAACAATAAAATCATTTTCATCTGATCTATTAATTAGATTTAAAATACCACCTCCCGTATCTAAAATTTCATTACCGTCATTTAAGATTTCAATTTTTGAATTTGATTTATAATTTAAAATAAAATCTTGAATCTGATTGTGAAGATAATAAGTATTAATTTTTATATTTTCTATTTCTAATTTTTCTAAAAAATTTATTGAATTTTCTAACAAAGTTATTTCGTTAATTTCAATTAGAGGTTTTGGAATTTTTAAAGTAATTGGATTTAAACGTTTTCCATATCCAGCACATAAAATTAATGCAGTATTAATTTTCATATTTATTTCTTAATTTTTTTGAAAAGTACTTATCTAAAATAATTTTTAGTTCTATAAATTTTTTATTCTTTTCTATTCTTTGTTCAATTAGTTTCCAAGCATAAGGTATTAATTTTAAATAATTGTGTTTATTATCTCTAATTGATAATCTCGTAAAAATTCCAATTATTTTCAAATTTCTTAAAACTGATAAAATTTCAAAATCGTTTTTAAAATTCACAACATTTATTTTTTTATTTGTTTTAATATACTCTTCAAAAATATTATGCTTGAAGCCTATGCTAGTTTTTAACCTTACATCATCTATTAATGAAGCAAGATCATAAGCTACATTTCCAAAAACAGCATCCTGACTATCTATAACGCACAACTTTTTATTTTTAATCATTAAATTAGAAACATGAAAATCTCTATGAACAAATGTTTTGCTACTAAATTTAATTTTATTAATTAAACTCTTTAAAACTAAAAGTAATTTTTTTTTTAATAAAATTTGATTTTTCTTTTTTATTTTTTTGGGAACATACCAATCTAAAAATAACTTGGCTTCCTCTAAAAGAATTTTTTTTGAATATTTTGGTACTTTATAGCTTGAACCTAAAAATGTTTTTATTTTTTTGGTCTTAATTTTTTGAACTGAATTTAATAATTTAATAATTTTTTTATAACAAGTTAATTTATTTTTATTATTTTTTTTTAATTTTTGATAAACGGTAACATTACCAAAATCTTCTATTTGAATATATTTTAACTTGTAATTTTGACTAATTAATTTTGGTGCCCTTATTTTATTCTTAATTAAGATTTTATTAATAGCATCATAAATTAATAAATTTTTTCTAATATCTTTTTTACTAACTACAATAATATTATTTTTATTCCTGTAAAATTTTCTAAAAGAAGCATCCCCAGATAAAGATTTAAGTTTACTTAAATTCATTAATTATTTCTTTTCTATATTCAGAAAATATTTCTAATTTTCTTTCTTTAAAATCATTTTCGTAACTAAAATATAATTTAATTATATTTTTTGGTTTATTGAAAATTATTTCTGGCCATTCAACAAGAGTCACAACTTCTGAATTATTTTCAAATAATCCAATATTATATAATTCTTTTGGATCTTTTAATTTAAATAAATCATAATGATTTATAGTAATTTCATCTATTTTATACTCATTGACAATATTAAACGTTGGACTAGGAATTTCCGTTAAATTTATTTTGTTTTTATTTTGTAAGTTGTTGATCAAATACTTAATAAATGTCGTTTTTCCAACGCCTATTTCTCCATAGAAAAAAATAATATCTCCTTTTTTAATACAATTTGAAAATTTTTTAGAAATAAATTCTGTATTTTTTTCTAAACTAATATCAATCTTGCTACTTTTAGTAGCGGTATGCATCTGGTTTGAATGGTCCCTGTTGTTTCACACTAATATAATCTGCTTGTTCTTTAGATAATTTAGTAAGTTTTGCTCCTACTTTATCTAGGTGTAACATTGCTACTTTTTCATCAAGGTGCTTAGGTAAAACATATACTTTTTTCTCATACTTATCTGAATTATTCCACAGTTCTAACTGGGCTGTTACTTGATTTGTGAATGAAGCACTCATAACAAAACTAGGATGCCCAGTGGCACAACCTAAATTTATTATCAGGAAATGTTATTTCATGTACTTGGGGTTTTATTTCATCCCATTTATAATTTTTTAATGCTTCAACTTGAATTTCATTATCAAAATGTCCAATATTACACAATATAGCTCTATCTTTCATGTCTCGCATGTGATCAGCAGTAACTATATCTTTATTGCCTGTTGCAGTTACAACTATGTCTGCTTCTTTAATCATATCATCCATTAAAACAACTTCATAACCTTCCATAGCGGCTTGAAGAGCGCAAATAGGATCTGTTTCTGTAACCATTACTCTTGCTCCATTTTGTCTCAATGAAGCCGCGCTTCCTTTTCCAACGTCTCCAAAACCTGCAACTATTGCAACCTTGCCGGACATCATTACGTCTGTTGCTCTTTTAATCCCATCCACTAAGCTTTCACGACAACCATATAAATTATCAAATTTTGATTTTGTTACTGAGTCATTAACATTTATTGCTGGTACTAATAATTTTCCTTCAGATTCCATTTTTTTAAGAGCCAATACTCCAGTTGTTGTTTCTTCGGACAAACCTTTAACTGATTTTAGCAGGTCCTTATACTCCTTGTGCATTAAAGCTGTTAAATCGCCACCATCATCAAGAATCATATTAGGCTTCCAATCTTTTTTTCCTTCTATAGTTTGTTTAACACACCACCAATATTCTTCTTCAGTCTCACCTTTCCAAGCAAAAACTGGAATTCCTGCTTTTGCTATAGCTGCGGCTGCATGGTCTTGAGTAGAAAATATATTGCACGAAGACCATCTTACTTCAGCTCCTAGCTCAACTAAAGTTTCTATTAAAACTGCAGTTTGAATTGTCATATGTAAGCATCCAAGTATTTTTGCTCCTTTAAGTGGATTTTTGCCTTTATATTCTTTTCTCAACGCCATTAATCCTGGCATTTCGGTTTCTGCCAAAGAAATTTCTTTTCTACCAAAATCTGCAAGGTTTATATCTTTTACTTTGAAATCTGTCATGGAGAAGGCCTTTTAACAACTTTATAAAATTTTTTCAACTAATAATCTTTAAACTTTAGGAAAAATTATTTCGATTATTGCACCTTTTTGACCAATATTATTTGAAGCAGAAATTTTGCCACTGTGCAACTCAACCAGATTTTTAACAATATTTAATCCTAATCCAGAATGTTCACCAAATTTATTAGGTCTATTGCTATAAAATCTTTTAAAAATTTTGTTTGTATCGTTTTCTTTGAAGCCTTCTCCTTCATCAACAACGCTTAAAATGATACTTTTTTCTTTTTTATCATTTGAAAGAACAACTTTAATTGTTTGATTTTCTTTACTAAATGAAATTGAATTATCTAGTAAATTTGCAATTATTTGTTCAATTCTATTTTCTATTCCAAAAATATTATAATTGTTTGACTCATTTGAATTTAATTGAATTTTAATTCCATTTTTTGAATTATGAATACTATTAAAATCATCTACTACAGATATTGCTATTAGTTTTAAATCAATTTTCTTCATCTGTTCATTCGTTATTGCAGCCTCATCTTTGAGTATTTGAGAATAATCGGTAATCAATCTTTCAATTCTTTCTACATCATGTAATAGTATATTCACCAGTTTCTCCCTTTGAGCTTTATCTGTAGTTTCAGAAATTATTTCAGATGCACTTTTTAAAGAAGCAAGTGGATTTCTGATTTCATGAACTAGATCTGTTGAAAAGTTCTCTGCAGCATTAATTCTATTATTTAACTCATTTGTCATTTCATCTAAAGAATTAGAAAGAATTCCTATTTCATCACTTCTATTTTTTACAGCTTGAATATTTGTTTTTTGTTTATTCTTTTCTTTTATTGATTTTGTAAAATTTACTAGAGTTTTAATTGGTTTTAAAAAATATCTATTTAAGACTAATGAAAAAATTAAAATCACAATTGCAACTACTAATGCCGTTCTAAAAACAAATACTTTTCTCTCATTAATAGCATTTCTAATATCGTTTGCTTTTTCACTAATTGCCAAGTAGCCAATATTATTTTCACCATCATTAACATTTTTAATTGTAATTAATAAAAATTGATCATAATTTTCTTGAGTAAAAGTATATGGTTTTCCAAAGTCAGAAGATTTGGAATAATCTATTATTATTTCAGATAAAGACTTTGATTTATTTTTTTTTTCTTGAATATTTTTTTTTTTTTCTGAAATTTTATCTTTATCTTGGACGTTCATTTCAACAATATCTAGTTTTTGACTAAATGATCTAGGATCTAAATCTAGAGTGTCAGTATCACCTATCAATTCAAATTTACTATCAAAGATCATAACGCGATCTAAATTCTGAAAAAGAAACCTTGTTGAAAATA
>LWDU01042353.1_pt1 | contig 15803 bp, 17 predicted proteins | sample 727161 | NCBI WGS metagenome assembly LWDU01 (sample SAMN04566230, study PRJNA314399) | hydrothermal vent metagenome | isolation source: deep sea hydrothermal plume seawater | place: Mexico: Gulf of California, Guaymas Basin | collected 2004-07-11 | reverse complement strand
GTAATTTGCAAAATATCTCCCTTAATATTACCTACTTTCCCATAATAATAATGTAGTTATGAGAAAAATACTTCTGATGAAAATGTTACTTGCCGTTGTCGCAGTTAACGTTTATGCATATGAGGAACCAACTGTAAGAATGCCCTTCTCAGACGATCCCAAATCCTTTCTCCTGATTGGTAATAGCTTTATGTACTACAACAACAGCATGCATAAACCTCTATTGGGGATACACAATTCAATAAAAAACAACACCCTAAACATCAAGGCAAGGACGTTTTACATTAATGGCTCAGCACTGAGTTGGCATGATGTGGAGTCTTATGTAAACAACCCGAATGCAGGGGCTTTTAAGTTTAACAGTCAAAATAAAATTGAGCCTTTCAAAGACCGCAGTTATGACATTGCAATTATGCAAGACTGCAGCCAGTGTCCCATTCACCCTGAACTCTCCTCAGACTTTCACAAATACGTGAAGCAACATGCACAAACATTGAGAAATCACAACATTGAACCTGTCCTGATGATGACCTGGGCTTATAAAAGTAAACCATCAATGATCGAGGCTATTGCACAGGAATACACCGTTGCTGGGAATGAGAACCAGCTTCTAATTATTCCAGCTGGACTTGCATTCTCAAGATCAATGCAATCACACCCCGAAATAGATTTATACGCAGATGACAAGCATCCAAGTAGAGAGGGAACCTATTTAGCCGCTGCCACAATCTATGCCTCTATTTTTCAAGCATCGCCTGTTGGCAATACCTACAAATTCGGTATAGAAAAAGGAGTAAGAGAAAAATTACAAAGAATAGCTTGGGAGACTTACTTGGGGTATTACCAAAAAAAATGAGTAAAATTAAATCTCGATAGCTTAACTTTGTACATTTGTACAAGAAATAATTTGAATCGCAAAAAATGAGGTCACCTAAGATCAAAGGTAGAAATAATAATATAGGCTTTTTTTTGGGCATACTTGGAGCCTTAGTGGTTTTGTTTCTACCCAATCCTGAAACCTTATCAATTGAAGCACACAGAGCTGCTGCAATTTTCGTTTGGATGGGAATTTGGTGGGCAACTGAAGCGGTTCCAATAGCAATTACAGCTCTGATACCCTTGGTGTTTTTTCCCTTACTGGGAGTCTCTTCAATTGAGTCAACAGCTGCCCCTTACGCAAATAAAAATGTTTTTCTTTTTTTAGGAGGATTTTTCTTATCCATAGCCATCCAGAAATGCAATCTGCATAAACGTATTGCTTTAACTGTTTTGAAATATACAGGGACTAAGGGCAGATCTATTATCGGCGGTTTCATGTTGAGCTCTTGCTTACTGAGTATGTGGATAATGAATACCTCCACAACAATCATGTTGCTGCCTATCGGTTTAGCTATCATTACAGTGGTCAAGGAATCGATGCATGATCTCAGTGAGATCGACAAAATAAACTTTCAAGTTGCGCTTTTACTGGGTATTGCGTACGCAGCAAATATAGGGGGGATTGCGACTTTGATCGGTACTGCGCCCAACATGGCACTGAATGGATTTATGGAAGAACAATATGGTGTTTCCATTTCATTTTTAGACTGGATGAAGGTCGGGCTGCCGGTAAGTCTGATATTACTCCCATTGACTTGGTTCACATTAACCAGAATCAGTTTTCCTGTGAATTTTGAAACCTCTGCTGAAACTCAAGAAGCCATTCAGACAATGAGGGAAAGTATAGGTAAGACCAAAACTCCGGAAAAAAGAGTGTTTATCATTTTTCTCATAACTGCCCTTCTCTGGGTTTTTAGAAGCCCCATCAACAATATTCCTGGTATGGAGGGGTTAACGGATCCAGGTATAGCCATGCTTTGTGGTCTAACCCTATTTCTAACCCCAAGTGGCGGTGACCAAGAGCACAATCTTCTGCAGTGGAAAGATGCTGAAAAAGGGGTTCCGTGGGGGATTTTACTGTTGTTTGGAGGTGGACTGACCCTTGCTGCTGCAGCACAAAATACAGGATTAGCTGCGTGGATTGGGAATCTTATGCCAGTAGGACTAAGTATGGTCTTCCTGGTTGTGATATTTACCACTCTCATTATTTTTCTAACTGAGTTAACGTCAAATTTAGCCACCACTGCAACATTTCTTCCCATTGTTGCAGTCATTGCAACTCAGTTTGGATTTAATCCACTGCTGTTAACAGCTTCAATAGCTATTGCTGCAAGTTGTGCATTTATGTTGCCAGTCGCAACTCCACCCAATGCAATTGTTTTTGGCTCTGAATTAATCAAAGTACCTCAAATGATGAGAGCCGGAATAGCCATTAATATTATTGCCATAGTTATAGTTTCACTTGCTGGCATCTATCTAGTGCCTCTATTTCTGATATGAGTAAAAAAGACAAAGGAGCTTGTTAATGGAAACAATCTGTATATTTGCAGGAGCCAGTGTTGGCAACCGAAAAATTTATGCTGAAACAGCAAAGGATCTTGCCACTTCAATTATCGATCACGACTACAAAATAGTTTTTGGTGGAGGCAGTGTTGGATTGATGGGAATTTTAGCCGATGCTGCACTTGATGCAGGGGGGCACATCACTGGAATAATTACGGAACAGCTGAACGGTATTGAGGTCGGTCATAAGGGACTTAGTGAGTTGGTGATAGTTGAAACCATGCACGATCGTAAAAAAGAAATGGCAGTACGATCCGATGCCGTTGTTTGCTTGCCTGGTGGAGTCGGCACCTGGGAAGAGTTTTTTGAATCACTGACCTGGAATCAACTTGGACTCCACTCCAAACCAATCATCCTTCTGAACTTGGATGATTACTACACTTTATTATCACAGTTTGTTGAACACTCAGTTGCAGAAGGGTTTCTACCTCGATCAACCGCCAACGAGCTGATATTTGTTAACTCAATTGCAGAGGCCATAGAACAGCTACAACAGTACGTTCCAAAAGATAAAGCAAACTGGTTTAAGCGTTTACAAGAGTAATCCTGACAATGCATAATATCCTCCAAAAATACTACAATTATGTGCTTCTTTTTTTTCTAGGATTAATCAGTATGAGCTCCCATGGATTTGATCGTGTTACTGGAGAGAATTTTACCAGTCGTTCCGAGGTAATAGCAGCCCATGGCATGGTGGCATCCAGCCATCCATTGGCAACTCAGATTGGCTTGGAGATTTTAAAACAAGGCGGTTCTGCGGTGGATGCGGCAATTGCTGTCAATGCCGCATTGGGACTGATGGAACCTACAGGAAATGGTATTGGTGGTGATCTCTTTGCTATTGTCTGGGATGCCAAAACTAGGAAACTTTATGGGCTTAATGCCAGCGGTCCTGCGCCCAAAAAACTGAGCCTGGAATACTTCCAAAATAACAATCTTTCAGAATACCCTGAATTTGGCCCATTGCCAGTTACTGTTCCCGGTGCTGTGGCTGGTTGGTCAGAATTGCACAAGAAGTTTGGAAAGCTGCCTATAAAAAAACTATTCAAACCGACCATTGAATATGCAAAATATGGTTTCCCTGTAACTGAAACAATTGCCTATTATTTTGAATTGAACAAGCAACGCTTTCAGGATTACCCAAATTTTAAAGAAGTATGGATGGCAAATGGTGATGTACCAAAAACTGGGGAGATTTTTAAAAACCCCGCTTTGGGAAGAACGTTGGAAATATTATCTGAAAAAGGATTGGATCAATTTTATACTGGGAATATTGCAAAAATTACAGCCGATTTCATTCAAGAACAAGGCGGCTTTTTAAGTTACAGTGATTTGGCAAACTACCGACCTGAATGGGTTGAACCCATTTCAACTAATTATCGGGGCTATGATGTTTGGGAGTTACCTCCGAATACTCAAGGCTTAGCTACTCTGCAAATATTGAATATTTTGGAGAGCTTCAATCGTGCAGAACTTGGCCTTTTTTCTTCGGAATATATCCATCTCTTTATTGAAGCAAAAAAATTAGCCTTTGCCGACAGAGCAAAATTTTACTCCGATCCTCGATTTGCAGAACTGCCTATTGCAACTTTACTCTCGAAGGATTATGCGGCAAAAAGGCGCGAAGAAATAAATCCAACAAAAGCAGCTCTAGTCGATGCATCGGGTCTGCCCCAACATGGGGATACTGTTTAAAGATGGAAATATGGTCTCATTGATTCAAAGCAATTACTCTGGAATGGGATCTGGAATGACGCCTCCAGATTTGGGTTTTATGCTCCAAAACAGAGGAACACTATTCAGTCTTGACCCCAATCACCTGAACGTCGTGGCAGGAGGGAAACGATCATTCCATACCATTATTCCAGCTTTTGTAACCATAAATGGCGAACCTTTCATCAGTTTTGGTGTCATGGGTGGAGCGACTCAACCACAAGCCCAAGCACAAGTTTTAATTAACATCATAGACTTTGGTATGAATTTGCAAGAAGCAGGTGATGCCCCAAGAATAGTTCATTCTGGTTCCAGCCAGCCTTCTGGCAGTCAAATGAAGAACGGTGGAACAGTCAGCTTGGAGTCTGCTTTTGATGAAAATATCCGAAAAGAACTGGTGGAGATGGGCCACACCTTGAAATATGAGAAAGGTTCCTTTGGTGGCTACCAAGCCATTATGAAAAAAAATGGAGTCTACTACGGAGCCTCAGAAAGTAGAAAAGACGGTCAAGCAGCAGGCTATTGATTTTTTTTCGGCCCCGGGAAAAAAACATTTGTGGTACTAACATACTCTTCGTAGTCTGGGCGTTTTTTTGTTTGCGGAAACTCCAAAAGTTTAATTGTTAATCGCAAAAAAATGAACATCATGAGAATGGGGCCAATGATCCCCCAATAGTGTCCAGTTTGTAGTGAAAAGATGAAAAATGCCCACCATTGCAACGCGTCACCAAAATAATTTGGGTGTCGTGAATAGCTCCATAGGCCTGAATTCAGGACCGCGTTTTGATTGATTGGGTTGGAGCGGAAATTAACCAATTGGACGTCTGCAATGATTTCATAAGCAAAACCAATACCCCAGAGTGCTAAACCCAGATAATTGAAAAAACCCAACCCCAATTCTTGGGGGTAATAATGCATCGCTAAGATGGGAGTTATGACAATAATTTGCAACAAACCCTGAAACATAAAAATTCTGAAATAGCTAAAAATCCTAAAATCGAGTACTGATCTTTTTCTCATGGCCACATATCGGTAATCTTCGCCTTTACCCAAATTTCGGATAGCAAGATGCAATGACAAACGAAAGCCCCAGATGGTTACCATGAAATTAATGAGCCACTGACTAATGGAGACAGAAGTTGGATTATGCACGAGATTAATGAGCAGGCATGCCCACGCCATGACAATAAATCCAATACCCCAGTAGATGTCAATGATGCTAGCGTCTTTAATTTTCACACTTACCAACCAGACTACGGTCAGACAAAACCAGTTAATTGCAACAATGTAACCAAGCATGACGAACAGGTTCATCGGATTAAGGTCTCCTGATGTTATCGATCATCACACCGATATACTCTGGGGGTCGAGAAGTCATCAAGGAAACTAGGGAACTTGTGACCAAATTTACTATCATGCCGATAAATCCAATGCCCTCAGGCGATATACCCCACAACCAATGTTCTGCAAAATTCAGTTCAGGATGAATAAATTTAAAGTAAATGATGTAGATAAGGGTAAAACTTAAACCTGCCAACATTCCGGTAACAGCCCCTTCTCTATTCATTGTCTTGGAAAAGATACCCATTAAAATTGCAGGAAAGAGGGTTGCGGCTGCCAAACCAAATGCGAAGGCGACAACTTGGGCAACAAACGCAGGTGGATAAATTCCAAATAGTCCTGCAATTATTACCGCAACCAGAACTGAAATCCGAGCGTACAGGAGCTCTTTTTTCTCCGAGATTTGACGAGCAAAAGTTTTTTTGATCAGATCATGTGAAACCGCAGTAGATATTACTAAGAGCAATCCTGCTGCTGTAGACAAAGCAGCTGCCAAAGCTCCTGCGGCTACCAAAGCAATGATCCAAGCAGGTAATTTAGCAATTTCTGGAGTAGCAAGCACCATAATGTCTCTGTCTATGTAGACTTCGTTGGCATTGTTTGGGTGAGCTAGATTGCTGAGATTTCTTTCGCCATTGATCCCTCGTTGATCGGTATACAGGGGCTTCGTTGGTTGCAATGCGTTGCCTTTTGCATACTGGATCTTGCCATCGTTGTTTTTGTCCATCCAAGCAATCAGACCGATATTTTCCCAGTTTTTAAACCAAGTCGGTGCCTCAACATAACTGACGTTGTGAGTGGTTTCGAATAGATTTAATCTGGCAAAAGATGCCACTGCTGGTGCTGTGGTGTACAAGATAGCAATAAAAATTAAAGCATACCCCGCTGATTTTCTCGCATCACTGACACTGGGAACAGTAAAAAACCGAACAATCACATGGGGTAGACCTGCGGTTCCCAGCATCAAAGCAGCAGTAATGCAAAACACATCTATGGTGGATTTTGAACCCGAGGTGTAAGCATCAAATCCAAGTTGCACCATCAATCCATCCAGTTTTTCCAACAAATAAACAGGGCTTTCCAGCAATTGATCGCCAAAACCAAATTGAGGTACAGGGTTCCCAGTCATCATGATTGAAATAAATATGGCTGGAACCAAATAGGCAAATATCAAAACGCAATATTGCGCCACTTGGGTATAGGTGATGCCTTTCATCCCTCCCAAGACTGCATAAATAAACACAATCACCATGCCAATTAAAACGCCGGAATTGATGTCGACTTCCAAAAAACGGGAAAAAACAATGCCCACGCCTCGCATTTGGCCAGCAATGTAGGTAAATGAAACAATAATCAGGCAAATAACTGCCACGATCCTCGCAGCAGATGAGTAATAGCGAGTACCGATAAAATCAGGGACTGTAAATTGCCCAAATTTTCTTAGATAAGGAGCCAGAAGCAATGCCAACAAGACATAACCGCCTGTCCAACCCATTAAATAAACAGATCCGTCACGGCCCAAAAATGCAATCAACCCGGCCATAGAAATAAATGAAGCTGCAGACATCCAATCGGCTGCAGTTGCCATACCATTGGCTATGGGATGGACGCCCTTGCCTGCAACATAGAACTCACTGGTTGAGGTCGCTCGAGACCAGATAGCGATACCAATATAGACAGCGAAGCTAATGCCAACAAAGAAATAAGTTAATAACTTTACCGTCAATGCCTATTCCTCCGTGGATTCATCTTTATCAAATGTCTGCTCCAGTTTCTTGATGCGATGGATGTAGACAAAAATGAGGATCACAAAAACATAAATGCTTCCTTGTTGAGCAAACCAAAAACCAAGATTGAAGCCAAAAAATTTGAACTGATCAAGAAAATCGACAAATAAGATGCCACACCCAAAGGAAACCAGAAACCAAATAGACAATAAACCTAAAACCAATCGGATGTTGGCTTGCCAGTAAGTGTCTATCTGATTATTTTGCTTTTCTTGCATTGCATGAATGGAAAATTACAGTTGCTTAGCCATTAACTCTCTAAGCGCATTCAGCGCTTGAAAAGGTCTGATAAAAACTCGGATCTCGGTTAGTTTTTGTTGATTGTTCCAAACCAGAAAATCAACGCCATTAACATACAAATCATTGAATGTGGCTTCAAAAACCAAGCATGCTTGGTTGCCGCCAATGATTTCTTCAATGTACCTGAAATCAGAATTGAGGAATACCGTACCGGCAGCTTCTAAGTACCTTGAAACGTTTGTTTTGCCTTTGATTGGGGTGTAAATATAAGGTGAATGAAACACTACATCCTCGGTCATCATTGCAGGGTCCAGTGATGCGTGTTCTACGCACTGATGCCAAAGATCAATTGCACTGGTCATTGCAGCGCCCTATAAATTTTTCTTAGAAAGTTTTAAATAAATGTAAACAATGACTGTGACGTACATACAACCGGCAAAAACACCTAATGCCAAATGCCTAGCGGAAGGATCAATTACAGCGGCAAGAAGATCGCTGATTGCATTCCCAATGAGGGCTCCGAACAAGCCACCAATAACACCCGAACCACCGAAAAATCTCTTTTCCAGATCAATGCCAAATATTGTTATAACGGCAAGAATGCCATTGTCAACGATGCCGAAAATATCGCCTTCAAATAATAGTTTCTCAATCAAAAGATCACTCCTGTCAAAAATTGATCATGCCATGTTATCGAATTATCTATATTCTAGTACAGAATTATATGAAGAACCGATCTGTTTAATCTGGAGATAATCAATAAACACCCATGAAAGTATCGTACCAAGATTTGCTTAAGTTCATCATCCCATCATCCATTGGTGTGTTGCTGTTTTTAACCCCTATATTTATCGATGGCAGAGCGACAATTGGCATGGGCATCTTGGTTGATTTGCTCAGAGACGCAACCCAGGATTATCTTCCTGCATTCGCAACAATGCTGTTGCTGGTGTCTTGTTTGTGCTCAACCTATTTCAGTCTATTTAGAAAAAATAAATCCAACATACCAATCAATCAGATACAACAAATATTCACCACATCACCCGCCTGGTTGATCCTCAGAGTACTGGGCAGTCTTTTTGCAGTTCTGGTCTTATTTAATATCGGACCTGAGTGGATCTCAAGCCCAGCAACAGGTGGAACAATGTTATTTCAATTGGCAGGTACTTTGACTGTGTTCTTCTTGGTTGCCTGCTTCTTGTTGCCCTTTCTCATTGATTATGGGGTGGCAGAATTTATGGGAACCTTATTGCAAAAACCGTTCCTGTGGGCATTCCGACTCCCTGGACGAGCCAGCATCGACACCTTGGCATCCTGGCTTGGAAGCGCTCCAGTTGGGGTGTTAATTACCATTCAACAATATGAAAAAGGGTATTACAGCGGTCGCGAAGCTGCCGTGATTGCAACCAATTTTTCAATAGCCTCAATTGCTTTTTGTGCCTTGGTTGCAAAATTAATCGAAATTGACCACCGATTTTTTGAGTTCTATTTTTCGATTATGTTCTCAGGGTTGATTGCTGCTTTGATTATTCCAAGAATCTGGCCGCTGGCAAGAAAAAAAGACGTCTACTTGATAGAACAGGATGGATTTACAGATAAACCTGAGGCAGGTACAGGTCTTTTAAGGTGGGCATTGATACAAGGCATTAATAAAGCACGAACAGCACCCAATCTAAAACAATTGCTTAAAAATGCTTTTATCAATCTCTTGGATATATGGTTTTCTTTGTTGCCATCGGTTGTGGCCATTGGGACGATAGTTTTGGCGCTGACTGAATTTACTCCTATTTTTACAATCATGACCAAACCACTGGTACCGATTCTTGAACTGATGCAGATACCTGAAGCAGCAGCAGCTGCCCCGGCTTTTCTGGTCGGCTTTGCGGACATGTATTTGCCGGCTGTTATTGGAAAAAATATTGCAAGTGAAATGACCCGATTCGTAATAGGCTGTGTTTCTATCATCCAAATAATTTACATGACGGAAGTCGGGACATTGATTCTCAAATCAAAAATTCCTTTGCAGATCGGAGAACTGTTTCTCATTTTCACTCTGAGAACTTTGATCACCCTGCCAATCATTACTGCTATTGCTCATTTCATCTATCGTTAATAGTATGAAAGTGCTGGATAAATAAATTGGAGCTTGATCGGTGGATAAAAATTTGAACCCAAACGTCATCAACTCAATAGACCCTCCTATTGATGAGGCAAGTTCATGGCTTGCAGGACGAGAATTCTCCGAGGACAAGCCTTTATTGGATTTGGCTCAAGCCGTTCCAAGTTATCCTCCAGCTGAAGAACTCACCGATTATATGGCTGAACGAGTTAAATTGTTTGCAACGGCACAATACGGTCCGGTAAGTGGAAATAAAAAACTCAAGACTGCACTGGCAAATCATATGGTTGGGGTTTACGGAGGATCAATTCAGTCCAATAACGTCCTGATTTCAGCGGGCTGTAATCAAGCCTATTGTCTGGCCACAATGGCATTGGCAGAAGCAGGAGATGAAATCATTCTTCCTGTTCCTTACTACTTCAATCATCAAATGTGGTTGGAAGTATTGGGTATTAAAGCGGTTCATCTTGGCTGCAATATGTCCCAGGGAGGACTGCCTGACATTGATGAAGCACGAAGACTGATTGGCAAAAAAACCAAAGCGATTGTTCTGGTTACTCCAAACAANNNTTTTTTAAACTGTGCCAGAAACATGGCATCAAGCTCATTATTGATGAAACTTACAAAGACTTCCTAACCGAGCAACCGCCCCATCAATTGTTTGAAATATCAGACTGGGGAGGGACTCTGATTCAAGTTTATAGTTTTTCAAAATGTTTTAGTCTAACTGGATACCGTGTAGGCTCTGTAATCGCTGGTGAGAATGTGATTGAATCGGTAACGAAAATCATGGATTCGGTTGCAATTTGTGCGCCCAGGATTGCACAGGATGCAGCATTGTACGGCTTGGAACATTTAACTTCATGGGTTGCTGAGAAGCGCAATATGTTGAAGAGAAGAAGGGAGCTCTTCAACAAACTGTTTAGAGAAAATAATCTCGGTTTTGAGGTCATTTCATCCGGTGCTTATTTTGCCTATGTTGAACATCAATACGACAACAAAAATGCCTACCAAGTAGCCCAAGACTTGCTCGATAAGGAAAATATTCTGTCCTTACCAGGTACTTTTTTTGGACCGAACCAAGAACGCTTTCTGAGATTTGCTTACGCGAACATAACCCGGAAAGAAATTACAGATGTCATTGATCGACTAAATGTGAGTTTCAATAAACCGTAAAATGCATGTTGACCTTATCCTAGATTCGAGATTAAGCGCCCCCGAAATAACTGAACTGGGGTTACTGGCAGAAAAATATGGAATGCAAACAATCTGGGTTGCTAGTTATTTGGATTCACGTGAACCTTTTGTCAATCTTTCCCAGTTGGCTAGTCAATCAAGCCAAATAAATTTAGGGCCTGTCGCCTTAAACCCTTTTGATACGCACCCGATTCGCATTGCAGCTGGTTTATTAACTCTCAACGAGCTTTCCAGTGGCAGAGCAAGTATCGTTATTGGCGGCGGTGGAGAAGCGTTGCAATCGCTCAATCTAAAAACAGTAAAAAGAGTGAGAGCGGTTCGAGAATGTATAGAAATATTGAAATCCATCTCCCCATCGCATTCTTTGAACTACAACGGTGAAATATTTCAAGTAAACAACTACCGCCCTTTCTGGGCAACTCAAAGCATACCCAGGGTTTATGTCGCAGCCAACAAGCCTCAAATGCTTAAGATGTCGTCTCGACTTTCCGATGGAATCATGATGAGTGATTTACCTGCAACGCTGATAAAAAGAACGGTTGAAGAGGTTTCTGCGCACCTAGTGGCTTTTGGTCGGGATCTTGATGACTTCCGGTTTAATAATTTCATGGCATGGGCACTCTACGATGATAAGGAAGAAGCCATTAAAGAAGCCAGACAGTGGCTAGGTTACCGTGGTTTATTTAGGCGATGGGTAATTACCACATTTATGTCGGACGCCGATTACGACCTTATTGAGGCTCACAAACAAGAAATCTATCAAATGCCAAAATTGAATACGCATTCAGTCCCTGGGGTCCCTGACAGTTTACTGGATAAACTGGTGGATCATCTAACTTTGACGGGCCATGTCAGCGAGGTGGATCAAAAAATTGAGCATTTATTGGCATTAAAAGCAGCAGGTTTAACCGATGTGGCGCTTGAATTGAGGCAAAATCCTGCAGCCTCAATCAAACTTATAGGGGAGCAAGTCATCCCAGCGCTTAAAAATTAATACCTGAAATGCTTGATTGTTTCCCCTGTTTTCCCGATTTCGGTCATTGCATTTATGCCAATTTCAAGATGAGTCTGCAGCCATTTTTCAGTTACAGATCGATCTGACTGTTCTGTTTTAATTCCTTCTGGGGTAACGGGCTTATCTGAAACAAGCAGCAAAGCACCTCGAGCGATTTGATTGTAATGACCAACGATAAAGATTGTGGCTGTTTCCATATCAATTGCGATTGCAGTGGTTTCTTGTAATCTGTTTTTAAAAACCTGATCGTGCTCCCACACTCTTCTATTTGTGGTGTAAATAACCCCAGTGCGATACTCCAGATTCTTTTCTAGCACTTTTTCGGAAACGAATTTGTGTAATTTAAAAGAAGGCAATGCCGGGATTTCAGGTGGGAAATAATCATCGCTTGTACCCTCGCCACGGATAGCGGCTATGGGCAGTATCAAGTGACCAATTTCAGAGGAAACTTTTAACCCACCGCATTTTCCCAACAAAAGAACACCCTTAGGATTACGTGCTGACAACAAATCCATAATAATTGCGGCATTGGGCGAACCAATCCCAAAATTGATTATAGTCAGTCCTCCAGAATTGGTTGCTGCTTGCATAGGTCTGCCTTGTCCTTTGATATCACAATCAAACATCTCAGCAAAACGAATGAGATAATCGCTAAAATTCGTTAACAGGACATAATCGCCAAATTCGTCGATTTCCATGCCTGTGTATCGGGGAAGCCAGTCCTTTGTGATCGAGAGGCGTACTTTTATGGACTCCATGGTTAACCTTCTCAGTTTACCAAACGATTATCAAGTCAATGTTGTCTTCTGTTTAATTTCAATACAATTATACGTATCCTTAGAACTTGTGTGAATAATTGGAAAATACTTTAAAATTCCAGTAGACCTACGAAAGATTTAATGAGTGATTTAATGGAGCGAAATAAAAAAATTGCTTCCCATAACAACTGAGGTAAACCATGACTAAGCCAAATACCGTATATCAATTTGAGTGCAAGGACCATAGGGGAGATGTGAAATCTCTCTCCGATTTTGCCGGTCAAGTACTGCTCATTGTCAACACAGCAAGTAAATGTGGTTTTACTCCACAATACACTGGATTGGAAAAACTACATCAGGATTTCCACCAGCGTGGTTTTTCTGTCCTGGGATTTCCATGCAACCAATTTGGAAACCAAGAACCGGGCAGCAATGAGGAGATCCAGAATTTTTGCACTTCTCAGTTTGAAGTCACCTTCCCAGTGTTTGCTAAAATTGATGTCAACGGCGAAATTGCAGCTCCTTTGTATCAATTTTTAACTCAGCATCAACCGGGTCTGATGGGAAGTAAAAAAATCAAATGGAATTTCACTAAGTTTCTAATCAACGCAGAGGGTGAACCGATAGCTCGCTTTGGATCGTCCACAAAACCGGAGAAAATTGCAGAAAAGATTACCGAAACTTTGCCTTAGACTTCCTGGCTAAAAAACTAACACATACTCATAAATCAAGCTGTAGCTCTGTTCTCTTCTTCTTCTCTCTTGATGGCAGACGAACTGACATCTTCTCTGAATTCTGTTTCTGTAATACCAATGAAGCGATCCTTGAATTCTTCAGGAATAAGGAAATCATTGAGGGTCATAAATTGGGACCCTACTTGTCTACCAAAAACCACAAACCGTATGTCGTTCTCAATAAATACTTTCAATTCCGATCGCATGACCTTATCGCTTTCGTAGAATTTTGGATCAAATATACGTATTAGGGTATCCATACCCAGCACAAAGGTTGATTCCTTAAAGATTGCTGCTTTTTCAACAAAAGTCGGTGCATTGGTCAACACCCAATTTTGCCCTGATCTGAACTGACTTAATGTTTTCTCAATTTCATAGTAGCTCAATAAAGTTTTCTCAACATTGCAGATAGAAATCTCAAAGGTTGCTGGCACTCCAATTTTTTCCTCTGCAATCTTCTGGATGGTTAAATGGCCTTTATGAAACGGCTGAAAAGTACCGGGGAAGATCAATTTAGTAGGCGCCTCAGATTCGGTAACATAATCAATGTGTCGGTTTTCAAGATCGTGCCAATCTTGTTTCGCAGCAACAACTTCATAACTCATTTCCTGAGTCAACTCAGGCAATTCCAAATCGAGACCAGAAGCAATACCAATAAGTCTTTTCAAGCAATCTGAAACCACTCTTTCTTCACTGTCTCTGGTGCGCTTGCCTTTGGTAAGATAATGCGAAACTACATGGGTTGCATCATAGCCTTGGATACAGATAAAAAAACGGTGTGTGCCCAATTTTTCATAGGTCGTTGAAAGCGTTGCGGTGACTGCAACACCCAACAAATACTTTGGATCGCAGTCAGGTGCAAGTTTTTTAGCGCGGGCAAAAGCAGTGACGGCCATGTTGATGGTGGTTTGCAAGCTGCAATAATAACTGGGTTTAATTTTCAGATACTCGTCCATGGATTTCCTTGAATATGGGATGTAGGACTCGAGAATAGTTTGACTCGCACCCGGTACTTTCAATAAATCAGAAATAGCCTTGGTCCCTCCCCCACTGGAAACAAAAACCAGTTTATAAGGACCTTGGTGTATCGATTTTATATCTTGTTCATTCATTGCATTTAACCAAGCACAAGACTTGCGGCATTGTCATTTCAATTGTTTGTCTGCTGCTGAATGAATACCCGCGTATCTTCAAGTAACGCTGTCCTTGAAGGTTCATTAACGTACATCATGTGACCACCACCATAGTACTTATAGGTAATTCTATCACTGCGAATATCGTGGCGATTTAGCGTGAATTCAGCATCAAAGAACGGGGTTACGAGATCGTAATAGCCTGAGGCAACTAAAACCTTTGAATCTGGATTGATGCGTAATGCGTTTGCCAGCTCACGTGCAGTATTTACGAACATTGGTTCATAACGCTTGCCATCGGGAACAGTTCTGTACCGCCAATTGCCAGACAAGTCTTCATCTGCAGGAAAAAGGTACAACCGATCCCAGTTGATTCCCAGGTCATCGTGCATGTAATCCATCAATGCCGATTTGAAAGCACTGTTAATAGCATAAGTGGCTGCATCCCCAGCAGGATTGGCATTTAGGTCATCTATTTCATCAGAAGTATAGCGAGCATCCAAAAGACCAATTGCGAGCCCTTCTTCCCGGAGCAGTTCCTTGGCAAAGCGACGACCCTGCACACGCAGGTTAGCACGTTCAATGTATTCGGGACTCAATCCAGTGAAATACGCCAATCGGTCACGAATGTATGTACGAGTTTTATCGTCAAGCGCGTTTCCCTTAAACAGCGCAGGCAACAATTCGTCCGTAGCAAAGGCCCGTGATTGATCAAGAAATGATTCCAAATTTTTAGGTTTCGGGTTAATTTTGTTGTGATACCAGGCTGCTGCTGACATCGTTGGCAAGTAAGTTATGTGTGAAATAATATTATCGCGTATGTAAGGCGTTGACCCTTGAAAGTCCAGTGCCTGGGAAACGAAGATAATGCCATTCAAACTCATCATGAACTCACCTTCGAGAATATTGGCAACGCCAGCAGCCCGGGTCGTGCCGTAACTCTCTCCCAGTAGGAAACGAGGAGAATTCCAGCGGCCATTGTCTGTAACCCAAGTTCGGATAAACTCTGCCATCGACTTGGCGTCTTCCTTTAAACCCCAAAATTCCTTGCTCTCATGCTCACCAAGTGCCCTTGAAAAACCGGTACCGACTGGATCCACAAACACCAGATCAGTTACATCTAGAATGGTTTCCGGTGCAGCGAGAACTGGATAAGGCGGTGCTCCGGAATGTGTTGCATCACTGGGAACAGATATTCGTTTTGGACCATAGATCCCCATATGAAGCAAGGTCGATGCTGAACCTGGACCGCCGTTCCACAGGAATGTAACTGGGCGTACTTCGTCATCATCAACACCGTTCTTTGTATAAGCGAAGGTAAAAA
>LWDU01043117.1_pt1 | contig 15805 bp, 16 predicted proteins | sample 727161 | NCBI WGS metagenome assembly LWDU01 (sample SAMN04566230, study PRJNA314399) | hydrothermal vent metagenome | isolation source: deep sea hydrothermal plume seawater | place: Mexico: Gulf of California, Guaymas Basin | collected 2004-07-11 | reverse complement strand
CCGGAAAAGTGTTTGCTGCGACAAACATTCAATCGCGCACCCCGCAATACCAGGATCTTGTATACAATGATTAAGTATAAATTCAGTCGTAGCTCACGTTCATTTTATTTATAATCAAAAAATGGTTGCGTAAAATTAAGATAGAAGTCACTTATATTGGGCTAAAAAAAATTCTAACCCCTTGCTGTTTGAATTGCTTGCCAGATTTTTTCCGCTGTTGCTGGAGTGTCAATATGGTGGATATTCATTGGTGATAAAGCATCGACAAGCGCGTTGACAAAAGTAGCAACAGCACAACCTGCTCCTATTTCTCCAACACCTTTAACTCCTAATGGATTTACGACTGTTACACTAGGATTATCATAGGTTTCTATGAAGCAAATATCTTTTGCTTTGGGCATTGCATAGTCCATATACGAGCCAGAGAGCAGCTGACCGGATGCTGGGTCATAATTTATATCTTCTGAGAAAACTTGCCCCAGGGCTTGAACAATACCACCTCTCACTTGACCCTCTACTTGCGTTGGGTTGATAGTATTGCCTACGTCCGTAACCGCTACATATCTCTTAATTTCGACTTTACCCGTATCTGGATCAACCTCCAGTTCACAGGTGTGACAACCAGATGGAAACGTAGCGGCATTGGTTTTATATGTTCCGACGACTAGCAGTCCATCTTTATTCTCAGCTTCTGCAATTTTTGCAACGTCACTGAGCGCAATAATACGGTCTGTCCCAGCAACAGAAAAAGTCTGATCATTGTATTCAATATCTGTGACGGCCACTTCCAAATGTTGAGCGGCAATCTCTTTACCTCTCTCAAGGATCAAGCGGGCTGTCTCAAAAACGGCGGAGCCACCTAAACCTGAGACTTTTGATCCGCCAGCTCCGAAGCCAGCATCTAAAGTTTGTGTGTCACCCTCAACGATTTTTATTTGTTCGGGTACCAATCCTAGGCGTTCGCATATGATTTGAGTATACATGGTTGCGTGGCCTTGACCTTGGTCAGTTGACCCCGCAAATAAAGCAGCAGTGCCATCTTCTAAAATTTTAATCTTAGCCCATTCCTGTCCAGGAGGGGCAGCACTCTCAACGTTATTTCCAATACCAAAACCTAGTAGTTTACCGCGTTTTTTTGCCTCTTCTTGGCGCTCTTCGAGGTTATCGGCATTAGCTTTTTCTAGCGCAATTTTTTGATTTTTAGCAAAGTCACCGGAGTCATAACTCGGTCCAAGAGCCGGCTTGAAGGGCATATCATCTGCTGAAATCAGATTACGGCTTCTCAGTTCCATGGGATCAATATTTAATTGTCGGGCGGCCACGTCAATAATACGTTCGATAATATAACCTGCGTCAGGTCGCCCAGAACCTCTGTAGGGCGCCATTGGATTAGAATTTGAAAAAACAGCCGTCGCATGGTAGTGGATCGCTGGAGTTTTATAAGAGCCTGCCAGTCCACTTGTCGATCTGATAATGGGGAATATAGACATCGTAGAATAATATGCGCCGGTATTTGCAATGGCATGTACCCGGAGTGCAAGAAAATTATAGTCTTTGTCCAAGGCCAGTTCCGTATTGACGATTTTGTCGCGAGCATGGCAATCGCTTACAAAAGCTTCACTGCGGTCGCTTATCCATTTTACAGGGCGGCCGCACTTCTGGGAGGCCCACACTGCGAGTGGTGTCTCAGGATACATGGCCCCTTTCATTCCAAAGCTCCCACCAACGTCACCAGTGACAACACGAAAACTTTTAACTGGTTGGTTGAAAAGAATATTTGCTAACATACTCCTAGCACCGAAGGCGCCTTGTGTGGGCAAATGGACCGTAGTAAATTTAGTTTTAGAATTGTAATCAGCGACGACGCCTCGGGTTTCCATAGGGCTAGCCGTTAGCCGATTTATACAGATTTTTTGTTTTACAATATGGACTGCTTGTTCAAAAGCATCGTTGACCGCAACTTGATCTCCTTCGTGAAATTGGTAGGCAATATTATTTGGACAGTCTTCTCGGACTAGAGGTCCGTTTTTAGAAATAGCCATAGAAGGACCAACCACTGCCTTTAAAACTTTGTAGTCAACTGCGATAAGTTCTGCCGCATCCTGAGCTTGTGCTCTAGTCTCTGCAACAATGAATGCTATACCATCGCCGACATAACGAACCTGGTCTGCCGCTAAGGGGTATTGGATCGCCTGATAAATATCTGCGGGATCAAAATTTGGTGATTTTGTGGCGTTATGAGGCATGGCTCCGAGGCCCGCTGCTAGATAATCTCTGCCCGTCAGTATATCAATAACCCCAGGGGCTAATTTTGCCTCGCTAATATCAATGGAAATAAGTTGTGCATTAGCATGAGGAGATCGGAGTAAATATCCATATAATTGGTTTGGAAGGTTAATATCATCAATATATTCGCCTGCCCCTTTAAGAAAACGGGGGTCTTCGGTGCGGATCACCGCCGATTGAGGGCTAAATTTATTCATAATAGTTTACCTAAATTATTGGGTTCTTAAGATCAATTGTAGTTGGCAGGATACTGACCTGCAAGGATTCTGATTATTGAAAAGAAATGCTTTTTTATAATTATTTGAGGTTATGAATTTCTTCTATATTTCTGTGTTTGTTTTATAACTGTATTTCATGCACGCTCGAATTTTGCAACGAGCTCAATATGGGGGGTGAATTTAAATTGATCGATTGGAGTTACGCGTTTTAAAATAAAACCACCTTTGTTTAATATTGACGCGTCTAAGGCAAAACTTGCTGGGTCACAAGACACTGCAATAATTTTTTCAACATTCGAGACCGCGAGTTGTTCAGCTTGAGTTTTAGCTCCGGAGCGCGGAGGATCGAACACTACTGCATCGAATTTTTTTAATTCTTTTGGAAATAATGGTTCTCTAGCTAAATCGCGTTCAACTGCCATTACAGGTTTTAATCCTTGAGCATGATTAATAGCTTTGTTTAAAGCTGCTATCGATAGGGTGTCATTGTCAAAAGCTGTTACAGCAGCCCATTTTGCCATTCTGATAGCAAATGTGCCAATTCCGCAATATAAATCTGCAATGTGAGTAGCATCACGAATATGGTCGAGGACGAGACTTGCTAGTATGTTCTCACCATCAACTGTAGGTTGAAGAAAACTTGCTGGAGGTAGGGTTATTTTAGTATCGCCAATCGAAATAACGGGGACATTTCGTTCGATTATAACATCTCGGTTGAGCGAAATGCGAGCTAGATTAAATTTTCTGGCCAGTTCGGTGATTTCTATAAATAAGGTACTCCCATCGATAGGACAGCCATTTATATTGCAATCTATTCCATTTTCCGAAGCGGTTAGTTGAATATCCAACGGCTTTGAACGGTGTGGTATAACCCTCGCAATGTCACGAACGATGTTTATGCCCTGTGAGAGGGCTGGAACCAGTATCGGGCAATTATCAATATCGAGGATTTCGTGACTGCGGTATTTCATTAAGCCAGCGTGTATACGATTGTTATCACGCTTTGCATGAAAGGATACCCGCCGGCGACCTATGCCATGGGCGTCTATTAGCGGGTCCATAGCCACATCGAGACCTTGATTTTTCAGCGCCTTTTCCACAATCCCATGCTTCCAAGATCGATAGACCGATAATTCTAGTTGTTGGGTTTTACAACCACCACATACAGTAAAATGAGGACAGAATGGTTCGATTCTATTTTTTGAAGCTTTTTGGATTTCTAATAAATTATATTTATTTTTAGTGCCTTCTATTTTAACGATTTCACCGGGCAACGTATAGGGAATAAAGCAGTTTTTACCATTCTTTAATTTGGCAATACCATCGCCCCGGTGGCCAAACTCAGAAATCTTAACTATTTCAGAAGTTTTTTCCGGTGTGCCATGGTTGATTGAATTTGATTTTCCTATTTTATTTGTTAAGCGACCACTTTGTTTTTTGGCGCGTCTTTTTTCATTTTGATTGCGGGACATATACAATCCTTGCTATGAATTTGTCAAAAATAAAATTGGACATAATTTCCCGCATAAAATAGTGCTGGTGTTGAGTGACAATTCCTCACTATCATGTTAGAAGAATCCATGACTTGAGACTACATTTTAATTGGAAGATATCATGCTTGCTATTGTGTCGCCTGCAAAAAAAATGGATTTCGAAGAAATAAAACGGCCTTTGGCGAATACTGACCCAGAATTTTTCTCTGATACTAAGAAATTAGTCAAGTCGGCGCGAAAATTGAGCCAATTTGATATTCAGAAATTGATGAATTTGAGTGAACCTCTCACTGAATTAAATTTTCAACGATTTAAAACCTTTAAATCAAAACAGTCCGAAGCAAATTCAAAACAAGCTGCATTAGCCTTTGCTGGTGATACGTATATTGGGCTTGATTCAAAAACGCTCAGCGACAAAGATTTTGACTATGCGCAAGACCATTTGCGAATAATATCAGGTTTGTATGGGTTGTTACGGCCACTTGATTTGATTCAGCCGTATCGATTAGAAATGGGACGCCGATTAAGTAACGAGCGGGGTAATAACCTTTACGAGTTTTGGGGAGACAAGCTAGCAAAAAAAATTAATACAATTACTACAGCCCACCAAAATCGAACGGTGATTAATTTGGCTTCCAATGAATATTTTAAAGCGGCTGGCCAGAAAATAATTAAGTCACCGGTTGTGACACCGGTATTTAAGGAAATTAAGGGCACAAAATCGAGCGTAATTGGTTTTTTAGCAAAAAAAGCAAGAGGAACTATGGCGCGCTATATAATCCAGAATAAAATTGAAACACCTGAAGAATTAAAATTTTTCTCAGAGGATAGATATCAATTTCAGGCCAGTCAGTCTGACAATACTAAATTGGTGTTTACCCGAAAATTCATTCCCGTAGGACAATAGTTCTATGAAACTTGTGACGATCGATATGCTTCCCAAGTCACATATTGGTGTTTTGGTGGGAGAAGACATCGTCCTTGATCTTGCAGCTTTGAGTGTGATCTTGCCTGCGGCGACGTTAGTGCCAAGTTCGATGCGTGCATTGCTGGAAGCTGGTGCTGCGGGTTTGGAAACGGTTGCTCATTGCCTTGCTCAGGTAGATAGCATGGACGATGATGAAAAATCAATTTTGGTGGATGCTGGTATTTTGTGCCCGTTAAGCGAAGTATCACTATTGGCGCCAATACCAAACCCGAAATTGATTTTATCGGTTGGTTTGAATTATTGGAAACATCTTGAAGAGATGGCTGGAACGCCTACACCGAAACATCCAGCTGCTTTTATAAAAACACGGGACTCTCTCTCCGGTTCAGGCAATCCAATATTCGTGCCGCCGCAATGCCCGGACATGTTAGATTATGAGGGTGAGCTTTGTTTTGTATTTGGTGAGCAATGCCATAATGTCAGTGCTGGCGAAGCCATGACATACGTTGCAGGTTATACAATTGCTAACGATGTTTCTGCACGGAACTGGGTCGGCGAAGTTTTTGAGTCTAAGGAAACCTTTCCAGCTATTCATGCATGGGAGCGCAATATTAATGGCAAACAGTTGCCAGGGTTCACGCCATGTGGACCTGTGCTGGTTACAAAAGATGAAATTCCAGACCCTGATAATTTACAAATGACACTCACTTTGAATGGTGAGGTTATGCAATCTACAAAAACTGACGATATGATATTCAAATTACCAGAGCTGATATCTTATTTCTCTCAATGGTATCAATTTAATCCCGGTGATATTGTGACGACAGGATCGCCGGCAGGTGTCGGTTTTGGCAGGGATCCGAAAGTATTTATGAAACCTGGCGATATTGTTGAAGTTGAAGTTGAAGGAATTGGAATATTATCCAATAAAATTTCTGCAATCAATTAACCTATATTTTCTGGGGTCAAATAATGAATAAACCTAAGGTGTTTATCTACACGCCGGTTGATCAAAGTGGAGGCTCGCACAAGCAACTTGAAGCAGCGGGATGCGAACTCAAGCTTAGCGATATATCGTGGCATAAATTAACAGGTGACATGGATATTATTGGAGAGGTTGAGGAAAACACAGCGGCGCTACTCGGTGTTGCGGTGCGGAAAATCCCGATCACGCGAGATATAATGTTAAAATCCCCCGGATTACGGATCATTGCGAAATATACGGTAGGCACTGATGACGTTGATGTAGAATCCGCAACAGAGCTGGGAATTTTGGTTACACACTGTCCTACTGAAGCAAACTGGTCGGGTGTGGCTGAGGGTACTATGGCGATGATGTTGACTTTATTAAAAAAAGTTCGAGAGAGAGATCTTTACGTTAAAGAGGGTAATTGGCGAGATGACAGCCTTCAGGGGACGTATTTGGGCCGCCGCCAAGATGGCTATGGCGGTATTACTATTGGTATTGTCGGGCTAGGTCGAATTGGCTCTCGACTGGCGGATCTATTAGCCCCCTGGCGTGTTCGAATTATTGCCTATGACCCCTACAAAGGAGATCAACAATTTATTCATCATGATGTAGAGCGCGTTGAATTGGATGAACTTCTTGCTCAAGCCGATGTCGTAACATTACATACAAATTTGACGGCTGAAACAAAGGGCTTTATGAATTCGGACAAATTTCTAAAAATGAAACATAGCGCTTATTTGCTCAATGCCTCTAGAGGAGCGGTTGTTGACGAGAGTGCTTTATTTAATGCTTTAGATACAGATCAGATCGCGGGTGCTGCCATTGACGTGTTTGAAGAAGAACCCCTTCCTAAACAATCGGCCTTACTAGGTCTAGGCAATAAGATATTATTATCTCCGCATGTGATTACATTTAATGTTGGGGCTGGCCTTACTACGGCTATTCCCTGGGCCACAGAACACGTTATTCAAGCGCTTAAAGGTAATGTGCCTGAACATGTGTATAACGGAGAAGTGATTGATTTATGGGTCGAACGTTTTGGCGGTCGTAGTCTTTTATAAAAACTATAAATCCAGAAGTTTCTATATGTATTAGTTGTTATTTTATAAAGGAGAAATCGTGCCAACAGTTGTTTGCGACGGTGCTACTGTAAATTATCATGACGTTGGCAAGGGTGATCCTTTAGTCCTCATCCATTGCTCATCGAGCTCCCATCGTCAGTGGCGTTCTTTGTGGGAACTATTGCAAAGCCATTATCGGGTAATTTCTATTGATATGCTTGATTGGGGTGGAACGGATGCTTGGTCTAAAACGCATGAAAATTTGCTAGAAGACGAAACAAATCTCATCAGGGAAGTGATCTCAGGTGTAGACGAGAAAATTCATTTGGTCGGGCATTCTTACGGCGGCACTATTTCATATCATTTGGCTATGACAACACCCGAGAAGATAAAAAATCTAACATTAATAGAACCAATGCTAGGTTGGCTTCTGGATTCTGAAAAAGATGAAGAATATTACTGTGAACTTCGTGGTGTTGCGGAGTATTTCTGGGATAAATATTCTAACGGGAAAGCCGAAGAAGGTATTGAACATTATTTTGATTACTGGAATGGGGATGGTGCTTGGAGAGATCTTGATGAAGGGCTTTCCGAGTACGTTTTAGCCGGTGCTGAAAAGAATTTTTATGAGTTTGAGGCTATTTTTGAGGGAGGGAAAGGATTACCGCGGCCAGAATGTTTTATGCAGCCGGTATTATTGATTGGTGGGGCAAAATCTCAAAATCCTCCATTGCGTGTTCTTGATATATTGAAAAGTTGTTTTCCAGATGTGCGGAAGTATTTAATCGAGGGGGCAACACATATGTCGCCAATTACCCACAGCGATCAGGTAAATTTGATTATCAGAGATTTTCTTTTACCCTATTCACCACCATTGGATTTATGAAGCGGAGCAACGTACTGAACATCTGTATCCCAAGGGAAAAAAACCCAGTAATTTTGAGGCACTTCATGAACGAATGTGTCAACTGCGGGCCGACCCATTTCTTTAGCGTAGACGGTCGCAATATGACAATCGGGTAGGAGTTCTCTAGCAGCTTTAATTGTTGCCCCAGTATCCACCAAGTCATCAATCATAAGCCAGCCCTGGCCCTTTTCTTGGCAGGCCTTTTCCGGAGTTTTAATCATATTTACATCACCCATATTTTTTTCTTCATAGGTCGCGATGCAGATTGTATCGATGTTCCGAATATCCATTTCTCTGGCAATAATGGCTGCTGGAATTAATCCTCCTCTGGTGATAGCGATTATACCTTTCCATGCGCCGGTTTTAATTAGCTTTCTAGCTAATAATTTGGTGTCTCGATGCACTTCTGCCCAAGTTACAACATAGTCAACTAAGTCGTCTTTGGAAGCATTCATTGAGTTTTACTCCTAGTTACTGGTGTTTCTTGTGCTTAAAAATTTAGTTAATTCTATCATTGGATAATCTCATAGCAAGGCTATCGAAATAAATGATTAGTTTGATTTTTTAAAAAAAAATAGTGATATTTGTAAAAAAGCTGATTTTTTAAGTTAGATCATTGATATAGGGAAACATGTAGATGGCGGGGCAGTCTTTAAATGACTCATTAGTTAGATGGCCAAGTAAAAGCCTGACTGATATTCCTTATGATCTATTTACGAGTAAGGCTCAATATGAGTTAGAAAAAGAGGCTATATTTAAAGGTCCAGCATGGCATTACTTATGCCTACGCGTGGAAGTTTTAAACCCGGGTGATTATGTGGTCAGCCATATTGGCGAAACATCGATAATCGTCGTTCGGAATGAGCAAAAAATTATCAAGGCAATGGTTAATAGATGTGCACATCGGGGAGCCATGCTGTGCCAAAAACGTAGGGGGACCACTCGCAAGTTTTCTTGTGTTTATCATGCTTGGTCTTACGACCTAGATGGTAATCTGACGAATGTGGCCTTTAGTAAAGGCATCAAAAATCAAGGCGGCATGCCAGGAGATTTCAAGAACGAAGACTATCCCTTAAGGCGTTTAAAAATAACTGAGTTTTGTGGACTTGTCTTTGGATCGTTTGATGAAAATGTACCTGATATTGAAACTTATCTTGGGCCTGATGTAAGTGCCAAGGTCAAACGGGTGCTAAACCGCCCGGTTAAGGTTATCGGTCGTAACACTCAAGTGTTACCGAATAATTGGAAAATTTATATGGAGAATGTTAAAGATAGCTACCACGCCAGTATTCTCCATCTCTTTTTTACTACTTTCCGCTTAAATAGACTTACCCAATCTGGTGGCATTATCGTTGATGAAAGTGGTGGCAATCATGTCTCATTCTCTGTGCTTGACAAAGATATGAGCAACAAAGCGTATGAGGAAGATGATGTTCGCTCTGATAATAGTAAGGTTAAACTTGCTGACCCTAATCTACTTGAAGGAGTTGACGAGTTTGGTGATGGTATTACGCTCCAAATCCTTACTATTTTTCCAGGATTTGTCTTACAGCAAGTAAGAAATAGTCTTGCTGTACGTCAAGTGTTACCAAAAGGTACGGATCGATCTGATTTAGTTTGGACCTATATTGGATTTGAAGATGATGATGAGGAAATGGATGCCCGCCGCTTACGACAAGCAAATCTGGTCGGGCCTGCGGGATATATCTCAATGGAAGATGGTGTCGTTGGTGGATTTGTGCAACGTGCTATACGAGGAGTTACGGAAGATCATAGTATTGTGAAAATGGGCGGCGAGGAGGCCAACTCCATGGAGTCGCGCGTAACTGAATCACCTATCCGCGGATTTTGGAAGAAATATCGCGCACTTACAGAAAGTTTTAATCTATGAGCCAAGATGAAATTGAGCGCCAATTTCATGTTCAAAATTTAAATGCTCGTTATGTATCAACTATAGATAATGATCGTTTAGAAGATTGGCCGGATTATTTTACCGAGGATTGTCTTTACCGGATTACTACCAAAGAAGATTTTGATGAAGGCCTTCTGCTAGGTATTATTTATGCTACAACAAGAAATATGTTGATCGACCGGGTTACTTCTTTACGTGATGCAAACATCTACGAGGCCCATAATTATCGCCATATTTTGGCAACACCGCTAATTTTATCTGATCAAGAAGGTATTTTGAAGGTTGAAACAAATTTTTCAGTTATAAGAACAATGCATGATGGTGATTCAATTTTATTTGCTTCAGGTCGATATTTAGATCAAATTATTGGCGCTGGTTCTGCTTTAAAATTTCTCGAGCGAATTGTTGTTACGGATAGCCGAAAGTTTGATACTTTACTGGCGATACCATTATAGAATGTGTTTTTGGCGGGTAATTTATCTTTAGCGTTTTTTTTGTGATGGAACTTAGGTTTAACGGTAATGATTAGTCCTCTCATGTCTAATGAAAAATATTTGAAACCTGGAAAATTTATTGATAGCGATCATCCTGCGGTCGTTGACTATGCTACGAAGCATGTTGGATTGGCTGTAACTGACGTAGACAAAGCCATGAACTTTTATTACGCAATAAGAGATGGTATCCGATATAACCCTTACATGAAGGTTGAGAGTAAAGTTTCATATACTGCTAGTGATGCTGTTTTAAACGGTGAAGGTTGGTGTGTTCCAAAAGCAGCACTGATGGTAGCATGTTTGCGGATAAATGGTATACCAGCACGCCCAGGCTATTCAGATGTTAAAAATCACCTGGCTTCCAAGCGCCTGATAGATTTATTGGGTTCGGAAATATTTCTCTGGCACTCATACTGCGAAGCATATTTGGATGGTAGATGGGTAAAGTCTACTCCATCATTTAATTTGTCATTATGTAAAAAGTTTGGCCTAAAACCTCTTGAGTTTGATGGGAAAAGCGAAGCATTATTTCATGAATTTGATCAGGCTGGAAATAAACACATGGAATATGTAAACGAGCGGGGTACTTATGATGATGTGCCAATGGAAGAAATAATAAAGACGTTTAAAGCTCTTTATCGCCCTGAGTATATTAAGAGTGCTCATGGTGATCTTTATGAAGAAGTAGATTCGGATAGAATAAAATTTAATTGAAGGGCGTGGCCAAAGGGCTCTTTTCTGTTGGTTGCATTCTCTTTGCACCACTGTAAAATATGCTTGCTGATACAAAAATTGAGAGGAATTGTGACATGAATGACGAACCTGTTCGGTTGACCCAGTTATCGCACGGCGGTGGTTGAGGGTGTAAAGTAGCACCGTCGGTGCTTGATGGTATACTTTCTCAATTACCGCCCACAGTAAAGTATCCAAATCTATTGGTGGGTGTTGAGACCGGTGATGATTCGGCCGTTTACAAAATTAATAGTGAGCAAGCGATTGTTGCCACGACTGATTTTTTTATGCCAATCGTCGATAATCCTTATGATTTTGGGAGGATAGCAGCGACTAACGCATTATCAGATGTCTATGCAATAGGTGGAAAGCCAATTATGGCCTTGGCAATAGCGGGTTTCCCTGTGAACAAAATGTCTAGCGACGATATTGCGCAGGTTTTAGGCGGTGGCGTTGCTGCGTGCGAAGCTGCAGGCGTACCGATTGCCGGTGGACATACAATTGATGCTACAGAGCCACTATATGGCTTAGCTGTTATTGGCACGATCCATCCTAATAAAATTAAACGTAATTCAGATGGTAGAGCAGGAGACGTGCTTATTTTAGGTAAGGGTTTGGGTGTCGGTGTTTTAGGCGCGGCTTTGAATAAAGATGAGCTCGATGCTAAAGGCTATGAAATTATGGTTGAGAGTACGACTAAGCTAAATTCAGTAGGTGCAGATTTAGCGGCGTTATCAGAAGTAAATGCGCTTACCGATGTGACGGGTTTTGGCCTGTGCGGCCATATGTATGAATTTTGTAAAGGTGCAAATTTATCAGCGACAATAGTGTGGGATAAATTACCGATTCTAGATACAGTATTAGATTACGCTCAGAAGGGTTATAATACGGGAGCTGCAGATCGGAACTGGGATAGTTTTTGCGATCAAGTTGTTACTCCAGATGGTATGCCACAATGGCAAAAGAATATATTAATGGATCCACAAACTAGCGGTGGTCTGCTGGTTTCTTGTCCTCCCGAAGCGGTTGATACCGTTCTAAAAACTTTTCATGATTCAGGCTTTGATTATGCTTCCGTAATCGGAAGTTTAAGTGATGGTGAAGCCAAAGTTTCAGTGATATAGATTTTTTATAGATTTTAGGCCCAAGCAATAACCTCGTTAGGGGAATTTTCTTAACTAATGTAGAAATTTGGCTTTGTATTGTCCTAATAATTTGACTGAATTCTGTGTTAGTGGAAAAAAAATAAACGCCCATAAAATCATGGATAAACGCGGATATAATATTGGGAAAACTTTCCAGAACTTCATCATGGGACCAATCATCTTTTATATGTTGTTCAAACGGGTTTCCTTCCACTACATCTTGTGGAAAATGGATTATAGGAATAGAAATCATTATTAAATGAGTTTTAGGTATTACTGTCTTTATCAGCGTTTGGGCTTCTTGTTTGGTCATATGTTCAATAACATCACCGAATAAAGTAAGATCGTAAGAAGGGCCTTAGGCGAAATTAATTTGGCGGACATCTTGATTTATTAAAATCTGATATTTGCTACCTAAGTTATATTTAAGGATATATGGCTTCCAGACTTCTATACCTGACCATTTTATATTTTTTAAATAAGGGTATAAAATATTAAAATAGGTACCTTCACCTACACCGACATCCAATATAGAATTTATAGGTACAAGCTCCGCTAATTTATTAATCATTAATGCTGTATAAAGTTTGCCATATTTTGAACTTGTAGGCATAGATAATCCTTCAGCATAACTTGGCCTGCTATTAATTAAGGTTTTTCTTGATTTAAGGCTTTTAATAATGCGTCGAAGGGCAATAAAATTGCCCCATGGCGTGGTTTAGCTGCCTTTGCAGGAGCCAAGGCAGTTAGAGGTGCCCAATCTCCTTCTGGAGGTGCTGTTCCTCTCGTTAACATCTCTACGACCTTGTCTCTAGCGGTTTGAATTTCTTTTTTTGATTTTCCTATTGCGGCTTTAGCCATCACCGAGGCCGAAGCTTGCCCAAGAGCGCAGGCTTTGATTTTTTGGCTGTATCCAGAGATACGATCGTCTCGCAGAGTGATTGAAATTTCTATAGAACTGCCGCAGAGTGGACTTCTAAGCGAGGCGGTAGCATCTGGGTTCTCTATAGCTTCAATTCCAGTAATATCGGCTGCAAGCCTAAGGACATCTTTGTTATATATCGCATCAATCATTGCTATTTAATCCAAGTTATTTTTTAAATTATAGTGTTTCTTGGGTTTGCTCGCCAGCATCTAATAAGTTAAATCTCTCGGATGAGAGTTTCAGACTTTGATTTTGAATTACCGCAGAAATTGATCGCCCAAGAGCCTGTAAATCCGCGAGATTCGGCACGCCTCTTACATATTGGGAATAATTTTTCAGATAAAAAAATTATTGATTTACCGTCTTTGCTTAACCCTGGCGATATTATGGTATTTAATGATACGAAAGTTATTCCTTCGCGCCTTATAGGTAGCCGAGGGAAAGCCATCGTCGAAGTAACTCTCCATAAGCAATACCGTAAAAATATTTGGTTGGCCTTTGCGCGTGGAGCTAGGAGATTAAAAATCGGCGATGAACTTGTTTTCGCTGATGATTTTTGCTGCAAAGTTGAAGAGAAGCGAGAGGGAGGCGAGGTGTTATTATCTTTTGATGTTAAAATGAATACCGTGATTGAAGGTCTAGATAAGTACGGCCAGATGCCATTGCCGCCGTATATCAAAAGACAGAAAAAGGGTTTGATTAGTGACCATGTTGATTATCAAACCATTTATGCGAAGCGAACAGGAGCGGTGGCTGCTCCAACTGCGGGACTTCATTTCACACCAGAATTAATGGCAGCACTCGATCAACGTGGTGTTAAAAAGGCTTTTGTTACTTTGCACGTTGGAGCTGGGACATTTTTGCCAGTCAAGGCGCAGGATACGGAAGAACATGTTATGCATTCTGAGTGGGCGGCACTTGATTGCGTTTCTGTCAATAATATTAACCAAGTACGGGCTGCTGGTGGTCAGGTTATTTCTGTAGGTTCGACTTCTCTACGCGTACTTGAATCGGCTGTTGATCGATTTGGAGTGCTTCAACCGTTTATTGGGGAAACCAATATGTTCATTACACCTGGATATGAGTTTAAAATCATAGATAAGATGTTTACGAATTTTCATTTACCAAAGTCGACATTGTATATGTTAGTTGCCGCTCTCGCAGGAGTGGAACGTATAAAAGCGGCCTATGCTCACGCGATTTCTGAGAGATATCGATTTTTTTCCTATGGAGATGCCTGCTTAATCGAGAGGCCGAAATGACTGAATTTTCCTACACATTGATTGCGGCCGATGGGGCAGCGAGGTTAGGTAAAATTCAGACCGCACATGGTGTTATCGACACGCCTGCTTTCATGCCAGTTGGGACAGCTGGAACTGTTAAAGCCATGATGCCAAGTTCAGTGGATAAAACTGGATCGCAGATTGTGCTCGGGAATACCTATCATTTAATGTTGCGTCCAGGTGCAGATCGGATTGAAAGCCTTGGTGGACTGCACAAGTTTATGAATTGGCCGAAGCCAATCCTGACAGATTCGGGAGGTTTCCAAGTTATGTCCCTCGCTAAATTACGTAAAATCACGGAACATGGAGTGATCTTTCAATCTCATCTCGATGGAAGTAAACATGAGCTGACACCAGAAATTTCGATTGATATACAAAGAAAACTTGATTCCAATATTTCGATGCAATTAGATGAATGTCCGGCTCACACGGTCGAAAAAAAAATAATTGAAATCTCGATGAATCTCTCGTTGCGTTGGGGGCAAAGATCAAAAGAAGCCTTTGATCGTCGCCCGGGGTATGGGTTATTTGGTATTGTACAAGGTGGCATTTTTGCTGATTTGCGCGAGCAGTCTGCAAAAGGCTTGATCGATATTGATTTTAATGGCTATGCAATTGGTGGTTTGGCCGTAGGTGAGCCGCAAGATGTGATGTTTGAGGTGCTCAATAATCTAATAGAGTTTTTGCCGAGAGATAAACCACGATATTTGATGGGGGTGGGCACACCGACTGATATAGTTGGCGCGGTTTCTCGTGGTGTCGATATGTTTGACTGCGTACTGCCAACACGATCAGGTCGAACTGGTAAGGCTTATACGCGGCGTGGAGATGTTAATATCCGTAATGCTCGTCACGTGAATGATCCACGACCGATTGATGAGCTTTGTAAGTGCCCTGCATGCAATGATTTTAGTCGAGCTTATATACATCATCTGGTTAAAGCAAAAGAGATTCTTGGTTCGATGCTACTGACTTGGCATAATATCCAATACTATCAAGATTTGATGAGTTCACTGAGGAAAAGTATTTCAGACGGAGCCCTTAATTCTTTTATCCAAGGTTTTCACCATGAACAGGCATCCGGTGATATAGAACCTTTTTAGTAAAGAGTGTTTAATGATCAAAATTAGACGTAGTGCAGATCGTGGTTTAGCGGATTTAGATTGGCTGCACAGTCAACATAGCTTCTCATTCGCCGACTATCACGATCCAAAACAAATGGGATTTGGCCCGCTTCGGGTGATTAACGAGGATCAAATAAAGCCTGATACAGGTTTTGGTACTCACGGTCATCAAGATATGGAAATACTGTCTTATATCTTGAAGGGAGAACTTGAGCATAAGGATGATATGGGTAATGGTTCAATTATTCGACCTGGAGAAATACAGCGGATGAGTGCAGGAAAGGGCGTGAGGCATAGTGAAAGTAACCCATCTTTAACCAAAGCTAA
>LWDU01000215.1_pt1 | contig 15817 bp, 11 predicted proteins | sample 727161 | NCBI WGS metagenome assembly LWDU01 (sample SAMN04566230, study PRJNA314399) | hydrothermal vent metagenome | isolation source: deep sea hydrothermal plume seawater | place: Mexico: Gulf of California, Guaymas Basin | collected 2004-07-11 | reverse complement strand
GTTGGTGGTAATGTAGACTGGAAACAGGGGCGAATTAGTGTAGTAAGTGGTTCACAAGAATATGATTTAAACGCTTTATTCGCTGATGTGAGTGAAAGTGGTGCATCTATAGAAGTTAAAAGAGTTTATCACGAATCTACACCCGCAATGCAACGATTTTTTGATCCATACGCTACAACAGGGTATGGTACTATGAATATGATTCAAGGATTTGGCTTTGGTAATTATTCACCAGCAGTTTCATTTACAATGATGCCACTTTTTGAAGATTTATTAAGAGTACAAGCAATTGAAATGAATGATTCAATTAGGAAATCTGCTTATACATTTACTTTAGTTAATAATAAACTTAAAGTTTTCCCAGATCCAACAGAAGCTAAAACTTTGTACTTTGATTATGTGGTCACTTCAGAAAGAGATGATCCATTATTTACAGAATATAGTGGTTCTGCGAATGTAGTATCTGATTTTTCCAATGTTCCATATGATAATATGCAATATCAGTTTATAAATGATGTTGGTAAACAATGGATTAGAAAGTATGGATTAGCTTTATGTAAAGAATTATTAGGTATGATTCGTTCTAAATATGGAACAATACCTATACCTAATTCATCTACAACTTTAGATGGAGATACTTTAAGAAGTGAAGCTGCATCTGAAAAGGAATTTTTAATTACTCAACTTCGAGGAATGTTAGAACAAACAAGTAGAGCAGCTTTGTTGGAAGCTGATAAAAATGAGGCAGAATTTCTACAGGAGAAATTGCAAAAAGTTCCATACCCAATTTATATAGGATAGTAAAATGCCAAGTCGTTATTATCCACAAAAAGATAGAGATACAATAAAAAAGTTCAACCAAGAACTCATAGGAGATTTGAGCGTTGGTATAGATGGTATTATATATCAACCAGTTATTATTTATAAAGTATCAGCTTATGATACAGAAATCAATATGTATGGTGAAACAGCAGATGGTAAAATATATAATTCAGGAGTTCAAATAAGTGCATTAGTTGAAGCAGACGCTCAAGCTACTACTACAGACCAATTCGGACCAGATTTAACACAAACGGCACTATTTTCTTTTTTACGACAAACTTTAGTAGATATAAGTTATGTTATAGAAATAGGTGATGTAATAGATTGGAATTCTGGATACTGGGAAGTATCATCAATAAGTGAAAATGAGTTAGTTGGTGGACAAACTGATTATAATCATTCGGTAATATGTAATGCATTTTTAGCAAGAATATCTAGTTTAAGTATTGAGAGAGTGAGAAGCATATAATGGCAAATAAACCATTACCCAGAAAACAAAGAGTTTTAAATAGAGGATATTTGTATTCAAGAAAAGATGATGATGTAAAATCACCATCTGTAACTTTGATGGACGTAGATAGTGCTATTGTATTTTACTTTGAAAATGTTATAAAACCCTCAGTTATAGAAAATGGTGAAAATGTAAAAGTTCCAATTATGTATGCGTCACCTGAACGTTGGAAAGCAATTCAACGCGATGGTTTTATGAAAGATAAAAAAAGACAAATTATTACACCAGTTGTTGCTTATCGAAGAACATCTATTACAAAAGATGACTCTTTACCTCAAGATAAGTTGGATGCGAATAAACCTAATATGTTTTACACATTTGAAAAGAAATTTTCTAATGTAAATCGTTATGATAACTTTTCAACTCAAATTGGATTACTACCTCAAAGAGAGTATTATAATGTAGCGTTTCCAGATTATGTAACTTTAAGCTATGATTTTACTATTTGGACATCATATATTGAACAAATGAATAAAATCGTTGAAAAAATCGTATATTCAGAGGGGGCTTATTGGGGCGACCCTGATAAAATGAGGTTTAGAAGTAGCATTGATACTTTTACGGATGCTACCGAGATTGGAGATGTAGAAAGATTAGTTAGAACTACATTTACAGTTACCTTGAGAGGATATTTATTACCAGAAGGTAATTTTGATCATCGTTCAACAACTCAGAAATTTTTAACACCAAAAAAAGTTATATTTAGTGCTGAAACAGATGCAGCAATAGATAACGTAGTAGGTAGAGCAGGTACATTCCTTCAGGATTTGGAAGATACGATAGGTGGAGTTGCTCCAGGTACAGAAACAACAGCAATCTCAGTTACAGTAACTAATCCAATAACTTTTAATGAGGGAACTGGAGTTACTCTTTCAACTGATGGTGTACAATTCAATGGTGGTTCTGCTGTAGATTTAACAATATCTATAGGACAGGATGTTGCTACAACATCAAATGTAACTTTTGCTCAAGTATCTGCAAGTTCTCTTGTATTTAATGATCTCACTTATGATAGTGGAAGTATAACTGGTGATTTAGATATTTCTGGTTCAGTAAGTACAACAGGAAATTTAACAGTAAATGGAAATGCTACTATAGGTGGTATAGTAACTGCACAAGAATTTCATACAGAATTTGTTAGTGGTTCAATAATATATGCAAGTGGTTCTACCCAATTTGGTGATACCCTTGATGATACTCATAATTTTACTGGTAGTTTATTAGTTACTGGTTCTATTACTTTAAATGGAAGTTCTGCTATGATAGAAGTATCAAATGATACTACATTAGCAGATAGTAGTGCTACATCATTTGTTACAGAGAATGCAGTAAAAACTTATGTAGATGATCAAACATCTACCCAACAGGCATATTTAAGAAAACAATATGTAAAAACTACGGCATCAATTACAGTACCAGCTACTGCTAGTTTTACAGCAGTTACCGCTTCAGCACCTACTGGTATGACTTCTACAAGTGAAAATGATTTTATATTTTTCATAAATGGTCAGTATATGGAACATGATGCTATAAGCATTCAACAATCAGCTTCTACACTTTTATTAAAAGTAGATAATGGTAGTATAGGATATGATTTAGAATCAGATGATGAGATATTAGCAATCGGTAAATTTAATTCATAGGGGTTATAATGGCTAAGATTATTTTCCAAAATCCGTTATCATTTCAAAATGGAACAGGGTTTACTATAGATCCTGTTAATACAGAAGTTAATGCATTAACTCCAGTAACATTTACTTATTCGATTGGACAAGCAGTTAGTCCGTCATCAAGCGTAGTTTTTGGTACAATAACACCAACTGATATATTTACTATTGATAATGGGTCATTGATTTTATCAAATGGTGGTATAACTGGGTCTTTTACTCAAACAGGAAATCAAAATATATCATCAAGTCTTACTGTAGATGGTAATGTAACTATAGATGGGATTTTAACTGCAGAAAAAGTAGAAACAGAAGTATCTCAAGCAGTAACTTTGTTTGAAAGTGGTAGTACACTTTTTGGTGATACTTTAGATGATGAACATTATATGACTGGTAGTATGTTTACTTCAGGTTCATTGACAGTAAATGCAGGTATTAGTATTATAGAAATATCAAATGACACAACTTTAGCTGATGAGAGTACAACAACTGTTTTAACAGAAAATGCTGCAAAAACTTATGCGGATGACCAAAGTGATGATCAACAAACTTATTTAAGAAAGAGTTTTACACATACAGGCAGTTTTGTAGATACTAGTACTGCTACTTTTACCTCAACTACTGCATCAGCTCCAACTGGATTAACAGCTACTAGTGAAGAAGATTTTATGTTTTTTATTAATGGTGTTATTGCGGAACATGATGCATTAACTGTACAACAAAGTGGGTCTACTTTTTATATGTCAGTAAATAACAATAGTGTAGGATATGATTTAGAAAGTGGTGATGAAATAGTTGCATTTGGAAAATTTAATTCGTAGATTCCACTTTCCTTTTACCATTGTTTGATATTTATAAGTATGAGAAAAAGAAGTTGGCCTAACCGCAAGAACAGACCTTGCCCTGATTGTAGTAGAATGTTAACCTACACACGAAAAGATACGTTTGATAGGGCAGTAGGAAATAATTCAGTATGTAAATCTTGTGCTCAAATGGACAGAAAACTTACTATGGAAACAATTGAAAAAATGAAACAACCCAAGACCATTGAACATAAGAATAAAATTTCTAAATCTATAACTTCATGGTGGGAAAAAAGAAAACAAGAAGAGATAAAATATGGCTTTAATAGACAGCAAGCAACTAAGTAAAGATCTTTCAGGTTCTTTCGGAATAAATACTGGCTCATTACACGTAAGTGGTAGTGATAACCCTACTCAGGGTTCATATGTACTAAGTACAAGTGGTAGTATAAATACTACTGGAACTGGTAGAGTTTATGAAAAAGGAACAAGTGTTGTAGATACTGCGACTGCTTTAGCTATAGTTTTTGGGGGATAAGGAGAATAAATAATGGCACAAACTTTTAAAAATGCAGCGACTGGTTCAACAACTACACTACAACCTTTATATACTTGTCCAGTAAGTACAACTGGAGTGGTTCATGCTATTTATATTAGTAATGTTGATGGTACAAATGATGCAACAGTAGATATTTCTATTAGTGGCAGTTTATATTTTGATACAAGACGGTATCTAATGAAAACAGTAGATGTTCCTGCAGATTCAACAGTAATTTTAGAAAAACCAATTAACTTAGGTGCTGGTGATAAATTAGAAACGAAAGCTTCTGCTAATAGTGATATAGATGTATTTGCAAGTATTTTAGAAATAACATAATATGTCAAATTTGAACTATAAAGGTAAGGAAATTCGTAGGAATTCGTTAGTAATAACTGGTTCTAGTTCTACTACTCATTTAAAGGTTGAACAAGCAACGAGTGGATCAACTGCTATTTATACGAATAACATTACCAATGGTTGGCCAACATCTAATCCTTGGGGAGAGAGTTTAGATGGTAGTTATTTTAATAATTTTGATAATACAACCCATGTTTCTGAAGTATTAAGATTTATGTCAGGAGTATTAAGTCATTCTTTAGATGTTGCAGATGCTGCCCCTAATACAAAGACATTTGCAAGTGTAGATACAAATGAAAATAGTTTAGGTAGTACAGATAGTTGTGATGGATATTTACCTCAAAGTTACAATACTTCAAATGCAACATTAAAATATTTAGTTACGAAGGATTGGGTAGAAGAGGGCGGTACTATATTTTCTGGAATTTCAGTATATCACGATAATGGGTCAACATATAAAGTAGATTTTGATTCAAATAGTGGCGGTTCGACAATTGTAAGTTCATCAGTAGATACAGAATTATTTGGATTGGGTGGATTGTCAAGTGGAGCTGAAACAGAATTTAAAGTTAGAGTTATTGCTACACAATCATTTAGTGATACAGGAAGTGTTGCAACGCCATCCGAAACATCAAATAAATTTACAACACAATCATTTTTAGATTTATCAAATAGTACATTTGGAGCATCAGATGGTTTAACTTTAGCAAAAATGGTTACTACTCAACCAGCAGTTATACCAGCAGCATATCAAGATGGTAAATTTGCTGATGTAGGCGGAGCTACTATGACTGGTTCTTTAACGAGAAGATATACTGGTTCACTTGCTACTTTAGTTAATGATTTTACAAATGTATCTTCAAGTGGTTATTATAGATTACATGATTTAAAAGTTGGAATAGCGACTGGTTCAGGAAACTATCAGTTTGTTAATGGAACAACAAAAAATAATTTTTGGGCACCAATTGACCAAATAGAAAGTGATATTGGAAGTAATTCGATAGGAATAACTAATGTAACTCAAAGTTATGTAACTGCAACAAGTAGAAGTTTGAGTGGTGCACCATATTTAAGTGGTTCAACTTATCATCTAAGTGCATCAGTTCATGGATTGTTTGACCCATTGTATAGGGCTTCAACGTCAATAGTGAATGATAATATAGGTTCAGTTGGTGTTGGTTCTGTAGCAGCGTCATCAGGAATAGATGGATTGAGTACAAGTGGTGGAACAATACAAACAGCAAATGCAGTGTTTAATAATTCAGGTTCGTCGCCAACTGCAAGAGCAACAAGCGTAGTTCCAACAAGAACAGATGTTTATACACACAATGCAATTTATACTTTAAGTGGAACTACTGGAGAAAATATAAGTCAAACAGGTGTAAGTGATTCTTCATTTACTATTGGAATTAGAGCTAGAAATAGGGCAAATTCTCAATCTACTTTAGCAACTTACACTTTTCTTTATCATACTGGTAGTTCATTTGACCAACCTGGGGCAAGTGGTTCAATGGGAGTTTATCAACGATATCAAGGATATGATGGTGGTGCTTTAACAGGAACAACAGAAGTATTTACAGGAGAAGATTTTAGAATAAAGTTAAATAATGATGTAGTCGGATTTAATGGAGATGCATTTACTACTACATATACTACAGATAGAAGTGCAGCTAATCGTGTAATAGGTGAACAAGATTTACAAGTAAAACCAGGATATTTAGTAGATCCAGGTGGTGATTATAGATACTGGTATCCTGAGAATTATGGTAGTGGTTCTTACAAATACTATATACGAAGATTTCAAATAAGTGGAACAAAAACAAGTATGACGGTTAATCTTAATAATAATACATTGATTAATTGGAAAGCAACTACATCCGATAGTGTTGCTTGTGCATTACTCTTTAAGAGTTCTGCAAGTGGTAGTGGTACAACTAGTGAATTAAGTGTTGCAAGAATATTTGATCCTTCTGAAATTACTGCTAATGCAATTTCAAGTAGTGTAGCACATCAAACAGATTTTCATCTAAATCCATTTTCAGACGCAATACATTTGTATGGAAATACTGGTGGTAGTGTTGGAAGTAATACTTATACAGTTCCAATGAGAAATAGTGATGGTATGTATTTAGATGATAACGATAATGAATTATATGTGATAGTCAGATATACAGGTGATCCAACACCAATAGATGATATTACATTAACTTTTAGCTAAGGGATGAAATGGCACGAATAGATTCAGGTTCAAAATCAAGTAGATTATTAGCTTCGCGTAGGTATACACACGATACCTATACGACTGCTCAAGAAGCATTTACTAATGTCCTCGATTTAAGATCTGAAGAGATATTTACACAAGCACACCATATCACAGCTTCAAATTTACCTTATAGTGGAAGTTCTCAACATGGTTCAACTTTATCTGTTGGTGGTAATGAAATAAAAAAATATTGGTATAGACATAAATTAACTCCATCGAATGTTAATAATGAAGTTTGGTTCTTTTTAAGTCCAACTGGAAGTGATGATGGAGTTGGTGCTCAGTTACTTAATGCTAATCAACAAACTAATTTTATATCACCGAAATATGCAGTTTCTGCATTAGCAAATGCGACAACAGAAGATTCAACTCCTGGTTATTTAGCTGCTGTATTTAAATCATCAGCAGTTAGTCAAAGTGCTCAAACAGGTTCATTAAGTTCAGGTGATTTAGTTTCAACAAATGATTATCAATTTGATTATAAAACTGGTGTAGTTCAATTTTTAAATGCTAATGTAGACCCAACTGATTCTCAATATATCTATATGACAGTATATCAGTATGTAGGTAAAACACTAAAAACAGGACTTGAAGTTGAAGGTAATATAAGTGGTTCTTCAATATCTACTGGTTCATTTGGCCAATTGAATGCTATTGAATTAGGTTCAGATATTAGTACATTAATAAGTGGCTCAACCAATCCAGCTGCGGTAAGTGGTTCCTGGCAGGGAGTAATTGGTAGTGGTAGTTTGGGGATGTTTAGTGGTTCAGCAATATCTACTGGATCTTTTGGTGCGGTTAATGTTGCAGGAATGTCTGTTTCTAATGTAATTGATGTTTCATCTTCAGTTAGTACGAGAACAACTACATTAGAAAATGCAAATATTAGCGGTGGCTTCATAGCACAGACAGTTCTTAGCGGTTCTGGGACATTAATTAGTGGTTCATCACTTTCAACGGGGTCGTTTGGTTCATTAAGAGTATCTTCGCCTCAAACTTTAACAGTAGACAACAAAGGTTCAGTTAGTGGTAGTGCAACTTCAACTGGCTCGTTTGGAAGAGTATTATCAGATACTATAAGAGCAACTAATATTGTCGCTACGAGTACAGTTACTGCTCAAGAATTTCATACTGAATTCATATCTGCTTCTATCGTATATGATTCTGGATCTACTAAATTTGGCGATACTATAGATGATGTTCATAGTATGACTGGAAGCTTAAGAGTTTCTGGTTCAGATTTTACGATTAGTAGTGTTGGTACGGTTAGTGGTTCAGCAACTTCAACTGGTTCATTTGGGGCAATTTATGCGGCAGGAATGACAAATTCTAATCTGGTTGATGTTTCCTCTTCAGTAAGCACAAGAACTACAACTCTTGAGAATGCAAATATCAGCGGTGGCTTTGTTGCTCAAACAGTATTAAGCGGATCTGGTACTTTATTTAGTGGTTCAGTATTATCTACTGGATCTTTTGGAGCGTTACGAGTTACTTCACCTCAAACTTTAACTATTAACAATACAGGAACTGTAAGTGGTTCTGCTACATCTACTGGTTCATTTGGTCGGGTAGAAGCATCTCTAATTGAAGGAACTTTAGTTACTGCTGCACAAGCAAATATTACATCAGTTGGAACAATTGCTACAGGAGTATGGGATTCCTCATTTGGTTCAACTGCTAGTACTACAATTAGTGGTTCGATTACTACTGCAAGTTCTTCATTTAGTACAAGAACTACTACACTTGAGAATGCGAATATTAGTGGTGGGTTCGTTGCTCAAACAGTTCTTAGTGGTTCTGGTACAATATTTAGCGGTTCAGTTCTTTCAACTGGATCATTTGGTTCATTAAGAGTAACTTCACCACAAACATTAACAATTGATAATGCTGGAACTGTAAGTGGTAGTGCAACTTCAACTGGTTCATTTGGTTATTTGCATGTAGGTGGTAATATAACTGCTAGTGGAGTAATTAAAGCTGATGCTTTTGAATCTGTTACAGGTGGAGATACAATTAGTTTTAGTGATAGTTTAAATATAACTGGTGATATAACTGCAAGTGGTCATGTAAGTGGTTCAGTATCTTCAACTGGTTCATTTGGTGCAATAAATGTAGCGGGAATGTCAGTTTCTAATTTAGTTAATGTTTCATCTTCATTTAGTACAAGAGTTACTACAGAAGAAGGTAATGTTGATGATCTTCAAACGGATAGTGGTTCATTCTCAACAAGGGTCGGGCTACTTGAAGGAAGTGGTTCAATAACAGAATCAAGTTCTAGTTTTAGTACAAGAACGACTACATTAGAGAACGCAAATATAAGTGGTGGCTTTGTAGCACAGACAGTTCTTAGTGGTTCTGGGACATTAATTAGTGGTTCAGTTCTTTCTACTGGTTCATTTGGGTCATTAAGAGTTGCTGGACAAGCTTTAACTGTAAATAGTGTTGGTACTGTAAGTGGTTCTGCTACCTCAACTGGTTCTTTCGGAAGAGTAATTGCAAATACCACAGATATTAATGGTGGTACAATTGATGGTGCGACGATAGGAGCTACTTCCGCTACAACAATTAAAGGTACGACTATTGATGCTACAACTGATTTTACAATTGATGGTTTAGTACTTACAGCAGATACAATTACAAATGATGCTACCCTCACAATAGATAGTGCAGACGATATGGTTATTGATGTTGATGGTGGTAATTTAGATGTAAAAGATGATAGTGTTTCATTATTAAATATTTCAGCTACGAAGGTAAGTGGTTCTGCTACTTCAACTGGGTCATTTAGTTCATTAAGAATATCTTCGCCTCAAACTTTAACAGTAGATAACAAAGGAACTGTAAGCGGTTCTGCTACTTCAACTGGTTCTTTTGGTTATTTGCATGTAGGTGGTAATATAACAGCTAGTGGTACAGTTAAAGCTGATGCATTTGAATCTGTTACTGGTGGAACTACAATTGATTTTGGTGATAGTTTAAATATAACAGGTGATATAACTGCAAGTGGTCATGTAAGCGGTTCAACTACCTCAACTGGTTCATTTGGTGCAATTGATGTATCGGGGATGAGCGTTTCTAACTTAGTAGATGTTTCATCATCATATAGTACAAGGGTTACTACAGAGGAAAGCAATGTAGATTCACTACAAACAGATAGTGGATCATTTTCAACGAGGGTCGGGCTACTTGAAGGAAGTGGTTCAATAACAGAATCAAGTGCATCATTCTCAACGAGAGTTACAACTGAAGAAGGAAATGTAGATGATCTTCAAACGGATAGTGGTTCATTCTCAACAAGAGTTAATTTATTAGAAGGAAGTGGTTCAATTACGGAATCAAGTTCTAGTTTTAGTACAAGAACGACTACATTAGAGAACGCAAATATAAGTGGTGGCTTCGTCGCTCAGACAGTTTTAAGTGGTTCAGGAACATTAATAAGTGGTAGTGCACTTTCAACTGGTTCGTTTGGAAGAACTGAAGCGTCTACAATTAAAGGTACTTTAGTTACTGCTGCACAAACAAATATCACTTCAGTTGGAACAATTGCTGCTGGTGTTTGGGATTCATCTTTTGGATCTACTTCGAATACCACAATAAGCGGTTCATTTACTGATGCAAGTTCTTCATTTAGTAGCAGGGTTAATCTGTTAGAGGGCTCTGGTTCAATAACAGAATCAAGTTCAAGTTTTTCAACTCGAACTACTACCTTAGAAAACGCAAATATTAGCGGTGGCTTTATAGCACAGACAGTTCTTAGTGGTTCTGGGACATTAATTAGTGGTTCAGTATTATCTACTGGTTCATTTGGATCGTTAAGGGTAACTTCACCACAAACATTAACAATTAATAATATTGGTACAGTTAGTGGTAGTGCAACTTCAACAGGTTCATTCGGAGCAGTTAGTGTAGCTGGTATGACTGTATCTAATTTATTAGACTTTTCATCTTCTGTAGCCTCAAGAATTACAAGTGAGGAGGCCGATTTTACTGCAGCAGGAATTAGTGGTTCTTGGCAAGGAGTAATCGGAAGCGGTAGCTTAGGAATGGTCAGTGGTTCTGCAATTTCAACTGGATCGTTTGGAAGAGTTGAAGCTTCTACCATCAAAGGAACTTTAGCTACTGCTGCTCAAACTAATATCACTTCAGTTGGAACAATTACTGCTGGTGTTTGGAATTCCTCATTTGGTTCAACTGCTAACACTACGATAAGTGGTTCATTTACAGACGCAAGTTCTTCGTTTAGTAGTAGAGTTAAATTATTAGAAGGATCTGGTTCAATTACAGAATCAAGTGCAAGTTTTTCAACAAGGATTACAACTGAAGAAGGCAATGTTGACGCATTGCAAACTGATAGTGGTTCTTTTTCAACAAGGGTTACAACTGCAGAAGCGAGTGGAGCATTAATTAATCAAGATTTAACAACGGATGCTGCGGTTACTTTTGCTACAGTAGATACAGGTCAAGGTGCGAATGAATTGTATGATATGGATCAAAATGTCTTAACTACAAGTTCACCAACATTCGTTAATATTACAGCAACAGGAATTGTTACTGCTGAAGAATTTCACACAGAGTTTGTAAGTGCATCAATAGTTTATGTAAGCGGTTCAACCAAATTCGGTGATACCTCAGACGACATTCATTCATTTACTGGTAGTATACATTTAACTAACTCAGGAAGCGTGAGTGGCTCATCAGCTTCAACAGGATCGTTTGGAGCAGTTAATGTTGGCGGAATGTCAGTTTCTAATTTAGTAGATGTTTCATCTTCATTTAGCACACGGGTTACTACAGAGGAAGGCAATGTAGATTCACTACAAACTGATAGTGGCTCTTTTTCAACAAGAGTTGGGTTGCTTGAAGGAAGTGGTTCAATTACTGAATCAAGTGCATCATTCTCAACGAGAGTTACAACTGAAGAAGGAAATGTAGATTCACTACAAACAGATAGTGGCTCTTTTTCAACAAGGGTTGGGTTACTTGAAGGAAGTGGTTCAATTACTGAATCAAGTTCTAGTTTTAGTACAAGAACGACTACATTAGAAAATGCTAATATTAGTGGGGGGTTTGTTGCTCAGACAGTTTTAAGTGGTTCTGGCACACTAATTAGTGGTTCAGTATTATCTACTGGTTCATTTGGTGCATTAAGAGTTGCTGGACAAGCTTTAACGGTAAATAATGCTGGTACTGTAAGTGGAAGTGCAACAAGTACTGGGTCATTTGGTGCGATTTATGCATCGGGAATGACTGTTCCCAATTTATTAGACTTTTCATCTTCGATAGCTTCGAGAGTTACATCTGAAGAAAGTGATTTTACTGCTGCTGGTATTAGTGGTTCTTGGCAAGGTGTAGTTGGCAGTGGTAGCCTGGGAATGGTTAGTGGTTCAGCGATATCTACTGGATCTTTTGGAGCGGTTAATATTGCAGGAATGACAGTTTCCAATTTAATAGACTTTTCATCTTCTATAGCTTCACGAGTTACAACTGAAGAAAGTGATTTTACTGCTGCAGGAATTAGTGGTTCTTGGCAGGGTGTAATAGGAAGCGGAAGTTTAGGAATGGTTAGTGGTTCCGCAATTTCAACTGGTAGTTTTGGAAAACTTATAGGTGAAGGTGGATCACTTAGTAATGTAACAGCTGTTCCATTTCTTAAAACAGGTTCATATTATTCAGCAACTACAGATGTAAAAATTACAGGTTCATTAGCAGTAAGTGGAAATATATCAGGATCATATAGTGGATTATCAGTAGGTCAAAAATATTTACACGCACAAACAAGTGTAGCTACAACTTGGACTATTACTCATAATTTTGACTATCAGTATGTGAATGTAGATGTATATGATTCAAATGATCAAATAGTTATACCAACAAGTATTACTGCTACTGATACTAATACAATAACTCTAACATTTGGTTCAGCAATTAGTGGTAATGCTATTATATCTACAGGTGGTCAAGCTCGTGATGAATTAGGTAAGAATAAAATACATAATCAGTCAACAGCTGTAACAAATTGGAGAGTAACGCATAGTGTAGGTGAACAATATCCAGCGGTTACTGTATATGATGAAAATGATAATGTAATTATACCACAACAAATAAATGCTGCTGATGCTCAAACAATGGATATTATATTTGCACAACCACAATCAGGTAATGCAAACTTTAGTGTAGGTGGTGGAATATCACTTAGTGCAATAACTTCATCAGTACAATTATCAGGCGTTAATTTTGGTGATATAAGTGGTAGTGTAACGAGTACTGGTTCTTTTGGTGCATTAAGAGTTGTAGGACCAACATTAAAAGTAGACAATGTTGGAACTGTTAGTGGTTCTGCTACTTCAACTGGATCATTCGGTGCGGTTAATGTAGCTGGTATGTCTATTTCTAATGTAATTGATGTATCTTCTTCAATTGCATCAAGAGCGACTACTCTTGAAGGAGCTGGAACAATACAGGGAGTAGGTACAACTAATGCGGTTACTTTTGCTTCAGTAGATACAGGTCAAGGTGCTAATGAACTATACGATATGGATCAAAATGTTTTAACTACAAGTTCACCAACATTTGTTAATATAACTGCAACAGGAACGGTTACAGCAGAAGAATTCCATACTGAGTTTGTAAGTGCATCAATAGTTTATGTAAGCGGTTCTACTAAGTTTGGAGATACCTCAGATGATATCCATTCGTTTACTGGTAGCATACATTTAGTTAACTCAGGAAGTGTAAGCGGCAGTATATTTTCAACGGGATCATTCGGAGCAATTTATGCTGGCGGAATGTCTGTTCCTAATTTGATAGATGTTTCCTCTTCAGTTAGTACGAGAACTACAACTCTTGAAAATGCTAATATTAGTGGGGGGTTTGTTGCTCAGACAGTTTTAAGTGGTTCTGGTACGTTAATTAGTGGTTCGTCGCTTTCTACTGGTTCATTTGGTGCATTAAGAGTTACTGGACAGGCTTTAACAATAGATAATGTTGGAATAGTTAGTGGTTCAGCGATATCTACTGGATCATTTGGAGCAGTTAGTGTAGCTGGTATGACTGTATCTAATTTAATAGATTTTTCATCATCAATAGCTTCAAGAGTTACTACTGAAGAAAGCGATTTTACTGCTGCAGGAATTAGTGGTTCTTGGCAGGGAGTAGTCGGAAGTGGTAGTTTAGGAATGGTTAGTGGTTCAGCAATTTCAACAGGATCGTTTGGTTATGTGAATGTTGCTGGAATGACTACACCATCAATATTAGCACTTAGTTCATCAATTGAAACAAGATTAAACAGTTTAAGTGCTGATATAATAGCATTATCAATTGCATTAGGATAATAAAAATTTTAATATTTATAGAAAGAGAGATAGGGATATAAAATGGCAAATACATTTAAATCAGTAACAAGTGGAAGTATTGGAACAACTCTAACAGATGTTTATACTTGCCCAGCTGCAACAACAACGATTATCTTAGGAGCTTCAATTGCTAATATACATACTAATCCTATTGGGGGTTCAATAAAGTTAGCTAAAAATGGTGGAGATGATGTTTTTATAGTAAAAGCAGCTCCAGTTCCCGTTGGTTCAACAGTTGAAGTTATGAGTGGTAATAAAGTAGTTTTAGAAGCAAGTGATAAACTTCAATTTCAAAGTGATGTTTCAAGTTCAATGGATTCGATACTTAGTTTATTGGAGATTAGTTAATGGCGTATATAGGTAAAATACCTGCAACACAAGGAAAAGATGCGGGGCCTGCATTAAAATTAGATGATATTTCAAGTAATTTTAATGGAACTAAAACTGTTTTTGATTTAACAGTTGATAGTACCTCTGTTGACCCGCATGTAAATAATATAGCTATTTATTTATCTGGTGTGTACCAGATTCCTGGAAGTGCGTTTAGTTTGAGCGGTTCACAAGTAGTATTTACAGCAGCTCCATCATCTTCACTAGCATTTCATGGTAGTATTATAGGTGATTCGAGAATAATGACACCTGATAATAATACTATAGAACCAGCTGCATTTACATCAGATACAGCTACTTCAGTTAGTGGTTCTTGGCAGGGTGTAGTTGGTAGTGGAAGTTTAGGGATGATTAGCGGTTCAGCTATATCTACTGGTTCGTTTGGAGCAGTTAATATTGCAGGAATGACTGTACCCAATTTAATTAATGTATCTTCTTCGGTTAGCAGTAGAGTTAATTTGTTAGAAGGTTCTGGTTCAATAACTGAGTCGAGTGCTAGTTTTTCAACAAGAGTTACAACTGAAGAGGGAAATGTAGATTCGTTACAAACTGATAGTGGTTCTTTTTCAACAAGGGTTACAACTACAGAGGCAAGTGGTGCTTTATTTGATGGTACTGGTGCTGTAACTTTCGCTACTGTAGATACTGGACAGGGTGCTAATGAACTTTATGATATGGATCAGAATGTTTTAACTACAAGTTCACCAACATTTGTTAATATTACAGCAACAGGAACTGTTACAGCAGAAGAATTCCACACAGAGTTTGTTTCTGCTTCTATAGCTTATGTAAGTGGTAGTACAAAGTTTGGTGATACAAGTGATGATATTCATTCATTTACTGGTAGTATACACTTAGTTAATTCTGGAAGTGTAAGCGGTAGTATATTTTCAACTGGTTCGTTTGGAGCAATCTATGCTGGTGGTATGTCAGTACCCAACTTAATTAATGTTTCATCCTCAGTTAGCACAAGAGCTACAACACTTGAGAATGCAAACATTAGTGGTGGTTTCGTAGCTCAAACAGTTTTGAGTGGTTCAGGTACTTTAATTAGTGGTAGTGCTATTTCAACTGGTTCATTTGGTTCAGTTCATACGGCAGGAAAAGTCGG
>LWDU01041834.1_pt1 | contig 15824 bp, 16 predicted proteins | sample 727161 | NCBI WGS metagenome assembly LWDU01 (sample SAMN04566230, study PRJNA314399) | hydrothermal vent metagenome | isolation source: deep sea hydrothermal plume seawater | place: Mexico: Gulf of California, Guaymas Basin | collected 2004-07-11 | reverse complement strand
TCGAAATTAAATGAGTTGGACATCATTTATCACTCCTTAATGTTTACACATTAATACTAATGGAATGACACAGATTTGTGAACACTACCTTCTTTCTGGCAATTCGTTCAACTCTACTCGCTTACCATCCTTGTAATTTCTTTCATACCACGCCTCTCCGTTCTCATGCCAGTAGGTCTCAAGTCCTTCTTTCTTTCCATCCTTGAAGTTTTTTACACTCATCTTCTGTCCGTTCTTATGCCACCAAATCTCAATCCTAACAACAAGTGTCATGTAGGACTAATTCAGTGCCGCAGGCATTCTCACCTAAGAACATTCAAATCTTCTGTGCTCCGTCAACAAATTAACAGTGGAATCGTAACGATCTTGAATAGGCTCTAGAATAACAAGAAAAACTTATTTAAGAAATTCTTGAATAGATGAAAAGTAAACACTTCTTCCATTTACGGTAGCCCCCTTACTTAAAAAATATTTTAGTAAGTTTTCTGTATAGTACCTGTTTGTTTTTGCTTCAAGATTTAACTTCCAAAGCATTTTACCGCCTTCATTCATATGGTTTTTAACAAGATCATTTAACAAAAAATCCCATTCATCTACTCCCCATAAAGAGGCACCCTTATTATTATGTCCATTAAAACAGATACTAAATGCTGTAATTAAATCAAATTTACAACCAAGATCAGGAAGCTTTTCATAGGCTGTAATAGCCATTGTTCTTCTATCAATATTAAGGAATTTTACCACTTCGTTATACATTTCCGTTTCATCAAGATCCAGTGCAACGGTATTGTGTCCAAAATGATTACATAAATACGGGAAATAACCAAACCCAGTGCCAATATCAAAGATATTTACTGGCTTTGAGCGATGAAGCCCTAGAGCATAAACATCATAAAGTTTTTTCTCCATCCAATAACTTATATCTAAATATTTACTTGCTCCTGGCGCTGGATCAGCATCTTTAAATTTTTTTTGGTATTTTTTGAATTCATTTAAATCTATGGTTGCAAGAACAGGCTTCAAATCTCGCTTGGCTTTAAAACCATAAAAATTTTTTAATACATATTCCTTTATATTCATACAATACTCTATTATTTATAATTAAAATTTAGATTTCAAAGTTTTGTATATGGTTATCAAACTTTTCTCTAAAAATACTGGCTACAGCCTCATTACTATGGACTCGTTTAAACCAATCAACTGTTTTAATACTTAGATTGTCCAGGTCTACCTGCCTACTCGATATTTGATTTATTGTTGTTGCAATTTCATTCTTAGTTCTCGCTTGTATGACTGGAGGCGCTTCCCATCCCTCCTGATTGTACATATCTGAAATCCAGGTAACAATTGGGCACCCTCGGCTCATCGCTTCTGATAATGATGTACCATAACTACCACTACCATTAAATTCATCTATAATAAAATCAACTGATTCAAATAAACGAAATAATCTTTTTTTTGAACAAAATATCGGCAGAATAGTAATAAAGTTGTTTAATCCACATTTATCAACATAAGCCATTGCTTCTAAATAATCATCTCCCCAGCCTAAAAATATAAAATGTATTTTTAGGCTATCTTTTTGTTCTTTAATTGCATCAATTAATCTATCATGCCCCTTCCAGTAAAAACTAATTCGTGAAGGAGTGAAGCTATAAAGTTCTGCTTCTGGCAATTTAAAGCCCATTTCTGAAAACAGTGCTAACAGTTTTTTCTTTCGATTGAATGGGCCTTCTCTTTGTTTATGTTGATAGGGTAATGGAATTCTATCAACTTTTAAGTTCTTTAATCTTTTATAGTCCTTAGTGGCTACTTCCGCGCTTGCATCTGGAATCTGGCTTCCAATTGTAATAGCTTTTTTAAATGCGTAAGCAAGTAAAAGATCAAATATCCAGGCTCTAATTCCTAACCTATCCTTTTCAGCACCAATTGCCTTGCGCATATCACTGCCATGAGGAATAATCAAATAAGGCTTACCCGATAGAAGTGCTATTATTATGGCCTCAACTCCACAAACTATTAAGAAATCACAGCACCTCATTTCATTAAATACTGATAAGCTTTTTTTATTATGCATTAAAAATTTACATGCAATTAATTTAATGGGCCAACTGATTTGGCAACTGCTATAAATAACCTTTTCACCATTTACTACATTAATTGGTTTAATATACCAATCAGGTTGTATCCAACTATACTCCTTTTCAAAATCATCCCAATTAATAGACTGATAATTAAAACCTGATTTAAAAAAACAATCAATATCATCCCAAACTGGCTGGCTATGAGGGAATTGATCTTTTCTATCTTCAATAAATGTAACACTAAGCCCTTGTTCAGATAAACCCTTAGCCATTACATACATATTATTACAAGTACCACCATAAAGACCGATCATCTAATCCAATACCTTTTCTATCAACTCTTTTTGTGGGAAATTAATTAATACGCCCATTCCTTTTTTTTGAAAAACAACCATACTACCAAGTCCAACAGCGGAAGCACCTCCCTCATTAACAGCTAGCCCTATATCATTAAGACTGCCTGCTCCGCCATTACAAATCACGGGGATATCAACTGATTCAGTAATTGCCTTAATCAAAGCTATATCAAAACCGTCCCAAGTACCTTCACGTTCAATGGAAGTTAGAAGAATTTCACCTGCCCCGAGTTGTTCTAATTGTTTTGCCCATTCAATAGGATCAAGCTTATGTTTTCTTTTCCCTGCGTGTGTCCAAATTCGACTTGTCCCCCAAAAATCTTTTTTTACATCAATAGAAACAATAATGGCTTGTGACCCAAAATATTCTGCTAATTGAGAAATTAAGCTCGGGTTCTCTAATGCATAAGAGTTAATGACTATTTTTTCAAAACCAATTTGAAGTATCTCTTTAGCCTGTTCTATAGTCTGTATCCCCCCGCCATACCCTAATGGCATAAAGCATTCGTCAGCAATGTCTTTAAGAACATTTAAATTCGGTGGGTAATTATTTCGGCTAGCAGTGATATCCAGAATAATTAATTCATCTACTTCTAATTCATTAAAAATTCTTAATGTGTTGCAGGGGTCTCCTACATACGTAAACTTATCAAATTGTACTGTTTTTACCAAACTCTCATTACGTAATAATAAAGTCGGAATTATTCTTGTTCTTAACATTAGATGTTTGAAAAATTTTTTAGCAATTGCATTCCAAACTTATGGCTTTTCTCAGGATGAAATTGTGCACCATAAATATTATTACGCTGAATTGCTGCATCAAAAGTAATACCATGAGTCGCTTTTAAAATTGAATTTTGCGCATTTTCTACAGTAACAAAATATGAATGGACAAAATAAAACCTTGCTTCATCAGGTAGTTGACTCGTTAACGCTGATTCATTTTCAGGTAGCACAATATTCCACCCCATATGTGGTACTTTTAACCCAGGCAATTTGGGAAAGCGATGAGCTGATCCATCAATCCATCCTAATCCAGCTAACTCACCTTCTTCACTTGAATTCATTAATAACTGCATACCCAAGCAGATCCCTAAAATGGGTACACACTCATCCAGTGCTTTATAATCCAGTATTTTACGAAAACCGCCATCATTAATCCGCTTCACGGCTGCATCAAAGGCTCCTACACCAGGCAAAAGCAATTTTGATGCCTTGGTAATTTCTTCAATATCAGAACTAATAATCGCTTTCACGCCTATGCGTTTAAACATATTTAGAACTGAGCCTAAATTCCCCATCCCATAGTCAACAATCGTAATCATCTCTATCCCTTAGCTGGAAAACAATATTTTAAGTAAAAACTCATGGGCACTAGATTTGCTTTTGCTAGCAAGGCAAATAAAGGCCTTAGCATTTCAAACCGTTTTTTATAGGTTGGGAACTCATGCCAAGAGCGAGGTTCACGATTCATAATTTCCTGATATTCCTGCTCTGTCAAACCCAACCTTTTTATGAAATATGCCAATAATTCATCTTCAACTTTAGGGGCCGTATTATATTCTTCCCAGGCTTTATCTCTAGCCATATGCCCATTTCTGACTAAGGCTGAAAGCGTATTATTTCTGTAATCGGTATTAAATTTCTGTGGGGCATAAATGCCATGAAAAAAAGCAGTCATTCGATTTTCTAAATGATGGCCGCCATAATATTGCCAACCATAAGCCTTTTCCAAAAAAACTCTTGCATCTTCCTTATTGTAATCAATATACCAAAAGGGACGAATTTTCTTTATTCTTGCTGCTGTTGTCCACCACAAAAACCTTGAAAAGGTCATTAAAGGATAGCTTTTCATCGGAACACGCCCAAACCGTTTATGAATGGTTTTAATATATTTTCCGTCAAAATAGTTCCTTCCAACAGGCGTTATTCCTTCCGTAATAAAAGAGTGTCCCTCTAAAACGTATTTCACACCATATTTCCAGGCAGCTCTATACATAACTTCAGCCAATGCCAGGTCTGTCGCGGCCTCAATTTCGGCCACACTGGCATAAAAAAAAGATCGAAAAATATCATCCGATTCTTTGTTATCAACCACATGTGTATATAAATCAATATCTAGTGCCATCAATACTTTACTAATATTCTGGCTCGCAATAGCGCTATTCCAGGTATTGTCATAATGAACGGCTAATGGCCGAAGCCCCCATTCTTTAGTTAAATACACCATATATGATGAGTCAGTACCCCCACTAACACCAATGACACAATCGTATTTTTTACCCTTCCCTGCTCTTTTAATCTCATCTATTATTGATTTGAATTTACTCTCACCTTCTACTTTTCCTGTTCCATACATCAAAGCTAAATCATCAATTTGGTGACAGTAATTACAAACACCCTTATCATCAAAAGTGATGGCATTAACCCGTTCATCATAAATACACCGACTACAAACTTTAATATCCGTTTTATCTAAATTTTGATTTTGAAGCATTACCCTTTTTCCTCATCATCAGCATTATCACTAGAAGTTCCAACAATACGGCAGGGACTCCCAAAGGCTTTGGTATTATCAGGAATGTTTGAAAGTACCAAACTATTAGCGCCTATAATACATTTATTACCTATTTTGACACCCTTTGAAATTATCGTATTTGGTCCTATGTAACAATGATTACCAATAGACGTTTCAGCATATCTATAAGATAATTTCCCTCCTGAAACCGCCCATTCCACAGAATCATGACTGTATATCTGAACACCAGCAGAAATCGAACAATATGAACCTATTTTAAGCCCCCCTTCTCCATCAAGTATTACAAATGGGCCGACCCAAGTGTGTTCCCCAACAGCAACATCTCCATAAACATGGACACTATCATGAATAGATGCGCCTTCCCCAAAGCCAAGTTCTCTAGCTTTCTGCCAACGATCCACAACATACTCTGCACCTCAGTTCTATACTGAAGCCATAATGCCCTCATTTGTGTAAATAAATCGTTAATCATTCTTTACTAACCACACCTCAAAATTTTATGACAATATAAAACCATACAGATCAATCACTTTTTATTCCTGTTTATAAACCTGTCTTATTACATCCAATCATCTAGCCATTGCTCAACATTAAGCAGCGACCAAATCATTAGCCTTCGGTTTTCTTTGCCACTTAAATGTTCCTGGATTAACCCTTTAACCACTCTTTCATCCATATAGTTATAGATTTTTGCATTTTTATTAAATAAAACACGTTTTACAAACTCTATACTATCCCCTTTGAACCAGCTGGCATCGGGTGCAGAAAAGCCTTGCTTTTGCCCTGAGCTTATTTCTTTTGGAACATAGCCTGAGATAACATCTCTAAGTATTTGTTTCCCATCATGCGTTTTTTGGAAGTGTATATTTTGCTTAATTCCCGTTTCATTTTCATTAAGATTTACAACTTCAGCTAGGTTATTAAGTTTTAAATGTACTGGACATGACATTGCAAAATCAACTAAGTCGTTATCTAGAAATGGCACCCGGCTTTCTAAGCCATGTGCCATACTCAGCTTATCTTCAACTAATAACAACCCATGAAGAAAAGTCTTGGATTCAAAATATAGAGAATGATTTATATAATCTTCCGGCGTATATAGCCTATCCGCATGATGATCAAAAACGTCGTGAAAAATATCCCGTGTCCATACATGCTCAACATCCTTCCAGACAGGGCTAAACACTTGTTTTAATTTTGAATTTGGTATCAGTCGTTGCCAGAATTGATAGTATTTATCTATATAATTTTCAAAATCATCATTGACGACTGCTCGATAATATCGCCAGGGATATCCTCCAAAAATCTCATCGCCACCTGTTCCACTTAATACAACCTTTACAAATTTACTGGCCAGTTGTGCAGCATAATAGTTGGGGTAACTTTGCCCTACTCTTGGCTCTTCTAAATGCCAAGCTAATTTGGGTAAAGCACGCTCCATATCACCAGCTTTTAAAACCATTTCATAATGTTCAGTTTTAAAAAGTGCTGACATTGCCTCAGCCTTGGTACGCTCATCAAACCCAAGCTCTATACCTGATGCAGAACTAAGATCAAAACCACAGGTAAATGTTTTTATATAGGGGTACTGTTGAGCCGCTAATGCCGTTATAGACCCAGAGTCTAAACCACCTGATAAATAACTGCCTAACTCTACATCTGTAACTAATTGTCTACTAACCGCCTGTTTAAACAGTCGGTCCAGTTCTTCTACATACTCCTCTTTACTAGCAGGGGACGTTGGCTCTTGAAAATTATAATCCCAGTATTCAGTGATTTTTATTTTGGGGGCTTTATTCGCTAAATCAACAACGGCATAGTGTCCTGCAGGTAATAGATAAATATCATCTAAAAGTGTTTGGTTTGTAAAAATATTTTGAAAGGTAAAATATTCTAATAATGCAGGATGATTTACTTTACGCTTGAATGTTGGTAGCGTGAGAATTGCTTTTTGTTCGGAAGCAAAAGAAAAATTGCCCCCTTGATCCGTATAATAAAGAGGTTTAATGCCATAACGATCTCGTGCCAGCGTCAATTGCTTATCTTTTCTATCCCAGATAGCAAATGCGAACATGCCATTAAATCGATCAAGGCACTTTATTCCCCACTCTGAAAAAGCATTGAGTACTACTTCCGAATCTGTTTTAGACCGAAACCAATAGCCTTTTGCTTCCAGTTCTATTCTTAATTCACGGAAATTATAAATTTCACCGTTATAACTAAGAATAAAGCGGTGCTCAACCGATATCATTGGTTGATGTCCAGCCGGTGATAAGTCAATGATAGATAAGCGGCGGTGGCCTAAACCAACATTCGCTTCTATCCAACAACCTTCTCCATCTGGCCCTCTATGACTAATCGCATCAGTCATATTTTTTATTATCTTTGATGAAACGGGTTCACCATTACCATTCAGAACACCTGCAATACCACACATATCAGATTAACCGAGCGTTTTTATTGCATTAACTACATAGCTATAATCTTGCTCATTCATTCTATTATGTAAAGGAATTGCCATACTATTATCATTACAAGATTTCGCACCTGGGAAATCGGTTTCTTTAAAGTCATAACGTTGCTTATATAAATTCAGCATATGCACAGCATGAGTCCCAGGACGTGTTGATACGCCCATTTTTTGAAGTTTTTCCATAATGGAGTTGCGCGAAAATGGTGCGGCTTCCGGATCAACATAACAGACAAATGATTGCCATCCATGTCGACCATTTTCAGGTTCTTCAGGTAATCGTAACCATGTAATTCCTTCTAATTGCTGCCTATACCATAACGCCCATTTTGCTCGCTCGTCTATAAAACGATCCAATTTTGCCAATTGCACAATACCAACGGCACCTTGCAAATCTGTCATGCGATAATTAAAACCTAATAAATTAAAGTCTGGCAAGATATAAGGTTTAGGGCCATGATGACGCTGTTCCTCAGAGATTGTAGCCCCATGATTTCGCATCTGATTCATTCTTTCGGCAAGCTCTGCGTCATTAGTGGTTACCATGCCTCCTTCGCCAGTCGTTATTGTTTTACGAGGATGAAATGAAAAAGAGGCGGCATTTCCCAGTGAGCCAGCAAATTGGCCTTTATATTGAGCGCCCGTCCCACAAGCGGCATCTTCAATGATTTTGACATGCTCCGGAAGGGCTGCTTTTATTGCATCCATATCTGCACATAGTCCAAACAAGTGAACAGCTATCAATGCTTTAGTATTTGTCGTTACTTTTTCTGCAATTTGAGCAGGGTCGATATTAAATGTTTCAGGATTTACATCTACAAATATAGGTGTTGCTCCACAATACAAAACAACATTTGCAGTGGCTATCCAGGTAAATGCAGGAACAATAACCTCATCACCAGCGCCAATTTCCAAAGCAGCTAAGGCTAAATGCATCCCGGTTGTGCAGGATGTAACGGCAAGTGCATTATTAACCTGATGTTTAACCGCAAACTGTTTTTCAAATTCTGCAACTTTTGGCCCTTGTGTTAACCAACCTGATTCAATGGGCTCTTTGACAGCCAACCATTCTTCTTCACCCGTAAAAGGTAAAGCAATCGGTATATTTCTCTTTTCCATTAATCTTCAATCCCAGCATCACGACGCCGACGAACAACCTCTTCCTTATGATTATTTCTCCATTCAATCAAGGCAATTAAGCCTTCTCGTAATTCAATCGAGTAATTATAGTTAATCTCTTTTTTTGCCTTCTCAGGACATCCGATACGATTTTTCACAAAGGTTTGTCCTGCTGGTTCATACTGTATTTTTAAATCTGAACCGGTTATTTCTAAAATTAACTCAGCTAACTCTTTTATACTGGTTCTTATGCCAGTTCCAACATTATAAAATTGATCTGTTGCATCTGCTTTCATCGCACTAACATTTGCCCGCGCACAATCCACCACATTGACAAAATCATAGGCTTGCGAGCCATCGCCATAAACAATTGGGGCGACCCCCTTGTCCAGGTTATCAAGAATTTTCATAATAACCGCAATATATGCACCATGATAATCCTGTCTGGAGCCATATACGTTCATATAGCGCAAACCTACAAAATCAAATGCTTTGTCTGATCCCTTATGTCGATGATAAAAGGCTCGGCACATTTGCTCACCCGCAACTTTAGTCGCGCCATAAAAATTAGTATTATTTAATGGGTGATCTTCTGTCATTGGTTCTTGCACGGCATCACCATAAACTGAGGCCGATGAAGACCAGACAAATCGTTGAATATTTGGATGGTCCGTAATCGCTTCCAAAGTATTAAACAGTCCACCCATATTCACATCAAATGCAGATCTTGGATAATCCCAGCAGTGTAATAACCATAATGCAGCAAAGTTAAAAACGCCATCCATATCTTGCATTGCAGCATGTACAATCTCTGGATGCATTAACTCACCCCCATGAGTAAAAACTTTTACCCTTGGGTCTTTTAGTGCTTCTGAAAGGTTCTCCTCAGATCCTCTGGAAAAATTATCAAATATACGGATTTCTTTAACATCTTCTTTTAATAATTCATCAACAGTATGCGAACCAATTAACCCGGCGCCACCAATAACTAATAAGCGCTTATTTTTTAAATCCATATTTAATTTCTCTCATTAATATTTGACAAATTCAATTCTGAAATGCAATCCTAGTGTTCATTCAAGCCCAGTTTCTTTAAAAAAAACAAACAGGGAGTTTTATAATTTATAATCTATCGTTTGCAACGATTGAGTTTTTCATAGCATCTTAAACATTCTCAACTGTTATTCTCTCAAAACCACTCCCTTGGGTAAAACGCACCTAAAGAAACCATTTATATTTTCATTTAAACCACACTCCAACAAATCGTGAATATGATTAAAACAAACCTTCGCATTCAGTTTCCTAGTTACCTACACGTTCTTTTCAACATACCACTTTATCGTTTCTTCCAACCCTTGAAAAATATCATATGCAGGGGTATAACTTACAATTTTATGCGCTTTTGATATATCAGCATTAGAATGACGAATATCTCCTAAACGAAAATCACAATAAACAGGAATGGGTTTTTCAAAAAACTCACAATGCTTCGCAAGTTCATCACAAATAATTTGAAAAAGTTCATTAAGCGTATTCCGCCCTCCAGAGGCAACATTGAATACTTGATCAAACGAAGTAATATTAGTAGTCGTAGCCGCAAGTAAATTCATCTGAATAACGTTGTCTATATAAGTGAAATCACGACTCGTCTCTCCATCACCATTAATAAAGACATCCTCACCATTTTGTATAGAACAGATCCATTTTGGAATAACGGCTGCATAGCCACCGTTAGGATCTTGCCGCGGCCCAAAAACATTAAAATAACGCAACCCTATGGTTTCTATCCCATAAGTTTTTGAAAAAACACCCGCGTAAAGTTCATTAGTCATCTTCATGACTGCATAGGGTGAAAGTAATCTACCTATTCGTTCTTCTACTTTTGGTAATTCTTTAGAGTCACCATACACGGAACTAGAACTGGCATAGATAAAACGCCTAATTCCAGCCTCTTTTGCTGCCGTCAGTATATTTAAAAAACCTGTAACATTAGACCTATTAGAAGCAATCGGATCTTCAATTGAACGCGGGACTGAGCCTAATGCCGCTTGATGAAGAACAACGTCAACGCCTTTACAAGCTTGTTGACATGTCTCTAAATCAGCTATATCACCTTCTATAAAATATAAATTTCTTGCTAACTCTTCACCTACACTATTTCTTACTTCATCTATATTATATTGATATCCCGTTGAAAAGTTATCTAACCCAATGACTTTTTGATTATGCTTTAATAAAAACTCAGCCAAATTTGAGCCAATAAACCCAGCAATACCAGTGACCAACCAAGTTCTTTCTTCTACCTTCAGTCGTTCTATTAAAATTTCAAATTCTGTCATTTTTCCTAAAACATTCTTGTTTAAAACCACAAAAGTATAAAGACCTCAACGCCTTAATTATAACGAAACATTTAGAATATTTCTAAAAACTATAAATACAACAAAGTAACGAATTACAATCAATAGTCCATTTTTTCTATTACATACTCCGCAAAGCTAAATGAACTTGTAAATGCTGGTGACACTGCATTTAAAACATGTGTTGATTTCTCTCTTCTTTCTACTAAAAAATCCATAACCAACTGATGTGTTTCTGTATCCAACAGTTGCGCTCTTATACCTACTTTGTTTGAAGGTAACAAATATTCAGCTTTAACTGAGGGCACCAATTTTTGTACTGCCTGTACAAAATTTGATTTCATCAATCGTCCTGCTTCATTATGTGAAAAACGTCTAAAACCCTGCTGATCCCTTATGTATTGCTCCAACAAATAGTAGCCAATGGATAAACCTTCTTTAAAACTAGCTCCTTTTAACCCCTTATAATGTTCACGCCCAAATGCTGGTACTGCATTTGGTCCGAAATAACTAATTCCACCAATACTATTAACAGAATGAACACCCAAAAATGGAACATTTAAATCAGGTACGGGGTAAACCAATCTTTGCAATTGTATTCCAGAATGTTCTGAAAGTTTATAATAAGAACCTCTAAATGGTAATAAAACATATCGTCTACCCACATCAAAAATATGAGCCAGTTGGTCTGCAAACTGCCCTGTCGCATTAATTAAATGCCCATAAGTATATCGTGTATTTTTGGTTTGTATTTCTGATTTCCCAACAACTACAGAGATACATGGACTCTCAAATTCAAACTGAACACCTTGACCAACCAAGTCATGGTATAACTGCTCTAAAATCAACTTTGGATTAACAATTGCTGTATCTGGTGAAAACAATGCCCGACCACTTGCACTTCTAGCAAAAGGCTCAACATCTGCTAACTCTTGCGCGTCAAGAATGGCTACCGTAACCCCATTACTTTTAGCTCTTTTGTAAAGCAAATCAATTGTCCCATCGTCCTTCTCATTTGTCGGTACAATTACTTTGCCCAGTCTATTAACTGGTAATCCACGGTCCAAGCAATATTCAACCATAGCTTTAGAACCGCTTGAACAAACCTTGGCCTTTAATGAATTTTCAGGATAATAAATACCAGAATGCATAACCCCGCTGTTGCGACCACTCCCATGCATACCAAGTGATTTTTCTTTTTCCAGTATTAAAATAGATGCCTCAGGATGTTTCTGCTTTATTTTTGTAGCAATCGCCAAGCCTGAAATTCCAGCTCCTAAAACGATAAAATCAAACAAAACTTCCACCACTAAAAAATGATTTTAGATTATCCGTAACAAATGAGATATCTGAATCGTTTAAATAAGGATGCATTGGCAAACTCATTGCCTTACTAGAAAGTAATTCCGCCACCGGCAGAATAAATTCATTAGTTGCCATAGCAGGTTGCTTATTTAAGCAAATAGGATAGTGTACTGCCGTTGGTACACATTTCATATTAAGATATTCCTGCAACTCATCGCGATTTTCTACCTGTATCGTATATTGTGCATACACACTAGTATTGTGCGGTTCTATGAAAGGTATGATTACCCCCGAACCATTCTCTAGCAATGCTTTCGAATACTGTTCACCTATTGCTTTCCTTAATATCACTTCTTGGCTAAAAACTTCTAACTTTGCAAGTAAAATAGCTGCCTGAATTGTATCCATCCTTGCATTAACACCAATTCTAGGATGATGATAACGCTTATCTTGACCATGTACTCTTATTTGCTGGATAATACTGGCCAATTCATCATCATCAGTAAAGCAGGCACCACTATCTCCATAACCACCTAAAGGTTTAGAGGGGAAAAAGCTGGTGCAGCCGATAGTTGAAAGGGCACAGGATTTATTGCCTTTATAAACCGCTCCAAAACTTTGGCAGCCATCTTCAATAACCGGAAGACCATGCTTGCTTGCAATTTTATTGATTTCATCAAAATCAGCACACTGTCCGTAAAGACTTACCGGCATAATGGCTTTTGTTTTAGACGTAATGGCTTGCTCTATTTTGTTGGGATCTATGTTGTAAGTATTTTCATTAATATCAACAAAAACAGGTTTCGCACCCAACAAAGCAATCATTTCACCCGTTGCAATAAAGGTAAAAGGTGTCGTAATGACTTCATCTCCATGACCAACGCCCAAAGCCATCATGGAAATCAACAGGGCATCTGTCCCTGATGAAACACCAATACAGTGCCTTACACCAACATAGTCTGCCAGCCTTTCTTCTAATTCAGAAACTTCAGGCCCCATAATATATTGGCCGTGATCTAAAACTTTCCTTATATTTTCTTCAACTATATCTCTAATTTCAGCTTGTTGTAACTTTAAGTCTATAAATTCCATTCAATTACCATACACCTTTTGTACAACACCACTCATCAGTTGGTACTGCTGGCCCGTACTATCTGATACTATTTGATCACCATCTCTTAACGATAATTCAAGTTGCTCCCCATACTCACTCATCCATCCAATTTGTACAGCTGGAACGCCAACCATCAAGGCATAGTCCAATACATCTTTATTAACTACCGCCCCTGCCCCAATAAATGCATACGCACCTATAGTAACCCCACAGACAATGGTGCAATTTGCACCCAATGTTGCACCTTTTTTAATCAGCGTGTCTCGATACTCATTTTTTCGTTCAATCAATGATCTTGGATTATATACATTGGTAAATACCATGCTTGGCCCACAAAACACACCTTCTTCTAAAGTAACATTATCGTAAACTGATACATTGTTTTGAATTTTACATTTGTCGCCTATGTTGACCTTATTACCTACAAAAACATTTTGCCCTAAAGAAACTTCTTTTCCAATTTTAGCACCACCACAGACATGCGCCCAATGCCAAACACGAGAATCCACACCTATTTGTGCACCTTCATCAATAATAGCTGTAGGATGAATAGTATAGTTATCAGTCATACCTAGTACTCCAAAGGTAATGAAACGGTATTACCATCCCTTGCCGATAGATAGGCCGCAATTAGCACCTCTAGAGATTTGAGCCCTTCACGACCATCGGTTTCTGGCTCTGCATTACCACGCAGCACTTCCACAACATTCTTATAATAAAGCGGGTGACCAAAACCATAGACAGAGGTTGTTTCATAATTAGCATCTTTAATGGTTTCATCATAATCACAAGTATCTTCAAACTCCCAATGTTGAATTTCATTCACTGCAAGTCCTCCGACTCTAACGGTACCTTTTTCCCCTAAAATAGTAATAGACCCTTCATAGTTTTTTGGGTACGTTAGCATGGTGACATTCATTGACCCCATTGCGCCACTACGCCACTTGATGTTTAATACGCCTGTATCTTCAACTTCAATATCTCGGTCTAATGTGCCCATCATAGCTTGGATCTTTTCTACTGGCCCAATTAACCAATCAACTAAATCAACATAGTGACTTGCTTGGTTCATAAACGCACCACCATCTAACTCCCAAGTGCCACGCCATTTTGCTTGGTCGTAATATTCTTGTGGTCGGGTCCAGAATACATTTAAATTAACCATATATATCCGACCAAATCGTTTTTCATCGATGGCTCGTTTTAATAATTGAAGCGTCACATTGCGTCTATTTTGCTTAACAACAAGCAGTCTCACATTGGCAGCATCACACGCTTTAACCATCTTAACACCATCATTCCACCGCGTAGCCATCGGCTTTTCACTAATCACATGCACGCCTGCATTCGCTATTTCTACCGTTTGGCCGGGGTGAACACCTGATGGCGTGCAAACTGACACGACATCTAGCTTTTCATTTGCCAGCATTTCTGTAAGTGAAACATAGCCGACTACATTCTGTTCATTCATCGTCTGATTTAACTGGTCAGCATTCGTATCACAAACTGCGACTAACTCAAGATTATCAGAATGCTTTTCTATGGATGTAAAATGGTTTTTTGCAATCCGCCCACACCCCACCAGGCCTATTCTAATCTTACGCCCTAATATAGCTGTATAACTTTTCATGATTTTATAATCTCCATGTCGGATTGGCTACAATACCTTTAACATCAATTGTTATAGGAACTCGTTTAGACATTTTCTTATAATCATCTTCATTTAATGACTTAAATTGGGAATGCCCGACTGCGATGATAATCGCATCGTATGTTTCACCGCTAGTAAGCGGATTATCTACAAAGCCATGATGATAATATTTCTTCTCTTCTGTTCCATCAACCCATGGATCATAAACATCAACTTCTACTTCGTATTCTTTTATCTCTTCAATAATGTCTATTACTTTTGTGTTTCGCATATCAGGACAATCTTCTTTAAAGGTCAGACCCAGTATCAAAACTTTAGCGCCTTTTATAGCACCTTTCTGCTATATATTTAGCCATACCATTATTTATTTGACGAGCAGCCAGTATTAAATCTGGTTTATAGCCCAATTCTTCTGCCTTAAATGTAAAATAATACGGATCAACGCCAATACAGTGCCCACCCACTAAGCCCGGCATTAATTTAATAAAGTTCCATTTTGTTGCTGCCGCCTCTATTACTTCGCGAGTATCAATCCCCATCTGATCAAAAATCAATGCCAACTCATTAATTAAAGCTATATTGACATCACGCTGGGTATTTTCAATCACCTTTGATGCTTCTGCTACTTTTATGCTGGACGCAAGGAATGTACCTGCTGTAATTATTGATTTATATAATTTGTCAACTTGCTCAGCTATTTCTAATGTAGAGCCTGATGTTACTTTTAATATTTTCTTTACGGTATGATTTTTATCACCCGGATTAATGCGTTCAGGTGAATACCCAGCAAAAAAATCTACGTTATACTTTAATCCTGATGCTTTTTCCA
>LWDU01044700.1_pt1 | contig 15826 bp, 9 predicted proteins | sample 727161 | NCBI WGS metagenome assembly LWDU01 (sample SAMN04566230, study PRJNA314399) | hydrothermal vent metagenome | isolation source: deep sea hydrothermal plume seawater | place: Mexico: Gulf of California, Guaymas Basin | collected 2004-07-11 | reverse complement strand
CTGCACCCGTTAGTGTCATATTGCCGGCAGTACCCCCTAAACCGATCGTGCCACCATCTGATACAGTGATCGTTGTCGAGCCGGTGCCACTTGAAATCGTACCTGAAACTGCAATATCATCTGCAACAATGCTTATGCTCGCATTATCTCCAGAAGTAAGAGCCTTTCCGGCAGCCATTGTAAATGTACCTGTCCCGCTATCATCATAGTCAGCGTTGAAAATCGAAGTCGATGTCGTTGCTAAATCTCCATTTACAGTGATTCCATTGCCAGCATTTATAGTTACCTTTTTTATTGTCGTATCGCCGGTACCAAACTCCACAGAACCACTGGAACCACTTGAATTGAGGGTAATACCTCCTGAAATATGCGAGAGAGTCACTCCATCGATATACATTTTGCCAGCTGAGTCATCACCGATCACTAATTTTGCCGCGGTAATATTACTTAATTCGCTCTGTATCAATGTCAGCCCGCAGGCAGAACCATTACAAATGGTCGATATTGTCGATGCGGTCGTGCTAGCTGTTGTCCCATCCAAACCAATAGTTTCACCGCTTGCACCGAGAATAGTTACTGTTCCAACACCTGCATCCAATGCCCCCGACAAAGTAAATTCGGTTCCTGTCAGGGTAATGTCACCTCCATTGGTATCTACAGCTCCAATAGACAAAGTTCCGCCAGCAGTCATAATGATACTTCCGCCAGAAGTTTCAATTGTATCCGAGGAATCTGTAACAGATATATTTCCATTAGTTGCCGTAAAGGTGACGCTTTGTCCAGCTGTTTGAGCAAATGACAAACTGTTATTAAAAGTGATTGTTTGTGGTGGATGCAACTGACTCCAAAATATCTTCATAGGTTGTAAAAGAAGACGCTCCACTGGCAGATGCTGTACCCGAACCTCCTGAAATAGTTATGTAATCTGGATCTAGCAAAAGGGTTCCTGATTTTCCGTTTGGAGCAGTTGTATCCACACTACCAACAAAATAAAGTTCTTCTTTCCCTGAAACCTCTACAAAACCACCATCACCAAATAGTCTGCCGCCACGCGCTCTTATCGTTCCAAAAAATTCTGTACGTCTATCTGCCCAGAAAATAGTTCTTCCTCCATCACCTCCTGTTACTGCATCAGCAAAAATCGAGACATTAGGTCCTACATAATTATCTACTGCTGTTGGAATCAATCCTAAACCCTGATAATCACCACCAACTAGGACAAGACCACCTCCCGCATCACCTGAAACATCAATACGTGCATAGTCATAAAGGCCCACCCTATTACCCAGAACATGAACAATCCCCCCTGTCTCGTTAGCCCCTAAACCCGTCGCATCGATGTTCCCAGAAACACTGACCAACCCTTCATCCCCACCAGTAAGATAAATAGAACCATTTTTTTTTGCTATGGATCGAGCTTGAATATATCCAGACATATTGATAACACCATCAATCAAACCCTGTGCAGTTCGAACATCCATTGCTACTGTTCCACCATCTGCATAAATGCTCCCGTTGTTAGATACAAGAGATTTTAATTGCTCACCGTCGAATCCAGTTACATTTTCAATGACCTCGCTATCCACACCCAAATTAACCAGTTGATCACCATATAGGTCTAAAGTGAAAGTATTTCCTGCAGCAAGACTTACTTTTCCTAACCGGGCATTAATAATTCCCGTGTTTTGGACGCCCGGCGCAACAAATGCGACTAGCCCCCCTTCTAAGGCAGTGATCGTTCCACGATTGGTAATTGTATTTGAAAATTCTGGAGAGATATTGAAGTGGTGCTGCCCATTCATAAAATCTGTATTCGATATATCGATTGTCGTCGCGACCAAACCGTGAACATCAATTTCTGCTCCATTTCCAAAAAGAATCCCGTTGCGGTTTATCAACATTAGGTTTCCATTTGATGTTAGCTTGCCAAAAATTGAAGACGGATCATTCCCTGTCACGCGATTCAAAGTAACTGAAGTTGAAGATGGTACTTGAAAATTGACATGCTCACCCCCCGCAATATTAAACGAGTTCCAATCAATGATTGATTTTTCACTACTCTGAGAAATATTGAGACTGCTATCTGAAACCTGATTAATTATCGCTGAACCGTTCTGCACGGTACCATTGGTTGGCAAAGCATAAATCAATGATGGGAAAATACCCAAAAGGTACGTAAGAAACGACACTAGAAAAGTAAGACCTCGTCCAGGCCTCTTTTTTGGAAAAATGAAGCGGTGGTTGCAAGTAGAACTTCTCACTGGAAAAATTGATTTTTTTTCTTTCACAATCGGATGAACCGACTGCATAAAAACCCGTTGTCCCATTTTCATAATGTTCATTACTAATTCCCTCGCAACTCTCAGGCTAAAACAATATCCAAAAATATAATTTTCAAAATTTCTCTGTGAAAAGGACTACTCAACAAGTGCACTTCGATCAAAATCTATTAGACAAGCTGAAAAATAATCTTGGGTCTTTATTTCCTTCTGCGGCTACATTATCTGATATAGGCTGATTCATTTCGAGATAACCAGAAATCGAATCAGTTATGTTAAACCTTATCCCCAACCCTATTGAGGTTAGGTCCTGTTGTTTAGCACCCGTCGAAGTTTGAACCTTATTCCAAACCGATCCATAATCTAAAAAATTATAGAGCTGAAAGTCTGACAAATAATCCCATGCTGGGCGAAATGCTTTTTGCAATTCGACTTTAAAGGCTATCCCATGGTCACCTGTGATTTCGGAGGAGTCATATGCTCGGCCGTACTGAGAGCCCCCCACTCCAAATTCTTCGGATGCCAACAGTTTATCAAAAGAATATTGCCAGGAAGCTGCTCCTAGTAGGTTCCAACTAGGAGATAAGCTTTGTATTCGCATTAAATTTCCGGTGAATTTTGTAAAATTACTTTTACCCTGAGATCGGGAAAGGTTTGACGAACCCGATTCCGTAGCGTCAAAAATATTTAGCCCCTTACTCAAGTTTATTCGGATGAGATTAACTCCTTTATATTCATCCGCGAAGTCGTAAGAGACTCCCATATTCATAACTCGCAATCGATCTTCTGAATCTAACAACCCAAGAATTTTTGTCTTAGAGTTTCTTCCTGTAAAACCCAAATGCCCTGTCAGATTTTTTCCCCGAGACCGAAGAAATGGGTGGGTCAACCTCAGGGTAATACTCTTACTATCTCCATTAATGTCAAACTGTTTAAGCGTAGAGCCTGGCTCAGACTTACTTACTGAACTTGAAAAAAATAACCTCGTGCCCTCCTGATTTATTGGAAGGTCATAAAATGCATTCAAAAAAAGCAACTCATCTGTTTGACTTGTAAGCACTCCCTGTAAACCCGCTCTACTGTGATCTCCTAATAATGAGTTTACGGTCACACCACCTAAAAATTGGTATGGACCATTAAACTTTGAACCTCGGTTATCAGTTCCTACATGACCCACAAAAGCCTTATCAGCTAAAATTAGCGTCATGGTTGTCGCGCTCGGTTTATCTTCTGATGGTGTCAAAATAGACTTGGCAGTTACTCCAGGTAAGTCGTCTATCAGCAACAAGTACCGTTCAAGATCAGATACTCGCAAAGGGCGGGATTTTAGGATATTTTTCTTATACTTATTGATCAGTTTTCTAGGACCTCGAACAGGCCCTTGAATCTTTATTTTGTCGATATAACCCTCAATAATTCTCAAGTGAACCACGCCATCGTTTATTTTCTGTGGTGGAACAATGGCCTTAGACAAGATATACCCGTCATTTCGATATTTATTGGTTATTTTTTGAGCTATTTCATAAATATCTTTAAGGGTTAATTCTTTCTTAAGGTAACTCCTATATAAAGGTTTTAAAGCTCTCTTGTCATAGATAGATTTTCCTTGAATGAATAACTGCTTTAAAACAAAGTTAACTTCTTTCAGGTCTTCTGGAAAAATGGGTGCCATGCTTTTAGGTTTGATGGGCACCACAGATGATTTTGGACTAACTCGCTTGTCAAACCTACGCTCAAACCGATGAGGCGCTGCCTGTTTATAGGTTCTGTCACGTCCTTCTGGAGAGATCTGAGCCTCAACTTCACTGCCGTGAAGCGGCCCGATGAAAATCCCTACCAGGAACAAGATTAATACTTTAAAATGATTTGACCCAATAAGGGTTTTATAATTCTCCACCACAGTTTCCTATCGGTTAAATTGAACGATAGTATTAACCTTTATAATCCAGTTTTAAAAATCTTTGACTACGCTTAACTCTTTATTGAATATGATGTTCAAGACAATCAGGAGAAAAGATACTTCATCGTACCCTTGGTAGGTGTATTACGGTGGTTTTTAGCCCACCAAATAACTTAAAACTATATATTTTTCAATAATTTAAATAACTTTCCACAATAAAAAGCAAGGACTGTGCCAAATATAGGGCTGCCCTAATAGAAGATAAAAGCCTTTGTTTATAACATTTTACTTTTTTTAAGCTCTTAAGTTAGGATGAATGAGGATGCAAATCGGGAATAATCTTCCTACTTCAAGGACCGGTATTAAAATTTTAAATCGCAAAGAAATATTTCCGAGAGGAACCAAAAAATTCTTAAATTTACCAAAAATAAAATTGTGGTAAACTAGAGTGGTTTGCGTTTACTTTCCATTGTTAGCAATTTTTCGAAAATTTATCTGTAGTGCTGATTCTCAGAAAATTAATAGATCTGATTTTGGATGGTTATGACCATAGAAAACCAAGTTTTAAATAATTTTATTCCTTTGTGTTAACATCAGGGTTCTCAATAAAGAGTTAATTTTAATTGTCCAAACTATCAACACTACTATTTATGGTTTATTGCGATTGTCCATTCAAAAGCATTCAAAGACATCTTTAAACGAAAAAACTCCTACCTATGAGTTTCTCTTTCAGGGAACTGATGGTATCCGTCGCGAAGTAAAGCTATCTTCCTCAGAAGAGGCAACGGGTTTGACTCCGCAGGAAGTTTTCTTAAAACTTGGGTTCATTACAGAAAAGTTCATGGAAATCTACGCCTATGCACATATCAAGCAATTGATATCTATAGGCAAAGTTCGAACTGGGGACAGTGTTGTTGTTGGTTGGGATCCTAGAGATCCAAAAGGAAATTATAACTCTGCAGTCATTAGTGGGATATGTAAAGCGGGCGTAAATGCAATGATTTTAGGTGTGGTTCCCACTCCATTGGTTCCAATGTATATGCTGTACAAAAATGCCTGTAGTGGTTTTATGGTAACGGCTTCTCATAATCCAAGAGATCAGAATGGCATTAAAGTTTTTTCTTCTTTCGAAGGCCTAAAACTACTACCTAATAATGATTTGATCTTGACTCGTGCTGTCCTTGAAGTAGAGCCTTCAACTCTAGGAAAACTTAACCTTAAGGGAAAACCTATAGACTCTCGAAAAGAGGCCTTAGCATTGTTCCACAAGTTTTCTCTGGCACCAAAAAATACATGGATCCCGCCAGAGTTTAAGAACAGCCTATTCAAAAATATCACCTTAGTAGTCGATGCCGCTAATGGATCTCTCTCTGAAATCGCCGCAAAAATTTTTCATCAAGTCGGGTTTGGAACTGTAATAGAAGTAAATTCTAAGTTAAACGGGGATGTGAATCTAAAAAGTGGCGTGGCTGACTTAGAAGATAAATCTATAATAACAAGAAAAATGATCGAAAAAGGAACTGGAATATTTTCAAAACACGTTGCTATTCTAAAGTTGTTTAACCTTGGCCACAAAAATCGCATTTCGGTTTCTGAGGGCGATAAAAGAATTTGCGGAGCTATTTTTGATGCCGATGGAGATCGATTCTATCGATTAGATTATGATGCATCTAGAGACGCCTTGATAGTTATGAATGGAGATGCCACCGCTTTCTTTCAAGCCAAGTACCTCATAAACTCTGATCCCGAACGGTATAAAGGAACCAAGTTCATTACCACGGTTGAAAGTGACTTTAATACAACGAGCGCGATTAGAGATCTGGGCTTTCTCTCCGTGCTCACACCTGTGGGAGATAAATGGATTTTGCTAAAAATCGCTTTGCTTAAAGCGGAAAAACTGATTCGCTCAGCCAAAAAATCGAAAGGACAGGATGTGTTATCACCCAGCATACTTAAAAAGTGGAAAGATATTCAAAAAAAAGAATCTCTAAACGTTCTAAGGATCGAGGAACTGGACTCAGAGTTAAACCAATTTTTAGAAACTAAGGAAGGTATAACTAGTGATAATAAAAATGACTTCTTTTCTATTGGTAGCGAGGTAACGGGGCACTGTATCACTGAAGGTTACCTCTCTCTCAAAAATGAAAAACAAGTGCCTGTTTTTTTTGGTAATGGAGTAAAAAGTGCTGTAAATACATTTGTTGCCACCCAAATTTTATTAGGTTCAAAATCTACACGGGCCTACTTTTCTAATCTTACCCACCCGTTTCGCCCTGCATATAAAGAAACTTTCTATACGTATTACGTAAACAAAAATCTTTTCTATAAAAAATCACAACTTTGGAATCTATTAAAAATATCTATATGCCAGGAAGCTCTGAGCAAAGGCTTTAGCCCACGTCTCTCCAACTTTAGTGCAGAGCCTAACATGTTGTATATCGCACTTGATTTAAAAAAAAGTGAACATGCATCTATTTTTATACGTAATTCTGGAACCGAAAATAAAATAGGGATTAATTTGAGAGGGCCTATGAAGAGCGCTTCAAAATTGAAATCCATAGGTAAAAAATGCAATGAAATACTACTATCTTCTATGAAGGATTTTAACAACCGCCTTTATAAATTAGAGGACGATGTTCTCAACCAACTAATCCATGGATCTGTTCCAAATACTAAGCTAAAATTAAAAAAACCTGAGGGGGCAAGAGTCCTTTCAGAAATGGTAAAGCAGGATCTTATCCAACTGACCAAGGATGGGCATGCCCTTACTTCTCTGGGTAAATGGTACCTATCATCAAAAAAAACGAATCGTTGAAAGATCATTATATTAAGTTTTATCGGAGTATAAAATGTTGTTTCCTCATATTACTAAACGTTAACTTAAAATATAATCATTCATGACTCTACTTTTTTTTTACACTTAGTATAATGAACAGTTTTTTAGACTCCTATTTCCCACAACTAGAAAAATTTACGCATAATGATATTTTCCAAAATATCAAACAAGTTTGGGACCCCCTTAAAAACCTCAATAAAATTATCACTAAGATATTAGCGGAAGACGCCACATGTAAACCTATTGAATCAGTTTCGGGCCTTACAATTGACAGAAGTAGTTCCGTTAAGGGAATTATTGTGAATGGTTGGATAAAACTCGAAACTTCTATCATCTCCCATGACCTTAAAATTAAAATTGACAGCGGGACTACATTAGAACCTACAGCTATAATCAAAGGCCCATCGGTCATAGGAAAAAATAATGACATCCGTCAGGGGTCATATATAAGGGGTAACGTCATAGTAGGAAGTAATTGTGTGATAGGTCACTGCACGGAAATTAAAAATTCCCTACTCATGAATCATGTGGAAGCGGGTCATTTCAATTACATCGGTGATAGCATTCTAGGAAGTTATGTCAATATGGGAGCGGGCTCACGACTTGCTAATGTTCAGTTTCGCAGGTTACAAGAAAAGATAAACGATACTATCAATGACATTGAAATATCTATAGAAAATAAACTAATTGCAACCGGACTTTCCAAGTTTGGCTCAGTCATAGGTGACAACGTCGAAATCGGCTGTAATGCAGTTATATCGCCTGGCACTTTAATAGGTAAAGACAACTGGATTTATCCAAACTGTACTGTTCCCAAAGGATTTCATCCTCCGGGACATTTCATATCTCCTGCGGAGCACAAATTAAAATCTCGCCCAAAATAAACCTTCTCCATAAGTTTTACTGGTTTGGTAATTTATCAAACGTGCTTGCTTCCTTTAAGGTCTAATAGTGAGTTTTTATGATAGGGACACAAATTATAAAAAACATTACGACCAGACTCTATTTTTCTTCAAAACTTGACGAAGATAAAGCTCGGGGTCCTATTTTCTCATGTTCAAGAAACCCAGAACCTTTTCCCAAACATCAGAAACTAAAATTGGATTTAAATGAAGGTGCTCAGGCCCGTATCCTTTTTTTTCTCCCTTAAAATTACCATATAACACCGTGCTTAAACTTTTATCTATTTCAAGTGGACCGCAATATTTAGATCCATTCAATTCGTTGCGGATTATGTTTTGACTATTTATTGACCAAAACAAAGATATTGTAGGTACTTTTAGAGCGAAACCGACATGCATAGGGCCTGAGTCGGGTGTTATTAACATCCGCGCTTGGGCGATTAGGGCGCAATTTATACCAAGAGGAAGGTGAGTAGCTCGAGTCACACGTTGCTTATCAAGCTGCTTTTCGATCGAAACTACTCTGTCTACCGCCTCTGGACCTCCGCCAAGCATGATAGTTAAAGGAGTATTTTGCTGGATAAGTTTAGTCAGGGAAATAAACTTATCGACAGGCCATTGTTTATACGGACTGGAGCCACCTGCATTTATATAGATAAATTCTTTAGGAGTCATGTGGTTCTTTTTTAGAAATAAAAAGGCTTCGGCCTGATCGTTATCATTTAAAAAAAGATCCATATGTGTACCATTTGAAGGAATTTGAATCTTTTCCAATAAGCCTAAACGATGTAGGATGCCGTGAACAGGTTTCTCAAATCGTACAATTTGCTTGTTTGGAATACCTGGAATACTGTCGGGATATTGGTGTGACAAGATTGATTTGCATCTCAACCATGGTAATATGCGGCTGATATTTCTATTCGCATGAAAAATCAAAACATGGTCGTATCGACTTTGTAACATTTTAGGTAGTCCAATTATTTGCCGGTACCATTGGGAATGGTAAGAAATTAAACGTCGTATATTTTTGTTTCCAAAAAATAAATCGCTCCATTGCGGCTGGAGAATTAGATCAATGTCAACTTGTGGTAAGGCTTTTTTAATTGCACGAATGGCAGGTGTCGCCCATAGAGTATCACCCATTCCAGTAGTGCTAATAATTAATATATTTTTCAATAGTTTCCAGTTTTCTAGTTTGATGCTTTGGTAATCAAGGTAGAATTAAAAGGTTTATTCCAACCAACTAAAATATAGCAACTGAGAGAGTTCAAGTATCTTTTCATAGAAATACTTTGGTTCACCTGCAGGTTTTCATAATGCAAAAAATATCCTTGAATGAATCCAAAGTTAAGAACAAATATAATTAAGAAAGCTACCAAGAGATGACATGCACATGATCTCCGTTACCTATTTTAACAGTTAAGCTAAGGAAAGATTGAAAGAATTTATAAAAAAATATTGCAGTTTTGATTGGCAATACCAAATATTTTTAGGATGGGGGTCTATTTAAATTTGCTTATAAGCGAACAATTAATAGACTATTGTACTCTCTCTTTTTAAGATATTAAATACTCAGGATTGAGGAAACTTTTTACGAGTTGATTTAGTAACTACCTCTGAAATCTTTTTATAAGAGTTACCTTTCTTTCGTAAAACTTTCATTAGACGAATGATTGATTGTTCTTTCTCACAAGGAACAAGATAACCAAACTTTGGTCTAAAACCACCAGATTGTTAGCTCTCAAAAGATTTGGTGTATAATCTTTTCTGTATGACGATTTGTATTATGATTAGAGAGTATTTGGGAGTGTTTTTCGACACCAGTTATACAAATAGTTATACAATAATTACATCAGTTTTACAAAAACTCTGTAAGTCATTAAAAACAAACAAGCGGATGTGGCGGAACTGGCAGACGCGCATGATTTAGGATCATGTGGGGCAACCCGTGGAGGTTCAAGTCCTCTCATCCGCACCAATAATATCAAATGTTTATGGTTTTTTATTTTATATTAAATTCTTTCAATAAAAATATGCACGAAAATCTGGATATGAAAGAAGATCAATTTAAGATAGCTTCCGATAGATCTTTCGGGATAGTATTTAACCTACTCCTAAAGACTCTTTTCGATGTTTTATGGGAACCGGAATCGAGGCGCTTGCAATAGGAAACTGTTTGTTAGTGTAAAGAAGCGCACCCGTCTAGCTTGAAAGATAACTATTCCGAAATGTGTAACCTAGACTAATTCCAGAATCATATCTGCAGACCTCCTGTCCAATAGATATTTTGAGTAAGGATTTTTATGAGTACTTTTTGGGGTAGCTATGGATTACTTTGCACATCAAGGAAAAGAATCTTATAACCTATGGTAAAGTGTAACTCATTACATAACAAAATTTATAAAACTGCTTTGGGATTGTTGTAACCACCTTTCAACTAGAAAGAGTAATGGGGCTAAATTTTTTAACATAATAATTTGTTCGAGGAGGAGGTGAAGACCTAGTTTGTATCGGGTTTTTGAAAAAGTTGGTCTATCCCCCACCCCGCATTAACTATCTTCATCTAAATACAAATCATGAATACAAAAATAGAAGACATTGACTCCTGTAATAAGAAAATCAAGTTTGATATCGCTTACAAAGACTATGAAGCAAAAGTTAAAAAATCTTATCTTGCTCTTGCCCAACAAGTAAAGTTACCAGGATTCCGCCCAGGGAAAGCGCCGATGTCAATGTTAGAAAAAAGATTTGGGACGAATGTTAAAAAAGAAGTCATGACCGAACTAATCAGCGAACAACTCGCAGAAGTGATACAAGAACAAGGATTCCGCTCGGTAAGCCCACCAAAAATTTTAGAAGTTGAAGCTGAAGAGGGAACCGATATAAGCGTCTCCGCCTCATTAGAAATTGTCCCTGGATTTAAAATTAGTGACTACTCCAAAGTAGCCATTCCTATTGAAATCACACGAGTGACTGATGATGACGTAGATCAAGCTATTAATTACCAACGTGAACATCAAGGTACCAAAGTTCAAGTAACAGATAGGTCTGTTGAAGATCAGGATTTCGTTAAGCTTGACTTTAAAGGAACTATGAACGGCAAATTATTTGAAGGCGGAGAAGGTAGTGACCATGTAGTGCAAATCGGATCCGAGTACCTATTAAAGGACATGGGGAATCAGCTTATAGGTATGTCCGTAGGCGAAGAAAAAGATATCCCGGTTAAAATTCCTGAAAATTACTCTGCCAATAAAACCATCGCAGGACAAGATGTTATTTTTCATGTCTCCCTCAAAGGAATCCAGAAAAACCAACTCCCCGAACTAAATGATGACTTTGCTAAAAATATTAAACCAAAAGATAAGTTTATTAGTTTAGAAGATATGAAACTAAAAATTAAGTCCGAACTTGAAGAACACGCTCGAGGAGATGCCCATAGGGAGGCAAAAAAAATAATCGCAAAAAGAATCACTGAAATGAACCCCATCGAAGTTCCTGAAGGCTTAGTGGAAGAACAAATCAAGCATATGGTCGTTCAGGCTTTAAAAAAGGAACAACAGAGCAAAAATCAAACAGAGTCCATCGATGAAGAAGAGATACATGTGTCAGATTTACAAAAAAAAGACCACCGAGAAAATGCCATCCAACTATTGCAACAGGAACTGGTACTTGATCAATTGGCAACCAACCTCAATATTGAAGTTGAAGAAGACGAACTCAATGCTGAAGTCAATAATATGGTTCGAATGCTAGGCGAAACGAATGCCCAGAAAATGAAAAAAGAGTGGGGGAAAAATGGAGTCTTATCGAGATTACAAAGCCGAATTAAGCGCGACAAAACGCTCGATTCGGTAATGAAGCAAGTCCAAATTAAGGAAGAAGTTGTTGACAGAAAAGAACATATTGACAATAATTGAAAGCAACTTTACTCGTCTATACTTATTTTTTTGCATTAGCCCATTAATCCCATAAAACTGAATAGGCTATAATCACATAAATTAGCCTTATAATTATTTTATAATCAAATAAAGAAAGAGAGTATATGACCGATATTTACAACCAGCTGATTCCAATTGTAATTGAACAAACCAGTCGCGGAGAACGTTCTTATGATATTTACTCCCGCCTACTTAAGGATAGAATCATATTTCTCGGCACAGGAGTTGACGATAATGTAGCTAACGCCATTATCGCCCAAATGCTTTTTTTGGAATCAGATGAACCTGAGCAAGATATTTATCTATACGTCAATAGCCCTGGTGGACAGGTGAGTTCGGGAATGGCTATTTACGATACCATGCAATATATCAAACCAGACGTGCAGACAATTTGTATTGGACAGGCAGCTAGTATGGGTGCCTTGCTATTAGCAGCTGGCGCTAAGGAGAAAAGGTTTTCTCTTCCACATGCAAGGATAATGATACATCAACCAAGTGGGGGGTTTCAAGGTCAACATACAGATATTGAAATTCAAGCCAAAGAAATTTCTCGTATTCGAGAAATTCTTGATGGGATACTCGCAACGCATTCCGGGCAGGATCCTAAAAAAGTGCGCAAGGATACTGAACGAGACAACTATATGACGGGTGAAGAAGCTTTAAAATACGGTTTAATTGACAAGCTAATCACTAAACGCGAAGAGCCCGTAAAAAAAAATAAATGATCTCAACTGAAAATATGAACTCCCCTTTCTACTGGTCACTGAATAGAGGAACCCCATGAACAAAAAAAAGACTACAAAGAGCAATAATTACAGATGTTCATTTTGCGGTAAGAGCCAAGATGAGGTTAAAAAGCTGATTGCTGGACCAACTGTTTTTATATGTGATGAGTGTATCGAACTATGTAACGAAATCATGGTGGAGGAATGTGCCCAAGTAAAGTCCGAAAATGTAGAGCATTTACTAAAGCCTAAAGATATCTACGACCATCTCGAAAACTACATTGTAGGACAAAACCGTTGTAAGCGCATACTTTCAGTAGCCGTCCACAACCATTTCAAGAGGATAGAAGCTAATTCGAGTATGAACGATGTGGAACTTCAAAAAAGTAATGTCCTGCTTATTGGCCCTACTGGTTCTGGAAAAACCTTAATGGCGCAATCGTTAGCAAAAATACTTGACGTGCCATTTACTATTGTTGATGCCACAACACTTACTGAAGCGGGTTATGTTGGAGAGGATGTAGAAAATATTATCCTCAAATTATTACAGGCTGCAGACTATGATGTTGAAAAAGCAGAGCGAGGTATTATTTATATAGATGAGATTGACAAAATATCCCGCAAAACTGAAAACCTATCTATCACTCGTGATGTTTCAGGGGAGGGTGTGCAGCAAGCTTTACTTAAAATTATTGAGGGCACCACTGCTAGCGTTCCACCACAAGGCGGAAGAAAGCATCCTCATCAGGAATTTTTACAAATTAATACATCTGACATATTATTTATCTGTGGTGGCGCATTTGTTGGCCTCGATAGCCTCATTCGTAATCGTGTAGGAAAGAAAACACTTGGATTCAGCCAAGAACCTATTTCAACACAGCCAGAAGATCTTCTCAAATATGGACTTATTCCAGAATTTGTTGGCAGGTTTTCTATCGTCGCAACCCTTAATGAACTCGACACAACTGCTTTAATGAAAGTACTTTCAGAACCCAAAAATGCACTAACAAAACAATTTCAAAAACTTTTTGAGTTCGAAAACGTTAAATTAAAATTTACAGAAAATGCCATTCGAGCGATCGCAGAAAAAGCAATCTCTCATAAAACAGGGGCACGTGGATTACGTTCAGTGCTTGAGGAACACATGCTTGATATAATGTTCGAACTACCTTCACGAAAAGATATTCAGGAAGTTGTAGTCAATGAAAAAGTATTCACAAATAATGAGAAACCTCTCCTCGTTTATCACAAACAAAAACAGGCAAGCTAAATGAGTTCAGATAACAAATTGTTACCGCTACTCCCGCTAAGAGACATAGTTATTTTTCCTTTCATGGTGATTCCTCTTTTTGTTGGGCGGGAGAAATCTGTTTGCGCTTTGGAAAAATCCATGGCCGAAGAACAAAAAAATATTTTTCTGGCTTCTCAACGTAAGCCCAATAATAACAACCCTGCTCCAAAGGATATATACGAAACTGGTACTATAGCCAATATCCTGCAAATTCTAAAGTTAAGCGATGGCACAATAAAGGTTCTAGTAGAGGGTATTCAACGAGGGCGCATCATTAAATTCAGTAAAACTACTGATTTTTACCAGGTAGAAGTTGAACCTGTCCAAGAAAATGAGCAAACCACACCCGAGCTTAAGGCGCTCATGAGAAGTGTTAGTAATGTTTTCGAGCAGTATGTCAAACTGAATCAGAAAATACCACTTGAAGCAGTTTCGTCCACAATTAATATTATTGAACCGCACCGTTACTCCGATACTATCGCAGCATACATGCCTTTTCCTTCAAATGAAAAGCAATCCCTTTTAGAAACATTTAATCCTGGCGATAGATTAGAAAAATTATTGAGCACTCTAAAATCAGAAATGGAGATTCTCAAAATCGAAAAAAAGGTTCATGGACGAGTTCGGAAGCAAATGGAAAGAAGTCAAAAAGAATTTTATCTAAATGAGCAACTCAAGGCTATTCAGAAGGAATTAGGAAAACGTGATGAATTTAAAACAGACATCGATGAATTGTCCGAAAAAATTAAAAAAATTGGCTTACCAAATGACATTAACGAAAAAATTTCAAAAGAGCTGAGGCGACTGGAACTTATGCAACCAATGTCAGCCGAAGCGACTGTTTCACGTACCTATATTGAATGGTTCATTGACTTACCTTGGAAGCCTGGGACGGGCTCCGATAAAATTAAAATTCCGCAAGCAATAAAAATACTTAACCAAGATCACTACGGTCTAGAAAAAGTTAAAGAACGTATCATCGAACACTTAGCAGTGCTCAAGCTAGTAAAAAAAATTAAAGGACCTATTTTATGTTTAGCTGGACCACCGGGAGTTGGTAAAACTTCCCTAGGTAAATCTATTGCCAAAGCTATCGGGAAAAAATTCATTCGTGTTTCTTTGGGGGGGGTCCACGATGAAGCAGAAATTAGAGGTCATCGGAGAACATATATTGGAGCTCTTCCGGGAAAAATTATTCAAGGAATAAAAAAAGCCGGCACCATGGACCCTGTATTTATGTTGGATGAAGTTGATAAAATGAATTCTGATTTTCGTGGTGATCCTTCCTCTGCGTTATTAGAAGTACTAGATCCAGAACAAAATTCGTCCTTCAACGATCATTACCTTGAGGCAGATTACGACCTTTCACAAGTACTTTTTATCTGTACCGCCAACGTTACCCATACCATACCAAAACCCCTTTTAGATCGAATGGAGGTAATCCGATTGCATGGTTATATGGACGAAGAAAAAGTAGGTATTGCTGAAAAGTTTCTTATTCCTAAAAAAATACAAGAACACGGGCTAACTAAAAAAAATGTTACGTTTACAAAAAAAATTCTATCCCAAATTGTGGAAAATTATACTCGAGAATCAGGAGTTCGTAACTTAGAACGAGAAATAGCTACCATATGTCGCAAGATCGCCAGGATAGTTGTAGATAAGGGAAAATCCTATTCAAATAAAATAGAAACTAAAGACATTGAAAAGTTTTTAGGTGTTTTGAAATTTCAACGCTTGTCCATTAAGAAACCCCTCCCAGCTGGTGTCGCCACAGGCTTAGCTTGGACAGAAGTTGGAGGAGAACTTTTATCTATCGAGGTAACTGTTTTATCTGGTAGCGGAAAACTTTCGCCTACAGGTAAGCTAGGAGATGTAATGAAAGAATCTGCTCACGCAGCTCTTAGCTATGTTCGATCTCGAGCGAAAGGTTTTGGGCTTGAAAATGACTTCTA
>LWDU01041727.1_pt1 | contig 15830 bp, 18 predicted proteins | sample 727161 | NCBI WGS metagenome assembly LWDU01 (sample SAMN04566230, study PRJNA314399) | hydrothermal vent metagenome | isolation source: deep sea hydrothermal plume seawater | place: Mexico: Gulf of California, Guaymas Basin | collected 2004-07-11 | reverse complement strand
TTCGCTCAGGCCATGCGTGCAGCACAGGACACTGTCGATTCCGAACGCATGGTTCACTCCCAGCACGCCTATTTTTTGCGCCCTGGCGACCCTTCGGTGCCCATTTTATACGACGTAGACGACATTAGAGACGGCGGTTCATTTACCACTCGCCGAGTCGTCGCTTCGCAGCGCGGCAAAGCGATCTTCAACACTTCCCTAAGCTTTCAAATCTTAGAGCTCGGCTTAAGTCACCAGTGTGAGATGCCTGAGTGCCCTGGCCCCGAAAATTTGCCAGACGATAGCCAGCGCTGGGACAAAATACGTGAGCAATTAAATCCTGAAGCAAAGGCAAGCTCGACCAAACATCGTCCTAGCTTACGGCCGATTCAAATGAGATCAGTTGAGCCAGTTGATTACATTAACCCGGTGGCTCGAAAAGCGGAACAATTTGTTTGGATCAAAACAGCTGGAGAGTTGCCTGCAAAACAGGACACCAACCTGCATAATGCGATCCTCGCCTATGCATCTGACTTTAGCCTGATGAGCACCGCATTGATGCCCCATGAGGTGAGCATCATGAATCCCAAGCTCCAACCAGCATCCTTGGATCATGCGATTTGGTTTCACGATAGCTTTAGGGCGGATGAATGGCTTTTGTATCATATGGATAGCCTGCGTTCTAGCCGCAGTCGAGGGCTAAGTCGTGGCACTTTTTACAGCCGTGATGGCCGCCTCGTGGCGAGCACTATCCAAGAAGGATTAATGCGTCTGCGCGACAGCTAAAAACGTTACATAGTTACGTCGGCAGTGTCTCATACTGGCGTTAACCTGTTTGCTTTGTGGGCGCTGTCGGCGTGTTTAAAAATGTCACCAACCAGTGGACACCGATGACTAAAATAATGTCTTCAGTGGTCCCTAGCAACCGACTCAAACCTAAGCCGCCTAAGAACACACCTACACAGTTAGCTAGTCTCCAGCGTAGAGTGAAGAAGTGCACGCTGGCAAACACCAAATTACTTAAAATAGCGGCCGGGATCACCCCCACAGGCACCATCAGAAAACTAGGCAATATCAATCTAAAGGCAAACTCCTCAACAATTGATATAAACAGTAAATATACCAGCCAAAATAGCTCGCGTCCGTCAGTGGAATAGCCTCTAACGCGCAGATAACCAAGAAAAAATATAACTAGCATTGAGCCGATTACAAAATAACGGGGGTAATCACCTAGAACCGAAGCGGTACTCCACTGGATAGATTCCGTCGCAATAGGCATCAACAAGCATACAAGGGCCGCTAAACCCATGGTTAGTCCGTGTCGAAGAAAGACTTGCCGGAATTTTGTTATATAGATGCCACTCAATGATGCCTTGCGCTGGAGGCGACCTTGGGGTCCATCATCCTGTGTAATCTGTTTTGTCATATCGGCAAAATCTTGTTGTTGTTTAGAGTGTAGAGATAACCTAGAGGGTCACAGAAACGCTCATAAATTGGCATATTTCGCCTGTTTCCCACTGACCTTCTTGACGTAATTACGAGTCTCTCTGCGAATATGACGATTGGTTAGAAACCAATAAAATTCAGAGACTGACATTTTATTTATGCGAGCTAGAGACTTCGTTTTATTTCCCTTTCTATCCAAGCTTAACCAGAGATTACCTGCACCGCCGTTGTAACTTGAAATAATCGCGTATTCTCTCTTTTTAGAGTGTTTGATCCCCGCCAGATAACGATTCCCTAAGATACTGAGATAGCCTGCAGCGACCTCAATATTGTTCTTAGGACTATATAAAAAGGATGACGTCGGGGTATGTTTATAGCCCTTAATAAGGGAGAAATAATCGCGTCCCGCCGTGTCTGCTTTGATCTGCATCAACCCTAAGGCATTGGACCGCGAACGTGCCAACGGGTTAAATGAACTTTCCGTCTCCATAATTGCCATAACCAGCGATACAGGGACTCTATGCTGACGACTAGCCGCTTTAGCTAACTTCACGTATTTGCCTCCCGCTATATCTTTATGGGTCTCAACCATGACTAGAGACACCTTAAAGCGGCCACTCTGCCGCGTTTTGCCCTTCAGAAGGTAATCTGCAAATTTACCCGCCCTCCATTCAGAGCCTATCGCCTGACCGGTATGATCAAGTACTTGCTCCCAAAAAAAGGGTCGATTAGTTTTGTTGTTGGTTAGGCCAAAATCTTGAGCCGTTTTAGCATCAATAACTGAGGGGTCAATTTGAGTGAGTAGGACGTCAATGATTGACTGCTTTAATAAGTTTTCCGTTGTAGCGGTGATCACAATTAGCCCTGTTTCAAAATCAACCAAGGTATTGCTGTCTCTTCCTTCATTAAACAACAGGACTGACGGTGCATAGGACCCCTGATCATCTGGAAGAATTTGATATTCCTGCAATAGCTTGGCTACATCGTCGTCATAGCCATCGTAATCTCCTGCAAGGGAGGGCTTTGCCCAACCAATCAGGAGGAACATTCCAGCCATCAATACTGAGGTCAAAAGGCCTGTATTTTTCTGCGTTAACATTGTCATTTACCGTTGATAGTCGTAACTAGGGTTCTGTTCGATAATGCCCTTGCGCATTCTCCTCATACCCTTCAGCCAACGATCATAATCAGCGCCTTTGCCTTGAGCATAGGTCGCTAGATCACCATGAGGCATAATTAAGAAGGTCTCCTCCTCCATGCCCTCCAGCACTGACTTGGTACCGCTAACACCTCGCCCGCCCTCGGTCATACGCGTCGCTACATAAAGCGGACAAACGACTGACACTTTTATGTTGTCATCACCGTGGGTAATGGCAAGGGATTCTGCAAAGCCAAGCGCAGCTGTCTTCGTTGTAGAATAAGCAGCGTCTCCAACCTGACAGAGCAAGGATGCTCCGGATGCGACATTGACAAGATAGCCACCGCCGCGCTGAATCATGCCAGGAATGACGGCACGAGCCGCATACACATGAGCCATTACATTGACATTCCAGCTGGTTTGCCAAGACTCATTAGACGCTGAAGCGGCCATCCACCCAGGTGCGTCACTAAAAGAAACGCCCGCATTAGATACAAATATGTCAACTGGCCCTAGCTTGGCCTCAACCGCCAGTACAACTGACTGAATATCAGTTTCTATACCCACATCTGCACCTAAACCTAGACCACCACATGACTTAGCCACTTGCTGCGCCGCATCAATCTCAAGGTCAACAACAGCGACTTTTGCACCTAAGGCCGCGAATTGTTCACACAGAGCCTTGCCGATGCCATTGGCACCCCCGGTCACAACCACTACTTTATTATTAAATTCCAACTGGCAACTCCTTTATAAATTTGTTATTCCTTTCTCACTAGCGCCTCTAACGCGGCCCTAAGCTTTGAAGGGATAGGCACTGACTTGTCAGTGGTACGATCAACAAAAACATGGGTAAAGGTACCCATTGCCGAAGCCTGTTCGGCACCTTCCTTGAAAATACCTATGCCATACTCCACAGAGCTATTACCTAATTTATTAACCCGTAATCCCGCAGTAAGCGGCTCAGGATAGGAAATTGGGGACTTGTATTGGCAATTTGAGGCGACCACAAACCCAACAACATCGGCATTCTGGATATCTAGCCCCCCCTCCTCGATAAGGTACTTATTGGTTACCGAATCAAAATAGCTGTAATAAACAACGTTATTGACGTGGCCATAGATGTCGTTATCCATCCAGCGGGTAGTAATCCGTGAAAAGTACTTATAATTTGATCGTTGATCATCATTCATACTGTGTTCTCCATGCGCATTAGTAGGCTTGCTGATAAATACCCAGAGCATCTTCAAGATCAAGCTCGCGCGGATTATTAATGAGTAAACGTTGCTGAAGCATCGAATTCTCTGCCAGCTTGGGTAGGTCACCTTCAGGAATATTTATCTCTCGCAATGTCGTCTGTAACCCTAGATCAGCCGCCAGAGACAAAAAGTGGTCAGCGAGCATCTCCGTCGTAACGACAGTATCGTCAGGTAAAACCTGATCAGGCATGATCAAAGGGGCTATCTCGGCATAAAGATCCGACGCTACCGGCCCGTTGAACCGAAGTACATGAGGTAGCACCAATGAATTAGATAGACCGTGAGGGATATGATAATTGCCACCCAGCGGGTAGGCCAAGGCATGCACCGCTGCCACAGGCGCATTAGCAAATGCCTGCCCTGCTAACATAGCGCCTAATAACATATCCCCTCTGGCCTCTAGATTACCCCCCTGCTTAACTGCAGTAACAATACTGCCCGATAATAACCGCAGAGCTTCGCGGGCGAGCATATCAGACAGTGGGTTTTTGAGCCGCTTTGACGTATACGCTTCAATTGAATGCACCATCGCGTCGATTCCTGTAGCTGCCGTAACGTGTGGCGGCAAGCCCACCGTCAAAGCAGCGTCCAGAATAATCTTATCGGCCAGCAGGGTGCGACTCACCACACCGGCTTTTGTGGTCTCTCCGGTCGTTATAATTGACACCATGGTCGCTTCAGATCCAGTCCCAGCTGTGGTGGGCACCTGAATCAGGGGTAATCGGCTAGCCGTGATTTGATCGACTCCATAAATCTCAGATAGAGCCTGCTCCCCGGTGATCAGGACAGCCAATATCTTGGCCACATCCATAGAGCTACCTCCACCAAAACCGACAACCCCATCGCAACCAAAAGATTGTGCTGCAATGACAGCGTCGATCACCACATGCTCAGGGGGATCCGCTACTACATCAGAATAAACACTGTATTCAACATTATGTGTGTTAAGGCTTCTAATAGCTGAATCCAATAAACCAAATTGAATAATCCCCGGATCAGTCACTATTAAGGCTCGCTTAATGCCCAGCCCAACAGCCATTTCCCCAAGTTGATCGGAAGCGTCTGCACCGACTACAACATCAGATACCGTACTAAAAAGAAAGTTGCCCATAAGTCATCGCCCTGCAAAAAAGATGTTTAATTAATTCTAATCAACTATAGGTTTGAACGACAAACCATTGATAAATATATAAAAATAATCTGCTGACAAGTCTTGTCCTCGAAAATTTGGGAGCCAATCGGCTAGCTCAGGACTAGCCTCAATCGCCCCCGATAAAAGATTCTGGGTTATCTCCGAGTCGATATTACGCACTGTGCCATCGATCAAACCTTGGCGAATATACGCACCGAGCTTTTCGCTATTTTCTTTCGTCGCCTTTAACACCCTTTTCCGATGATCCTGCCCCAACGAAGGAAGTGTACGATAACGGATTAATGGGCCCTGATCACTAAATTGAATGTGGAATAAATAGCGCAGCGATAGCTCAATTTTCTTGATCCCCGCCTTACCGGCTTCTCCAGCTTTAGAAAGCAGACCGTTCTCCAAGTCCAATGTACGATTGAAGCATTGATAAAGAAGCTCCTCCTTATTTTTTATATGGTAATAAAAAGCGCCCTTAGTCACATCTAGAGAATTAGCTATCTCATCAAGTGAGGCTCCCTTGTAACCTTTTTGGTTAAAGTAGGCAGAACCCACACGATAGAAGGCCTCACGTTTATTATAATTTTGAATGTCACGATTAAAACTATCTGGATCAACATCACCTACAGCCGGAAAATCAACATCTTCAAACGCATGATGTTCGCTAGCCAATCCGTTAGTGACTAGACTCAAAACGCTCGCCATGACTGAACTGGCATTAGCCGCATGTTTCCTATTCATCCAAACCGGAAACCACTGAATAATAGAAAATATAGCCAATGCGGCCACCGAAGGATCTAGATCTGCAATTACGCCCTCTTCGATACCATCCTCAATCATTGACCGGCAAAGTACAAAGACCTCAGACCAACGCTTAACAATATCCTGACGGCATTCATCATTAAGCGAAGAAACTTCGGTCAACATAGCGAAATGAGGCGATTCATCCCGCAGCGTCGCGGCATATTGCTGTAAATGCCCACCAATCATGAAAATAATTTTACCTAGGCCAGAGCCCTTTAAAGCACTGGCCTCAACGGCTCGCCGCAACCACATTTCGCAACTTGCCACATAACACTTGTGGATAAGATCTTCTTTATTCTTCACATAGTAATAAAGGCAGGTTTTGGTCAAGCTCATCGTGCCGGCAATATCAGCTAACGTAGTAGCACGTGAGCCTTGCCAATTAAACAATTGCGAGGCTTCAGATAGAATCAGCTGAAATTTCAACTGATGCTGCCGGCCCTTGACGAACGGTGAGGTGATTACATGTTGATCAAGTGAATTCATCCCTAGCCCCATGAGAACTTAGCTCGCCAATAGGCAACTGCACTATAGATAAGTTCAAAATTTATACTTGGGGGAACAATAACATACTAGAATATCAATTTTGTAGTCTAACCGCCCACAGAATTGATTATGTCGAGGTGATGCACCAAGCAAACTGTTACCAAGTCTTAACCACCCGTCATATTCATAAACCGAACAATATCTGTCCGATTAGGATCAAACTCATGGCGTTCGGGCTTATCTTGCAGAGCCTCCACTATTTTAGTCCGCAATAGCACCGAATCCCCTGGGTGAGACCGAATCACCTCACGTAAGTCCATACTCTGCTCGTTACCCAAGCACAGCAATAATCGCCCTTCTGCAGTCATTCTGACACGATTACAAGATTCACAGAAATTGTTCGACATAGGGGAAATGAAGCCAATCTTACTGTCACTACCTGCCACTCTGACATATCGCGCTGGCCCACCTGTAGTTTCCACACTATCCGTCAACCCAAACTCGGCCTCGAGCTGGTCGCGTATGGCCTGGCTAGTAACCTGGGTATTAGCTCGATGATGAGAAGATATCTCTCCAAGAGGCATTTCCTCGATAAACGAAATATCCATCTGGTTATCTATCGCATAACGGGCTAAATTGAGAACCTCGTCATCATTAAAGCCGGCTAATATAACCGCATTTAGTTTGAGCTTTGCAAAATTAGCCGCTTTAGCCGCCCGAATCCCCCTATGCCATACATCTAGATCCCCAAGCCGAGTTAACGCCTTAAAACGATCGGCACGCAGGCTGTCGATACTAATATTGAGCCGGTTCAGGCCTGCATCTTTAAGTGGTTGCGCCATTTTAGGCAGCAACATGCCATTGGTGGTCATCGTTACTTCATCTAGGGAAGGCAGAACCGATATTGCACTCACTAACTTGATGATATCCCTGCGAATAAGGGGCTCACCGCCTGTTAGTCTGATCTTGCGCACGCCTAGCTCAACAAAAGCTGAGGCAACGTCGCGAAGCTCTTCTAAGGACAGAATCTGCTGACGTGGCAGAAACGTCATGTTTTCTGCCATACAGTAGGTACAGCGCAGATTGCAACGATCTGTAACTGACAGGCGCAAATAATCAACCTTACGACCAAAAGGATCGATCAGTGTGTTGCTCAACGGCGGCAGCTCAGTAGAATCAGTCACTTATTACTCTTATTTCTCAATTTTAATATGCTGAATAGACTAACACATCAACAAGGTCGTCAACTTGAATATGTTCGCCACTATTTTGCCTAACCAAGACATCACCCCAACTGACAGAAGAAAGCACCCCACTACTTTGATTAGGGTAGATTTCAACGCCCTCGCCCTTTTCAGTGCAGCTTAGGCGACCCCGCAGATAAACCTCGCGAGACTCAGCCTCTCGACTGAACAGAGACACTGCTTTCAACATAGGTTTATGCTGGGCACGTAGGCCCTGACAAGCCAACAAAAAAGGTCTGGCAAGTACTGTAAATGTTACAAATACCGAGGCCGGGTTGCCCGGTAAGCCGATAAACGGAGTGTTGCCAATACGTCCAAAAGCTAAGGGTTTGCCAGGCTTGATGGCCACCCGCCAAAACTCTATTGATCCAAGGGCTGCGACAGCCTCTTTAACGTAATCTTCTTCACCGACTGAAACACCCCCGGCGCTAATCACAATGTCCGACTTAAGTGAAGCACTATGCAAAATCACTTTAGTCGGTTCGAGTTCGTCGGCCACTGTACCCATATCAACGCAATCCATACCCAGTGACTGAATAAGGCCAGTCAGGGTAGCGTGATTTGAATTGTAAATTTGGCCGGGTTTTAATTCAACGCCCGGATCGACAAGCTCATCCCCTGTTGAAAAAACAGCCACTTTAAGTGGCCTATATACCACAATTTGGCTAATACCTTGCGATGAGAGCAATCCCATCTCTGCAGGACCCAATCGACTACCTGCAGTTAACATCATTGATTTAGCGGTAATGTCCTGCCCGCGGGGCCTAACGTTGGTGTTGGCTAGAATACCAGGGTTCAACTGCACTACATCACCCTGCTCGGTGCAATTTTCCTGCATGGCTACGGTGTCAGCACCTTCTGGCATCTCACCGCCGGTAAAGATGCGAGCGGCCGTATTGACTAGCAAAGGTAGTGGCGCAGTGCCTGCCGGAACGCGCTGACTGATCGGCAGACTGTAGCTCTGGTTAATCGCATCCTCGTAGCAAAAGGCATAGCCATCCATTGCACTGTTATCTGCCGGAGGCACATCAACACAAGCAACCACATCCTCCGCTAATATTCGGCCAAGACTATCAGTAACCTCGATCGACTCAACCACTGGCAGTACAGAGGATCGTTCAATCAGACTGGCAATGGCCTGCTGGACAGATTGCATTACTTGACCTGAGACCCAACATGCTGACCGAAATTGCAGGGTTCAAAAGTACTGTCTAGTTGCTCTCTAATAATGCCATTCCAGCCAGTCTTGCAGGCACCAGTAGAGCCTGGCAAGCAGAATATGGCCGTCCTGTTCGCAAGCCCAGCAAGACACCTGGACTGAACGGTGGAGGTTCCTATCTCATCATAAGATAATTGACGAAAAAGCTCGCCAAAACCTTCGATATGTTTATCAAAAATGGGTGCCAATGCCTCGGGTGTGCTATCACGGCCAGTGAAGCCAGTACCACCGCTGGTAATCACCACCTCTATGTCATCCTCCGCGATCCAATTGGAGACAATAGCCCTCATCTGATAAATATCATCGACAACTATTCTCCGGTCAACGAGTTCGTGCCCGTCATTCTCGATAGCTTTTTGCAACCAAGAGCCAGAACTATCGGTTTGAAAACAGCGCGTGTCAGAGATAGTCAGTACCTCTATTTTCAAAAATCGTCGTGTAGACGCAGTTGCTTCGCTCATAATAAATCTCCTAATCAGATGTAGAACCACAGGTTGGACAGTCTACGTTACGGTTACAGTGTATTGACAGCCATTGACCGCGCTTACCATCATAGCGCGTCATTTCCCCGTGCTGTTCAAAATAGCCTAATAACAACCTAATCACCGTGGTGGCCTGCATACTCCCCATAATCCCTAGCACAGGCCCAACAACCCCTGAATTAGAACAGTTCATCATAGGTTCCGCCGAATTATGATCAATAATACAGTCAAAACAAAGACTTCTGCAGTGACCGAAGTCAAATGCTACTAACTGGCCTTCCCACACGACTGCCGCGGCACTAACAAAGGGAATCTCCTGTGCGTAGCAAGCTCGGTTCATTATCTGGCGCGGCTCTAGGTTGTCAGTGCAGTCGACCACCAAATCATATCTATCAGCCAATATTTCTCTGCTAATTTCTCGAGGGAAAGCACTAACAACAATCCCCGGATTCAATGCCTCTAGCGCTTCCTTAGCGCAGTCCACCTTAAGCCTTCCACAGTCATCAGTTCGGTACAAGATCTGACGCTGTAGATTCGTCTTATCAACATGATCTGGATCACAAAGTCCTATCTGGCCAACGCCAGCCGCGGCCAAATATAGCGCCACAGGACAACCAAGACCGCCAAGACCTACAATAAGCACTCTTGCATCTGATAACCGCTGTTGGCCCACCTCGCCGATGTCATCCATCAAAAGATGCCGGCTGTAGCGCATAAAATCATCGTCATTTAAGGGCATATAAACTACTCACTCAATCACTAATCAGCTATTGTTTACTCGAATATAGCTTCTTTTATTCAATACTTCGCCACTGGCGTCAAACAAAACTGCATGGCACTGAGCGAGAATCGACAATGCTATGGACTCTGGCAATTCTCCTCCCAGATCAAGACCTACAGGGCCATTTACGCGCTCATCGAGCCAATCTAAGTCTGTCACATCGCATAACTCCAGCACTCTCTCTCGCCGCTCAACAGGACCTAAAAGGCCGACATAAATTGGGTTGGAATGCTCATGTAAAAAAGCTAACCACTGCGCGTCTAGCTTTAAATTGTGGGTCATTAACATTGCTCCATCTATAGGCGGTCGTCCTTCGGCATAATCCAACGCCTCAGGCCTAGCCTTGACAATAGTTTCCGCCGATTTGAAAGCATTCGCTCTTGCGTAAGCCGTTCTATGGTCCACTACTGTCACTCGCCACCCTAGCTGTGAAGCCATAGAGGCTAGGGGTTCTGCATCAGCGCCACCACCAAAGATCCAAAAGTTGAAAGCTGCGTCAATTCTTGAGAGGGAATATCTAGAGTCACCTAAGTAAAACGTCTGATGCTGATCTGTGTGTTCAGCACCCTTAATCATCCCAGCTTGGTCTTTGCCTTGAACAGCCGTTGAGGCCAATTGTTTACCATGGCTGTCTAACAAGGAGATTTCGTTTAGGCCAGTGGATGTGATGGGAGCTTCAAATTCTTGGACTAGGTAACAGGACCCACCAGTCTTTAGAGTAGTGTACAAAATATCCAGCACCACTCGGTGCTTTTCGGTCAATCTCTGGATCAGCACCCCGATTTTGCCTTTGCAGCCAATTCCAAGCTCTGCAGCAAAAGAATCCTCTTCACGTAAATCGTATTCGGCATAAATCGCGTTGCCGTTATAGAAAACCTTTTTTACTCGCCTAACAATGTCCGCTTCCAAGCATCCACCGCTAACAAGACCAAAGGACTGGCCCAAAGAGTTCACCATCATGATCGACCCCGGCGAGCGGTAACTCGAACCCTCTTTATTCACCACCGTAGCCAAGGCCCATTCACAATCAGATGTATCAGACAAGTAATGCCCTAAAAGGGCGTAATGTGAATGTTTATTTGCCATAAGGTCAAAATCTCTCTACCTATACCGCTAAACGGGGGGCTACTTTCTAAAAACTAATCCCAGCGCAGGTATTTCGGTCTAAAAATACCCTGCCAGCCCCCAAGCATAGGTTATGTATTCGTTATAAAAAGAGACCTAAAGGTCTAGTAACTTCTCAGCCTGCTTAAGATCGTCAGGTGTATTAATATTAAAAAATGGATTAACAGATGCCTTTGCCCAATCGACATAAACAGCGTCCATCTTATCAAGCAGCGGTTTAAAACCACCACACTTATCTACTAATAACGTATTTTTAATCGTGCCTGTTTGCCGTTTATGCCACAAAGAGAACGTACCCTGAATAACGCCCTCATAGCGGGCACAAGCCACATCAGAATCAGCCAGCCTGATCTCTCGATATAACCGCGCAACCAAGGATTCAGGAACCAAAGGGCCATCACAGGGAACAACCATGAGATACTCGGCGCCTGACAAATCTGAACAGATTAAAGCACTGTATAGCCCGGCCAGCGGACCTGAGAATTTAGCGGTGAGATCCTCTACCACCGGATACTCAAGATAACCCAATAACGTTTGATCACCACTAACGACCAAAGAGTCAACCTGTGGTGCTAATCGCTTGATCACATGATCTAATAAAGACAAACCCTTCAAGGGCAACAGAGCTTTGCTTGCAACCCTCATCCGGCTAGATTGACCCGCCGCGAGAATCACGGCATCAACATTAATCATGACTGTCCTCCCCCCACTTTGCCGCGGCATCGCTATCAGACGACTTAGCATCTAACCATTGCTCTCCGCCCTCAGCTGTTAGCTTTTTCCAGAAAGTCGCCTTAGTTTTCAGATAGTCCATCAAAAACTGAGCGGCATCAAAGGCTTCTTTTCGGTGTTCACTAGCTACCCCTACAAAGACGATCTGATCATTAGGCGCCAAGGTGCCAATTCGATGAATCACAGTCACTGCGACTAACACCCAGCGGGCTTTCGCCTGCATTACGATATCGTCGAGTAAGGTTTCTGTCATTCCAGGATAATGCTGAAGGGTAAGATAGTTGACTGGTTTCTTAGATTCGGGCTCTCCTGCACTTGACTCGAAATCTCGAACTAATCCGCAAAAAGTTACGACTGCCCCCACTCGCGCGTTGATGTCACGTAATCTCTGATACTCATCAGCCAAGCTAAAATCATCAGCTTGCACACAGACTAAGTCTTTCACTACCCCTAACCCCCAGTGACCGGAGGCAAGAATGCGAGTTCATCACCTTCAAACAGCGGCTGATCCCACTTCACAATCATTTTGTTCACAGACACGAGAACCTGAGGTTCTGACAAGGCTTTAAATAACTCTGGGTGATCGGCCTTCATCATCTGTCTAATTCCCTGCGGTGTCGCATCAGGCTCTAGGTTAGCGATACAGGTCGGCGCATCTTTGGCTAGGTCTCCTAAGCAACCGAAGAAGAATAAATTAATCATCGCTGACTCCCTGCCGATCTGCACTGAGCCAAAGCCCAGACTTGCCGCCAGATTTCTCGAGTAAGCGAGTCTCTCGGATGATCATTCCTTTATCAATTCCCTTACACATATCATAAATAGTCAGCGCCGCAACAGAGGCGGCCGTTAAGGCTTCCATTTCCACCCCTGTCTTTCCTGTGGTTTTACAAAGGGCTCTAACCCACATGACATTGCCCTCTAAATTAATATCAATCGTGATGTTGGACAACGGCAAAGGATGGCACAACGGAATTAAGTCACTGCACTTTTTGGCCGCTTGAATGCCGGCTATTCTGGCGGTGGCGAACAAATCACCTTTTGGTAAACGATCGTCTTGTACCGCGGTGGCAATAGCATCAGTGAGCTCTACTTGCGCCTCAGCCAAGGCACTGCGTGCAGTATCTTCCTTACTCGATATATCAACCATATGTGCTTCGCCAAGGCTATTTAGGTGGGTCATTTTGGTCATTATTAGTACCCTTAAATCAAAAATTAAACGTTAGCGTTTTGGTCAGGGGGCTATTATCGCAAAAATTCACTGAATGGCATATGAATTAAACCCTCATCCATGTTTTCATCTAGCGCAGCTATTCACTGGGTGATAAGATTCTGAACATTAACGCTGCATCTCCCATCATTAAAAGGTTATACAGGCATGCTTTGCAAGCAAATAACATCTATTTTGCTACTTACGATCACCTGTTTAGTCCAGGCCGGACAAGTAATAAATAGCGCCAACCAACCAAACTTTATTGTCATCTATACCGATGATATGGGCTATGCCGACGCGGGTCCTTTCGGCGACCCCTTGATAGACACCCCAGCAATCGATTCGCTGGCAGAAAACGGTCAGGTATGGACTAACTTTTACGCTGCTGCGTCCGTCTGCACACCTAGCCGAGGCGCTTTATTAACAGGAAAATTGCCAGTCCGAACGGGCTTGTATGGGGACAATATTTCAGTGTTCTTTCCCGGCAGCAAATCGGGCATACCCCATAGTGAAAAAACCATCGCTGAAGTATTTCAAGATAATCGCTACGCTACAGGAATGTTCGGAAAATGGCATTTAGGGGATGCTAAAACCTATTACCCAACAAGACATGGCTTTGACGAATGGCTAGGGATCCCCTATTCCAATGATATGGACTGGGAAATTGAGGGTATAACCTCAAAAAATATTTTCACCCCATCGGAGCAGGTAGCTGCTAAATATCAAAAAATAGTACCCAAAATACGAGAAAATATATTCGAACCCGATATTGCTGATTGGCAGGTTCCACTTATTTCTAGCAGAACCAATCTTGATGGAACATTTACAGATCGCATTCTTGAAAAACCAGCTAATCAAAACTTGATCACTAGGCGCTATACCGAAGAGTCTGTTCGTTTTATGGTGGAAGCCTCTTCTAAAGACAAACCGTTTTTTCTAATGCTCTCGCACAGCATGCCGCATGTGCCATTATTTAGGTCTTCCGCGTTCGCGAACAAAAGCGAGAGAGGGCTCTATGGTGATGTCATTGAAGAGATTGACTGGAGCGTTGGCCAAATAATGGCAGCGATAGATAAGCTAAATATTGTACAAAACACTTACCTCGTTTTTACCAGCGATAACGGCCCCTGGCTGCTGTACGGGAGCCATGCAGGGTCAGCTAAGCCTCTAAAAAATGGTAAATCAACAACCTTTGAGGGTGGAATGCGTGTCATGACACTCTTTAGTGGGCCTGGTATTCAACACGGAGTCATTGAGGGTCTTGGCATGCAAACAGATCTGTATGCAACCTTCTCTCAACTGGCGGGATTTAAGGCATCCAAAACTGCGCTGGATAGCTTTGACCTTAGCGCCACACTAACGCGTGAAGAATCGAGTCCACGAACGTTTGTACCCTTCTACTCTGGCTCAGAATTACGCGCGTTTCGCGTAAATAGGCACAAAATACATTATGTCACCCAGGGCAGCTATGGCATGCCGCCTAAACGGAAAGACCATAATCCACCGATGCTAATCGACTTAAAGAATGATATAGGTGAAACGACTGATATCTCTGAAAAAAAACCTGCCATCGCCGAGGACGTTGACCAATACGCGAAGACATTTCAACAGTCGATAACAATAAAACCCTCACTTGTTGACAGTCAATTTAGCCAGTAAATCGGCATATTGAGGGGGTGACGTTACTACCCGGATAATCGTATTATTTTGCTTTTTGCATTACTGCAAGTTGAATAATGGCCTTATGAGAAATTGAGGCGAACCCAACAGTCTCATCATCAGCATAATCACTGACCAAATCTTTCATCGGAGGCGACCAAAACTTTTCGAGGTGCTCTGCGACCTGCATTGCAACTTCATCGGCAGGCCCATTTGAACTCATATTAAGAGAAATTTGATTGACCATTTTGACTAACCGATCGATTTTTGATGCTCTCATGATGTTTCGCCTACTAATCTTTGTTCGTTTGAATAAATAACATGTCGCCCCTGTCGCGAAAAGCCTACCAAGCTAAGACCGCACTCTTTAGCCAAATTAATAGCAAGAGATGTCGGCGCTGAAACTGCTGCCAACAAACAGATATTAGCGCTAGCCGCTTTAGACACCATTTCATAACTTGCTCGACTCGTTACTAGTACAAAACCGTCACTAGTGAAATGATTTCGCGCCATGGTACCAATCAGTTTGTCCAACGCATTGTGGCGTCCAACATCCTCACGGACAGCCAGTATATTACCTTGGGTGTCACACCAAGCTGCACCGTGCACAGCACCGGTTTCTTTCTGAAGTTCCTGCCAGTCAGCCAGAGCGACAACAGCCCTCTGTAACGCCTTGTGACTTAGTTGTAATAAACTATTAACGGTCTTTGGCGTTGGTATGGCCTGGTCTAATGATTCTGCACCGCAGAGACCACAGCCTGTCCTACCGACCAAATTTCTTCGCCTTTCTTTTAATCCCACAAAGGCCTCAGCCGTTATAGTGGCATGTAACTCAATACCCTTATCTGTTGTAATTTCTTCAACATCCAGTAGCTGTTTGGTGCCGGTAATAATGCCCTCGCTCAAACTAAAGCCTGTTACAAAGTCCTCAAGGTCACACGGCGTTGACATCATGACCACATGCGAGATGCCGTTATAAACCATTGCTACTGGCGTCTCAGTCGCCACCTGATCATCGGCTGTTACCAGCTCACCATCCAGCCATATATGCCTTTTGACACGACTAGCAGGATTATTCATTAGTATCTGGCTTTCGCTAACAACTGCAGCTGTTCAGTATCAAAG
>LWDU01039603.1_pt1 | contig 15831 bp, 16 predicted proteins | sample 727161 | NCBI WGS metagenome assembly LWDU01 (sample SAMN04566230, study PRJNA314399) | hydrothermal vent metagenome | isolation source: deep sea hydrothermal plume seawater | place: Mexico: Gulf of California, Guaymas Basin | collected 2004-07-11 | reverse complement strand
TTTTATCCGCCGGATCCGGGCTCTATCAAGATATCGACAATCGGCGGCAATGTCGCCAATAATTCGGGCGGATTACGCGGGCTTAAATATGGTGTGACACGCGATTATATAATGGGGCTAGAAGTGGTTCTGGCCGACGGTCAGATTCTGGAGACCGGTAATAAATGCGTCAAGGACGTGGCCGGTTTCGCGCTCAAAGATCTGTTTATCGGCTCGGAAGGCATGCTCGGGGTCATTACAAAAGTTATTCTAAAGCTGGTGCCGGCACCTGCGAGTAAAAAGACCTTACTCGGTCTTTACGACGATATGACCCAGGCGGCGGAGACCGTTTCGGCGATCATCGAAAACAAGATCATTCCCTGTACGTTGGAATTTCTCGATCGCACGACCATCGAATGTGTCGAATCGTACGCGAAGATTGGTCTGCCAACCGATTGTGAGGCGGTATTGCTGATGGAGGTTGACGGCCATCCGGCCGAAGTGGATGAACAGGCGGCACAGATCAAAGAGATTGCCCGGCAAGGCGGGGCGCGAGAAGTCAGGTTGGCCGCCACGGTGGAAGAGGGCCTGCGCTTAGCTGCGGCGCGGCGCACCGCCTTTAGCGCGTTGGCGCGCTTGGCGCCGACGGTAGTGCTCGAGGACGTTACAGTACCGCGTAGCGAGCTGGCGCGGATGGTCGCCTATGTGCAGGAAGTCGGCGAGCGACATCAGGTTAAAGTGGGTACCTTTGGCCATATGGGCGACGGCAATTTGCATCCGACGTTTCTTTGCGACGAACGCAACGAAGAAGAAATGGCCCGAGTTGAAAAGGCCATGGAGGAAGTCTTTTCCTTCGCGGTCGAATTGGGCGGGACCATCACCGGCGAACACGGCGTCGGTTTGGCGAAAAAACCCTTTCTGCCCAAGCAATTGGGCCCTGTTGGCATGGACGTGCTTAAACGAGTGAAAATCGCTTTTGATCCAGTGGGGATCTTAAATCCGGGGAATATGTTCGATTGAACGCCAATGGTTTAAATCTACTCGAGAATTTGGACTATTCCGTGGTGCAGCAATGCATGCACTGCGGGATGTGCCTGCCGACCTGTCCGACCTACGACGCGACCTTGTTGGAGCGGTCCTCGCCGCGCGGCCGAATCGCGATGATGCGGGCGATCGCCGACGGCGATTTGCAGGCGAGTAAGGTCTTTGCCGAAGAGATGTATTTCTGTCTGGGGTGTCTGGCTTGTCAGACGGCTTGCCCGGCAGGCGTCGATTATGCGACGCTCTTCGAAAATGCGCGTGCCGAGGTCGAACGGCAAGGCCTGCTGCACAGCCCGGTGCGCAATTTTGTCCGGCGTTGGACCCTTGGCTGGCTCTTTGCCAAGCGCTCGCGTCTGCACCGGTTGGGGCGGTTGCTGCGCTTCTTTCAGCGCAGTGGTTTGCAAACACTCGTACGCAAGAGCGGCCTGTTGCGGTTGATGCCCTGGGGATTGGGCGCACTCGAACCATTGACGCCTGAGATCAACGAGCGTTTTACCGATCAGTTGTATCGCCAGGATCTAAAAAAGCAGAATCCATCGGCGGCAAAATATCAGGTGGCGTTATTGGCCGGTTGTATCCAGGATATCGCCTTCGCCGAGGTCAACGCCGATACGATCTGCGCGTTGCAGTATAACAATTGTGAAGTGCTTTTGCCCGAGACGCAAGAGTGTTGCGGTTCGTTGCACGGGCACAATGGCGAGCTGGATACGGCGAAGCGGCTGGCCCGAATCAATATCGACGCGTTCAATGCCGAAGACCTAGATGCGGTCATCGTTAATTCGGGCGGTTGCGGTTCGCATATCAAACACTACGAGCATTTGCTCGCCGACGATGCCGAGTATGCGGAGCGGGCCAAGCAGTGGAGCCGCAAGGTTCGTGATATACACGAGTTCCTCGTTGAGATCGAATTGCAGACGCCGGAGTGTAAGTTGCCCGCGCAGCAAGTGACTTATCACGAGTCGTGCCACCTCAAGCATGGACAAAAGGTTTCCGATGCGCCACGAGAAGTCTTGCGGGCAGTACCGGGTTTGCAATTGATCGAGTTAACCGAAGCCGATTGGTGTTGCGGTAGCGCCGGAATTTACAATATCACGCAACCCGAGATGTCGATGCAGCTTTTGGATCGCAAAATGGGCCATGTGCGCGCTACCGGCGCGAAGATCGTGGCTACGGGCAATCCGGGTTGCGCGATTCAGATCGCCCACGGCGGCCAGCGCGCACATGTCCCGGTCCAAGTAGTGCATCCGGTGTCGTTGCTGGCGGCGGCTTATCGCGCCGAAAAACAAGGAGAAAGCTGATGCAGCATTTTGGTTTGACCATCGATTTGGCGGACGACCCCGATTTGATTGCGCAATACAAAGCACATCATGCCAACCCCTGGCCCGAGCCTCTGCAGGGCTTGGGCGACGTCGGCATTACTGATATGAAGATCTTCTTATTGGGGCAGCGCATGTTTATGTATATGACGGCGACAGATGAGTTCGACCCCGACCGCGATTTTCCGCGCTATGTCGAGCAGAATCCGAAAGCGGGCGAGTGGGATGAATTGATGCGGACCTTTCAGCGGCAGGTGCCCGAGGCGAAAGAGGGTGAGTGGTGGGCGAATATGGAGATGGTATTCGATTTGCAGTTGCACATTTAATCGGAGGATGATCATGGAAAATGCGGGGCGGATTGCTGGTAAGGTGGCTATCGTTACCGGTGCGGCATCGGGCATCGGGGAAGTCACTGCACAGGTCCTGGCACGCGAAGGGGCGTCGGTCTGCGTGGCGGATGTGAATGTCGAGGCGGGTAAACGTGTTACTGACAAAATCAACGCTGATGGCGGTGAGGCGATTTTTGTGCGCACCGACGTCGGCAAGTCGGCGCAGATCATTCGCATGTTTGAGCGCACAGAGAAAGCGTTCGGTCGTGTGGATATTGTGCACAACAATGCAATTTGGTTTCGCCACGGTTCGGCCACCGAACTCGACGAGAAGGATTGGGACGGCACGTTGAACATAGGCTTGAAGGCCATTTTTCTGGCGGCTAAATACGGCATCCCGGTGATGCGCAAGACCGGTGGCGGCGTAATAATTAATACCGGCTCGGTGCATTCACTGGTCAGCTTCGCCACCGCCACGGCCTATGATTCGGCTAAGGCCGGGGTCTTGGGACTGACGCGCACTTTGGCGATTGACTACGGTCCGGATATTCGCGTATGCGCGGTATTGCCGGGTGCTATATTGACACCTTTGTGGGATGATTTGAAAGTACCTCAGAAAGAGCGGCGGCGCTACGCGAAGATGGTACCGGCGAATCGATTGGGCACCGGCGAGGATATCGCCAATGCGGTGTTGTTCTTGGCTTCGGATGAGGCGTCTTTTATTACGGGGACTTCGTTGACGGTGGATGGGGGAATGTTGGCGCGGACGGAATAGGCTGAGGCTATGAGCGGACGGTTTGGTCGCGGGATGAGTCTCCGGGGGAAATTGTACGCCTTGGGCCATCGCCCCTCGGATCGCCGTCGTGACCGCTCCCCCTGCACTGCCTGGCCAGATTTCTTTACCGCCCAACCATCCTGAAAATCGCCCTGTATCGCACCCCGCGACCAGGCCTCGGAAACTTTAGTGGTTTCTACTATACGCGATTCGCGATTAATGATATAGAAAGGAAGCAATTGGCGTTGAGTGAAGTAGAGATGGCAGTTAAACCTGAAATCAAACCACAAAATCCCTGTTTCTCATCCGGTCCCTGTGCCAAACGACCCGGCTGGAGCCTTGATGCTTTACAAGGCGCGGCGTTGGGGCGTTCGCATCGCGCGCCGATTGGTCGGGCGAAGTTGCAGGAGGTTATTGGGCGCTCGCGTGAGATTTTGGGGGTGCCGGAAGATTATCGCATTGCGGTGGTGCCGGCTTCGGATACCGGGGCAGTGGAGATGTGTTTGTGGTCGCTGTTGGGGGCGAGAGGGGTTGATGTGTTATCCTGGGAGAGTTTTAGCCAGGGATGGGTGACCGATATTACCAAGCAATTGAAGATAGAGGATACGCGGGTCTTCAGTGCTGATTTTGGCGAATTGCCCAATTTGTCGCAGGTGAGCTTTGACCGTGATGTGGTCTTTGCCTGGAATGGTACGACGTCGGGGGTGAAGGTGCCGAATGGGGATTGGATCGCCGCGGATCGGCAAGGGTTGACGATTTGCGATGCGACCTCGGCGGTTTTCGCGATGGAGTTACCCTGGGATAAGCTCGATGCGGTTACCTATTCGTGGCAGAAGGTGATGGGCGGTGAGGCGGCACACGGAATTTTGGTGCTGAGTCCGCGGGCGGTTACCCGGCTCGAAAGTTATACGCCATCTTGGCCCTTGCCCAAGCTTTTCCGTATGACCAAGGGGGGCAAGCTCAACGAGGCATTGTTTAAGGGGGATACGATCAATACGCCCTCTTTGCTGTGTGTCGAGGACGCGTTGGACGGATTGCGCTGGGCTGAAGATATTGGCGGTTTGTCGGCGTTACTGCAGCGCTCGCGGGATAATTTGGCGGTGCTGGAGCGGTGGGTGGAAGCCAGCGATTGGATCGCGTTTCTGCCCGATGTCCCGGAGGTTCGTTCGAATACTTCGGTATGCCTTAAGATCGTCGATGGCTGGTACGCGGGGCTGACGGAAGCGCGCCAGCGCGCCAAGGTCAAGCAGATGCTGGCGCTATTGGAAGGTGCAGGCGTGGCTTGCGATATAAACGGCTATCGCGATGCGCCCCCGGGTTTGCGCATCTGGTGTGGTTCGACGGTAGAGGCCGGCGATCTCCAGGCATTGGTGGCGTGGTTGGATTGGGCCTTTGCGGAGGTTAAGGGCGCAAAGTAGAAATTCGCGATATATTGGCAGAGAGATTGTTCGGGGGCTGCGTTTGCAGTCCCCGTTTTTATTTACCTTTTGCGATCGCCGTGCTCACTGTTGTGAAATAGGGTCAGGGAGTCGACCGGGAAGCCATCACGGTCGGCGAATTCGGTTGCGGTGATCAATACTTGCCCGACAGAAAATAGATTAGGCCCTGTTCTATTTTACGATAGAACAGAGCCTAAAGCTTTCCCCATACTGATTTTTGTTGGCTATCTCTTGTTCTTTTTACTGCCCGCCTGCAACTTACTCGCCGACCCTGCTGAACCGATATGCAGTGTGTCGTAGGCCTGTTGCGATGACTCGAACGGGCCGTCATGGCTGGTGGAACCATGCCATTGCAGATTGGTGAGCATCGGGTTGGTGGTGCCGGTTTCCTTTTCACGCTTAGCGATCCAGGCGTTCATGCGGGCGGTCAGGCCTGCGACAATGCCGGGCTCTTTTTTGGCGAGGTTTTTCAGTTCGAGCGGGTCGTTGACTAGGTTGTAGAGTTCGACTTCAGGTTTGAAGTGGAAGTCGGGTTCGAGTGCGATCATCAGTTTCCACTCCGGTGTGCGCCAGCCGTGTTTGCGCATCCAGGTGCACTCGGTGATATAGAAATCCGAATAATTAGAGGCCTGTTTACCATCGACTAGCGGCAAGAGTGATTGGCCGTCAAACTTAATGTCGCTCTTGATATTGAGCAGATTGAGAATCGTTGGCACCAGATCTTGGTGTAGGGTGGTGCCGGAAACGCGCTCGCCGGCGGGCAGTTTCCCGGGCAGGCGGATGATCAGCGGTACGTAGAGGCAGTTGTCGTATATGCCGTGGTGGTCGTACCAGCAATCGTGCTCGTAGAGGGTTTCACCGTGGTCGCCGTTGATGACGATCAGCGTGTCGTCGGTGAGGTTCAGTTCGTCGACGCGGGTGATGATGCGCTGTATACAGGCATCCATATAGGCGATGGCCCCGTCGTATTGCGCGTCGACATAGTGGCGGTCGCGCACGCCTGGAGGCATCCACTCGGCGAAGAAGTCGCAGAAAGGTTTGAAGTCGAAAACCGGCTCCATCGACTTGTTTTTTTGGTCGAATTCATTGCCGCTGTAAAACATGCGCTCGAAGGGGGCCGGCGGCAGATAGGGGGCATGTGGGTCCATATGGCGCAAAAAGAGAAAGAAGGGTTTCTTCGATTTCGAGAGGCGTTCCAACTCGGGGATGGCAACCTGGTTGAGGTTTTCGGCCTTCGGGCTACGGCCCTCTGCGAAGGTGCCCCAACCGGGGTAGTCGAGGTATTTGTTGAAGCCGCGCGAGCTGGGGTTGCCGGAGAAACCGACGCAGGAAGTGTTGTAGCCATTTTTGCGCAGGATCTCGGGCAGGGTGCGGATTTTCTTGGGCAGTCCGCCTTTGTGGCGCAGGGCGACGACGCTGGTGGAGAAGCAGTCGAGGCCGGTCAGCATTGAGGCATAGGCCGAGGTGGTTGGAATGTGCGCGGAGAAGTTGTTCTCAAAGAGCACCGCGTCTTGCGCGAAGCGGTCGATGTGCGGCGTGGTCTGGCGATCGTAGCCATAACAACTCATATGGTCGGCACGTAGGCTGTCGATGCCGAAGAGAATGACATTGGTTTTCTTGGTTGGCATGGGATCCTCATAGTGTAGGTATGGTATAAATGGCGTCTATGATTTACGATTTTTTACTCGACGCGTCAAGTTTGCCGAGCGGACCTCGCATATCATATTGGGGGTATATGTATACAGGTAAATTTTTTTATTGCTGTGTTTTGCCGCGGACCTGCCGCACACCATAGCCCGGACCGACGCCAGTGGTTCGGGCTATGGGGGGCGGCAGGATTTTTGGTGGTCGAGCGAGAGCCTTGCACAGATGAAATAGCTATTTGGCAGGGGCCACTCGGCGATATTGCGCTATCCGATTCAGCGCGTTTGGCCGCCGCCGAGGACGATCGGGTCTTGCCCTTATTGCTGGCGTTGTTCGAGCGTGTCGACGGCGAGGAACGCATTGATTTTGAGTGCGATATCCTGCAATTCGGCCGTCGGTCCGAAGGTCGCATGCGGGAGACCACGGCTTGGTTATGGGGGCGCGTGGTAAGGGCGTTGGCGGATAAAGACCCGGATTCGGGGGTGCGTTTTATGGTCGCTAAGGCTGCCGAAAAGTTAGCGCAAGCCCCATGCAATTGATCTACGTGCTCTTGTTGCTTGCTCTTTGCGTCGGGTGTGATGAAGGCCAGAGATATTAGATGCAGCGAAAGGGGAGCCGGTAGTTGATGAGACCTTCCCTCAGTCGCAATAATTGTGCTCGAGGCGTCGCTGCAAATAGCATAAGAATATGCCCTCATTAACGCACTATTACTCCAGATTCCCCCATCTCATTGCTGTAAATCAATTAACCCGCTTATTTGAGCACGGCGCCGGGCCACTGGTCGTCGCTGGACGTCACATCTACAGTAATGCCGTCCGGATCTTCAACTTTAAAAGCACCTTCTTCAATCTGCTGGACGTCGATCGGCAGTTTGCCGTCCAAGCCATCAGAGAAAATCTCGTAGCCCATATCCAATAGGCGTTGCCCGGCCGCTGCTAGGTCGGGGACCCGCACGCCGATGTGCAGATAGTCGAGCATGCCGCTGACGTGATCGGGGCGGCTGGGGCCATTGTGTTGGAAAACCCGGAAATTGTGGTGACCGTCGCTGAGATCGTAGCAATTTTCTTGCGTTGAGACGCAGGGCAAGCCTAGGCCGTCGCGCCAAAATCGAATGGTCTTTTCCAAATCGGTAGCCCGCACGCCAATGTGTACCAATACTGTGGACATATGCTTCTCCTTTGTATGGGGTCTTTGTGATGATCGGATAATATAATAAATGGTGGATGCTAATCCAGTGGAGACAAGGAACTCGTTTTACGCGGTATGAGGGTGGGGACCTGCACGATATGGGGGGGTATATAGACAATGTGCACCAAGCTTGCTACGCTCTCGCCACTCAGTTTAATGGAAATCAATTAATCTGAGAAAATTTTTATCTGTTAATAAGTTATTGTTTTGCTGATAGATGGAGCAATTGCAATAAAATAGAGCGCTGATAAGGGGGGAATCTTCTTGACTTCTATACAAATGTATACTATTCTTTTGTGTAGGTAGTGTGCAGGGCGCTTAAGTGCTACATGATGGGGCAAATGGGCCGGCCATTTCGCCTCGATACTCAGGAGGAGCAGGAGCAATGAATCATATTTTTGCGATGCACGTATTGCGTGAGATAGCCCAAAATGAGAAAGTTCGGCGCGAGATTGAAGAAATTACGGAGATGGGGTTGATGTATCTGAGGTCAGTTATCGTCGTCGTCCTGAGTTTTCCTGCTTTCCAATACCTCGCCTAAACGCAGCACTTGAATAAGCAATAGGAAATAGGGAGAAAGTCATGCCGTCTATCGAAAAAGATCGCATCGAGCGCGCCGCGCGAATCTACGCCAGCAATGATGCCGCCGGTTCGGCCTTGGGCATTGCTCCGGGCAGTTTTGGTCGCCTCTGTCGCCGCTATGGTATCGAGACGCCGCAAGCCCGCAAGCGCCGTCGGCGCAACGAGTGGAAACGAGATGTCTTTGGGATGAGTCGAGACCATATAAGCTGCGACCGGTTAGAGTAAAGGAGAAGTGATATGTCAAAGGGAAGCGTCAATAAAGTCATACTAATCGGCAATCTGGGGTCTGACCCCGAATTGCGCATTACGCCCAGCGGCGTCCAGGTAGCCAATTTCAGCCTTGCGACCAGTGAATCGTGGACCGACAAGGCCGGGGAACGCCAGGAACGGACCGAGTGGCATCGTATCGTTTTATGGCGGCGTCTGGCCGAAGTAGCCGGCCAATATCTAAAAAAGGGCAGTAAGATCTATATCGAGGGCAAATTGCAAACTCGCTCTTGGGAAGATCAAAACGGCCAAAAGCGCTATACCACCGAAGTCGTCGCCAACTCCATGGAGATGCTTGAGGGAGGTCAGGCTGCTGTCACCGCTGAGGTCGATATGGCCTATAGCAATTCCCCCGCCGGTGTCCCCGTGTCTGCCGGTGCTCCAAGCGACGACGGACTCCCTTTCTAAGTCGCCGCACTCCTCCTCGTTTACCCGTCCCCGCAATCTTGACGGCCAGACGAGATGTATTAACTTGGTCACGCATCTGCAATTGATGCGTGACTTTTTTTTTGTATTAGACCAATGAGGAGTGGCAGCTATGGCCTTTGAACTCAATGCAACAAGCAAGATCAAGAGCATAACTAATACTTATGAGGGGCCTCGTTTTCGCGATGGTCGCCCCAAAGTTGCTGATGATATCGTCGAGCGGATGAAGTTGGTGACGATTGAAGAGGCTTGGGGGGTACTCATGGGGAAGGGGCACAAATTCCAATTCGAGGGCGATTGGACGAATTTGCATCCCGATCGGGTGATCGTCGGGCGGGCAGTGACCGCCCGTTATATTCCGCATCGCCCGGATTTTAATGATGTAGTGGAAGAGGAGGGCAAACGATACAGGCGGATCGGCGGTCAGAATAGCTGGGTTATCGACTCCTTGGTCAAAAATGACGTGCTGGTCGTGGACCTTTTTGGCAAAGTGTTGCGGGGGACTTTTATCGGCGACAATCTAGGCACTGCGATTGCCGTCAATACCGGCGGCACGGGGTTGGTTGTCGATGGCGGTATCCGCGATGACCACCGCGTGCGCCAATTGCCGATTAACGTTTTGTGCAAGGGGCTTGATCCCTCGGCGATCGGCGATGTGACAATGGCTGAAATGAACGGCCCGATACGCATCGGCGAGGCCGTCTGTATGCCGGGCGATATCGTATTGGCGACACCGACGGGCGTGATCTTTGTGCCGCCGCAATACGCGCAGGAAGTCGTTGAACAATCCGAAAATACCCGATTGCGCGACTATTGGGGCAAGAAGACGATCGCCGATGGCCGTTATACCCCGGGCGAGGTCGATCGCAAGTGGTCGGCTAAGATGGACAAGGAATTCGCCAAATGGAAGAAGACTGCGGATATCGAGGCAATTTTCGCTGAGCTATAGATTGCACTGGCAAAACGAAGAGAGCGGGACGGCATTAGCGCCGTCCCGCTTTTTTTATAGGCGAAAGAGATGATCTTCGAGCGGCAGGCCGATCTCGGCGCCATTGGTTGCCGAGCGCAGACCAGCTTCCATGATCTGTTGGGCGTCGTAGGCCAGATCGGGGCTTGTTTGAAATTGGGGACTAGCGCCGGTGCGGATACAGTGGATAAAGTGCTGAGCAGCAGTCTCTTCGTTTGCGGGCAAGGCATCGAAGTCAATAGTTTGTCCGTCTTTGGCATCGGCAGTGAATAGCGTGAGGGTCTTGCCGCAAGTGAGGGTCCCTTCGGTGCCGTAGAAAACGAAGTCATGTGCAGGTTGGCCGGAGACCGCTTCGGTCCAGGTCATTTCGAGACGGCAAAGGGCTTGCGGGTAACGCATAATGAGGATGCCATTGTCGTCGACTGGCAAATGGGTCTTGACCAGGCGACCGGCCATGCCCATGACGCTTTGCGGAATGCCGCCCATAAACAGCGCGCAAACACTCGCGCCATAGCCGCTATAGTCGTTAAAGGCTCCAGCGCCATTTTGCTCGGCGTCGAAGAGAAAATCGCAGAATTCCTGAGAGCAGCCTATGTTGTCCGGCCCTGCGTGCCCGCCGCGCCATGTGATCTGCCATATTCGGCCGATAGCGCCTTCTTGGCAGAGGCGGTAAGCGGTGCGTAGGGCTCGGTTCCAAGCCGTGGGCCAGTTGATCATCAGTAACGTATCGTGGCGGTGGGCAGCGGTGAGCATGCGCGAAGCCTGTTCGAGTGTGGCGGCCATGGGTTTTTCGACCAGAACGGGCAGGTCGCGTTCCGCGCAGAGTTCGACGATATCGGCGTGTTCTGCGGTCGCGGAAAAGACCAGAACGGCGTCGGGTTTCTCTGCGTCGAGCAGGGCTTCGTAGTGCTCGTAGACCTTGTTGCAGCCTGAGCGTTCGGTGAAGCGTTGGCGCAACGCCGGGTTGTAGTCGGCTCCTGCCAAAAGCTCGACGTTTGGCAGAGCTGCTAACTCGTTGAGGTTGCCCCATAGGTGGTCGTGGGCCATGCCCAGTACTGCGCAGCGCAATACGTCGGCCATTGTGGTTTCCTTTCTTCTTGGTATGTGGTGCTATTCCGGTTGGGAGCTCAATCTATGCTGTGCTTTATGGTCTGACAAGAGAAGTGCTTGAGTAGCGGCAGCGGCCCATTCTATTCACTCCTTCGCTTTGCGGGGAGATCTATACGAACGGGGCGGGGAAGTGCATGCTGGCCAATAAAAAAAGCCCGGCGGAGTATTTCTCCGCCGGGATCAGTTTGCGTGTGTGACCGGGTCTTATTTGTTGGGCTGTGGCGTGACGCGCAAATAAGGTTTAATCGTAGTGAAACCCTTGGGGAATTTTTCCTTGGCGTCCTCGTCGGAAACTGCGGGCACCACGATGCAGTCGTCGCCGTCTTGCCAGTTGGCTGGGGTGGCGACCGAGTGGTTGGCCGTCAATTGCAGCGAGTCGATAACGCGCAGAATCTCGTCGAAGTTGCGGCCGGTCGAGGCGGGATAGGTCAACGTTAGCTTGACCGTCTTGTCCGGAGCGATGACGAAGACCGAGCGCACGGTCAAATTGTTGAGCGCGTTGGGGTGGATCATATCGTAGAGCTCGGCTACTTTGCGCTCGGGGTCGGCGGCGATCGGGAAGTCGAGGCTGGCGTTTTGAGTTTCGTTGATATCGGCGATCCAGCCCTTGTGGTCTTCGACCGAGTCGACGCTGAGGGCCATGATTTTGACGCCGCGTTTTTTGAACTCGTCGTTGATATTGGCTGCGGCCCCCAATTCGGTGGTGCAGACGGGGGTAAAATCGGCCGGGTGAGAAAAGAGTACGCCCCACGAGTCGCCGAGCCACTCGTGGAAATTGATCGTACCGGCGGTGGATTCGGTGGTAAAATTGGGAGCTTCGTCTCCGAGGCGGATGGCCATTATATTGCTCCAAGCATAAGAGGGTGGGGAGATGTTTTAACGTTTGTTAAACGTACATATGGTATTTGCGTTGTCAATTGGATGCAGAAAAACTTTTGAGGTGACGAGCACTTTCTCTTATCGCTGCGTCGATGCCCAATTCGGCGGAGGCCTGGTGGATCGTGATATGGCCTTGATAGCTGATGGCTGCGAGCGCGTCGATCAATGGTGGGAAATCGATACCTCCGTCTTCCCAGAGCGGTATTTGCCGGAACGGCACCGGGCCGCGGCACCAAGTGTCGAGGGTGTCGGGACCGGCTGGGTTCAGCACTTGATTTTGCAGATAGACGTTGAAAATATAGGGGGCAAAACGGCGGATTGTCTGCAAGCCATACGGTTGCGCGCAGAGTTCGAGGTTGGCCGGTTCGTAGATCAAGCCGAAGTTGGACCGGTCGATGCTTTTGAGGACCTCTAACGACCGGTCAATTTCTTCAAAGAGGCTGCGGGTGTGGCATTGATGGGCCAGACGCAGGTTTCTTTCGGCAGCTTCATCGGAGGCCCGGCGGGCCCAAGGGATATCTTCATCCGTTTTAAGGCAGACGCGCAGGAGCGGTGCGCCGAGCTGTTCGGCCAAGTCGAGATAGGGTGTGATATTGCGCAGGGCATCGGGGCCCTGTTCGGAGTTTTCGGGGATGGGAAAATCGCCGGTCAGCATCGAGACGGGGAGTTGATAGTGGTCGAGTAGGGTGCGGGCGGCGGTGATTTCTTCGGGTCGACTATGGGTGCCAATTTGCGAGGCGCGCATGCAGAGGGCTTTATAGCCGTGGCGGGTGGCTAGGATTGCTAGCTGTTCGAGGGTGAGGTTGGCTTCGCGTTTGGCACGGAATTTTTCGGCGACGCGTACTGAGAGCGAGAGTTTCATGTTGTGTCCAGTGGTTGGCGGTGGGGCAAGGAATGTATCCCTTCGCTCATGCACGCGTCGCCCGACGCATGTCGGGCTCCAAGGGTTTTTAGTTTATTTTGCTGTCCTGCAAAATAAACTAAACAAACCGCTAAGGGGAACACTCCTTGCTCCACCTCGGTAGTTTAGGTGTCTTATGATAGGACCTTCAAGTGGTAGTAAATTGTAAAAAGAAAGGGTGGGTAGGCAAATGAAATGGATGGTAAAGGGTGTTTTGGTGGCGGTAATTTGTTGTGTCGTTGTCCCGGCCCAGGCTTGGTGGGGGGATGGGCATGGGATTTTGACCGAGGGGGCGGTCTTGGCTTTGCCGGAGGAGGTGCCGGCGTTTTTTAGGGCGGGCGGGGCGGTTGCCAGTAATGTCGTCTTTGATCCCGATTTGTTTAAGAATCGCGGGGTGTCGACCTTGGACCATGCCGAGCACGGGGAGCACTATTTTGATTTAGAGTATTTAAAAGGGCGGGCGATACCAGCCAAGCGCTATGATTTCATTGCGTTGGGCCAGGAGCTAGACCTCGATCCCGGGCGGGTGGGTTTGGCGCCTTATTCTATCGCCGAGTGGACTGAGCGGCTGACCGTGGCTTTTGCCGAGCATCGGCAGTGGCCAGAGAATGAGACCGTGCAACAGAAGTGTCTGATCTATGCGGGTTTTATTGCGCATTATGCCGAAGATATCTGTCAGCCGCTGCACGCGACCGTACATTTCGACGGAATGAGGCAGGAGGATGGCACTAAGGTCGGCAAAGGGATTCACGAGGAAGTCGATTCGGCCGTGGAACGCCTGGGGTTTACACCGCAGGGTTTGGCAGAAAAACAAGAGCCGGTGGCTTTTGATTCGCTGCTCGGTAGCGTTGTCGCCCAGATCGAGGAGAGCAATGGCATGGTCGATGAGGTATATGCGCTGATGGGACAGTGGGAAGACGGTGAAAATGCCGAGGTTAGGGCTTTGGCGGAAGCTCGGGCACGGCGGGCTGTGGGGTTTACGGCGTCTCTTTATCTGACGGCGTGGCGCAACTCAGAGGCTATTCGGTTACCGGGATGGTTGGCGCGTTAAAAGGGGCGGAAAGAAGATATAGGTAGCGGCCGGTTGCCAGGCGGAAGCCGGCCGCTGCTTTATTCTAAAACGATTTTTTAAAGGCTGAGACTGAAGCCTGCGGGATCGGCAATTCCCTGCGCGAATATGCGCTCTTCGATGGCGAGGCCGGCCCCGGGCGTGTCGGGCACGTGCAGGATCGAGTTTTGTAATTTCCAGCCATCTTCGATCAAGCCGGGCATGGTCGCCGGTGCGGCTTCCAAGAGGCAATAATTGGGCGTTGACGCGGCAAAGTGGGCGTGGTGGTAGCGCTCGATATAGGAACCCCAGCAGTGCGGGGCGCAAGCTACGCCCCATTGCTCGAGCTTGGCGGCCGTTGCGCGCCACCAGGTCAAGCCCTTAATGCGAAAATCGTGTTGCACCACGTCGATCAGGCCTTTTTCGACCATATCGAAGAAATTGGGCGGCGGCGAGAATTCGCCATCGGCGATCAGTGTGTCCCAATCGTTTTCGACGATGTGTTCCTTGAGAGCTAGGTTGAGCGGGGCATCTTCAGCAAAGGGCTCTTCAAACCAGTGGATGCCTACGTCGGCACAGGCGTCCAACAGGGCGATGGCGGTATTGAGCGTATTGCCCATGTTGGCGTCGATGAGGATCTTGGCGTTAGGCCCAGCTGCTTCGCGCACGGTGCGGATGACCAATTCATCGCGTTTTAGGCCCTCGCCTTGCGGCATCCAACGTGCGCCGCGCCCGACCTTGATTTTAAAATTCAGGTAGCCGTGCTCTTGGCCGGTGGCTACTTCCTTATAGAAGATGTCTTTGACCTCTGATTCGTCTTCGGCTTCGAGGTCGTCGATGTAAATTGAACCGTCGTAGACTTCGACCTGGCGTTTGCCGCGTGCGCCGAGCAGGCGGTAGAGCGGCAGTTGCATCATCCGTGCGACCAGGTCCCATAAGGGCAGATCGATGGGCAGACCCGATGCGAGGCTGCCTTCGGGTAATGCGAAGATCTCGCTGATCTCTTTGCCGAGGAAGCCTTGTGCTTCTTCGGCCTTGATGCGGGACCAGCCCAAGCCCCAGGCGCCATTGTCGCTGGTTATTTTAACCACGGGATCGGTGACTTTAGCGCCATGGGTGGGGATGCGGGCGTTATAGCCGATCGAGCGTGGGCGGGTGCCGCGTAGGATGCATTTTTCGATGCGGGTTATTTTCCCTTTGGGTACTTCGTGCACGGATAGACTCCTTTTAGGGCGAGGGTAAAATTCCTTCGCCTTGCCATATTTTTGTTTCGGGCCAATAGGCCGACCAGCCGAACCACATCGAATTATAAGCCGCCAACTGGGTTAGTCGTGCACCTTTGAACGGGCCGGATATGGCCTGGCCTAGCATATTCCATTCGCTACCGGTCTCCGCGTCTATCAGGGCCAGGGGCCAGCCGTCCTCGCGGTCGTGGGCCAGGAAAGTAAGCACCTGGTCACCAACGGTGCGACTATAGGGAATGGCGGTGGCGCTTTTTCGGTCGAAGACCACGAGCAGGTCCCGGTCACCGACGCGGTCGTTGATCGCGGCAGTCGCGGGCATTTTGCCGAAGGGATAGGCTTTACTCTCTTCGGCAAAACGAAGCCCCAAGACCATTTCTTTAGCCGCCAGCTTTTCGTTTGCCGGCGATGTGGTGGGGTCAAAAATAATCATCTGGTGGTCGTTGCGGTAGTTTCCGTACGGATAGCGGGAATAGTCTTCTATGGGGTAGAGGTTGCGGATATAGATCGGGTAGCGGTCAAGGCCGGTCGCCGCTTGCGCGATGGTGGTCTCGGGGTGCATTTTGCGCCACAGGCCCCAGGTGGTTTCGACCACGGGCATCAGCGTCAGGCTTTGCCCTCGCTGGTTTTCGCCGATATTGGCGTAGATCATCTGGGGGTAGAGTGCCTCTTCGTCGTTGCGGTCGTACATGACCAGGT
>LWDU01043129.1_pt1 | contig 15834 bp, 11 predicted proteins | sample 727161 | NCBI WGS metagenome assembly LWDU01 (sample SAMN04566230, study PRJNA314399) | hydrothermal vent metagenome | isolation source: deep sea hydrothermal plume seawater | place: Mexico: Gulf of California, Guaymas Basin | collected 2004-07-11 | reverse complement strand
ATGGGTGGAATACCCGGTATGGGTGGAATACCCGGTATGGGTGGACCCCTTGGAGAAAACTACGCAGCGATCGATTTTTTTAGCCCTTATGCGTACACATATGTGGACCCCGATGACGCACCAGACGTTGTTATAGCCGCAGGCGCGGCAATAGCTTATTCAGATCCATACAGCTCTGTTATGATTTTAGCTGATGGCGGCAATTCGATTACTATTAATACGTCTTCGTTCATCTCAAATGGTTCGCTTACCGGTGGATCAGGGGCAGACAATGTCATCATGAGCGGAATGGGTGCTGTAGGTACGATTGATTTAATGGCTGGTACGGATTCTTTAAAACTAGCCAATGGTGGAGGCAGTTCAATTACTATTTCTAACGTAGAATTTCTCCAGGGTGGAACTGGTTCAGATGCTGTTACTTTTACGGGCTCTGGCTCAACTGTCATTAAGGGTAGCTCGGGAGTTGATAGCTACACCTTGCCTACTACAGCCGGGGCCTCCTTCACGTTTAAATATGAGTCGACCGCTGAAATTGGGGACACAATTAATGGCTTCGTCTCTGGAACCGATAATTTTCTATTTAGCCGGTCTTCTTTTCTTGGCGATGACAATAGTAATGGTGCTGTAGATTATTTTCAGTGGGGCAATATTACATCCGTATTTGGGAGTGACAAGACTTACTGGGTCCGAGACACAGCAACAAATAATTTATACTACGATGTCGATGCTGATGGGCCAGGAACCGGAGTGTTAGTTGCCAATCTCAACGCATCAGTCGCTATAGGCGACATAGACTTTATCGCGTAAGTTTAGTTTATTAACATCAAAAACCAGTATACCCTAAAATAATCAGTATATGAACAATCTATTGGCGCCCTTATGAAAGAACTTCTTCGCCGATTACTAATACGACCTGGACTGACGCTGGAGTTAGTCTTGGCGTCCCTTTTTGCCAATGTATTAGCTTTGGCTCCTTCCCTATTCGTTATTCAAGTTTTAAACCGATACGTGGCCAATGGGGTCAATTCTACCCTTATGACGCTAACGATCGGAGTTGCGATCGCCATCGCGCTTGAGTTTAGTTTTCGCCAGGTCCGGAATAGGCTTGCCAAGGGTATCAGCGCCAAACAAGATGAGCAGATTGCTCTGGCGAGCTTTGGCGTCTTGGCCACTGCCAAGGCAGGCTCGATTGAGCGTCTACCGCCCGGCCAGCAGCGCGAAATCATCGCCGGCATTGATAACATCCGTAATGCTTATGGAGCCGCTAATATCTCGAGCGTACTCGATCTGCCATTTGCCCTTCTTTTCCTCGGGGTTCTATATTTACTTACCCCTGAACTTGGGATCATCGCGACACTGTTTGCCGTAATTGCATTTTTAATCGGGCTACTTATGACTGCCGCTATCCGCGTCCCTACTCACCGGCTCACAGATACGGCAAGGCGCGCCAATCTTGTAACTTTTACTGCTATTCAAGAAAGCGATACTTTACGTGCGTTTAATGCGACACATTTTCTCACTAAGGCCTGGAAAACTCAAATTAGCTTTGCACAAAATCTCTATCGCAGCATCATTGCTCGTCAGGGATTACTCGTCTCTATCTCACAGAGCGTCGTCGGATTAATGGCAGCAACATTAATGGCCGTTGGCGCGATCTTGGTCGTTGAGGGTAAACTTGATGTCGGAGCACTCATCGGGGCAAACATTTTAGCAGCCCGGGCCTTGCAACCAATTTCACGGTTTTCGCAGATGGGTGAAGTTTTTCTAAAAGCAAAACAATCGACCACATTGCTCAACGAATTTTTTAAATTGCCTCGTGAAGCAGAAACTGGATCTGCAAAACAAAATTATACCGGCTCCCTTGAATTGCGTGATATCGGGTTTAGTTATCAGGGGACTACGGGACCCCTATTTGAATCTTTATCAGTTAAAATCCCCGCTGGATCCATCTGTGTAATCAATGGCACAAACGGTGCCGGGAAAACAACCCTCGCACGTCTGATTGTTGGCCTGATTGAACCTAGTCGCGGACAAATTTTAGCAGATGGGCTGGATCTTCGCCAAGTTAAGCAAGTAATGTATATGCCCCAGGAGCCGGGATTTCTTAATGCGACGCTGGAGGAAAACCTGACCGTTAATGCTCCTGATACAGAGAACAGTCAGCTTAATCAAATAATAGATGCGTCAGATCTCCGTCAATTTCTTGATGAAACGCCTAATGGATTTGAAACTCCAATAACAGATAATGGACGCAAACTCGCCGTAGGTATTCGTCGCCGTCTCGCCCTTGCCCGTGCCTTAACAACAAATGGAAAACTTTTGGTTTTCGACGAGCCAACCGAGGGTATGGATAAAAAAGGAAGCGCGGTCGTCTCCTCCGTTCTCTCCTCCCTCCACAGCCAGGGTCACACTATTATCATAACCAGTCATGATACCAACGTGATCAATCAGGCTAATATTTTTGTTGATCTAACGTCAAAGCCTGTTCCAAAAATTCGCAGACAAAAGAAACCGTCGTCGGAGGTTCCCAATGAATGAGGCTCAACAAACGTCGATGCAAACGACAGTAAATAATTATGAAAAAAACACAGGTACGCATTTATTTTTATTTATCTGTATTGTCGCATGTATTGCATTTGGCGCCTGGGCTTGGAAAGGCAACCTCGCAATAGTGAGTGTTGCCGAAGGTGAGGTGGTCCCTTCCACTCAAGTAAAAACTATTCAACATCTCGAAGGAGGTATCGTTAGAGAAATCAAAGTACGAGAAGGGGAACGGGTGCGAACAGGACAATCTCTAATTACACTGGAATCTACTGCAACAGGAGCCGATGTTGGCGAATTAAAAACCCGAATTGTAGGGCTAAAAATTGAAATTACCCGTCTTCAAGCCGCCGCATCAAACGCACCAAAACCTGCTTTTCCTGCTGATTTAATAAAATCTCATCCACGATTAATACGAGAGGCTAAACAACTGTTTGAGAGTAGTAAACGCCGGCTAGACGATGAATTTGCCGGTCAACGTGCTATTATGGCCCAACGAAAGCAGGATATCCAGGAGGCTACAGCACGTATCAAAAACCAACGTAACTCGATGAAACTCCTTAAGGAGCAAATTGCGATTAGTGATGATCTTCTCAAAGAGCAACTAACAAACCGATATAAACATTTAGATCTCCTAAAAGAACTAGCGCGGCTCACAGGTTCGATAGAAGAGGATAAGGTAGCGCTTCAACGAGCGGGTTCAGCACTCAAGCAAGCAAGTGCAAATAGAGATAGTATACGCAGTAAATTTTCTGAAGAAGCCCGTACTAAATTAGACGCAGCCCGTCGACAGCTTGAAGAATTCATTCCCCGAATGTCTAAGTTTGAGGATAGTCTGAAACGAACAATATTGCGTTCGCCGGTTGACGGTGTGGTAAAAACACTGCACGTCGTAACCATTGGCGGCGTTGTCCGCGCCGGAGACGCTGTCATAGATATTGTTCCTGAAGGCGACCAATTGATCGTTGAGGCCAAACTTAAACCTCAAGACATAGGCTATGTTAGAGAAAAACAGTCTGCCCGTATTACCCTAGCCTCAGCCGACGCCATGCGGTTTGACGGTCTTGAAGGTATAGTTGTTAGGGTAAGTCCCGATACAATAACCGGCGATGACGGGGAGCCTTATTACAAAGTAAGAATTCAAACGGAGCGCAACCATTTTCGCCGTGCTGAAAACCGTTATGATCTTTTTCCGGGTATGCAAGTGATTGCCAGCATTCATACGGGTGAGCGCACGATAATGGAATATCTCCTTGATCCATTCTTAAATGCTGGTGATACAGCTATGAGAGAAAGGTAAAAAGCCTAACTATTACTTACCTTTAAAATTTGGAGTGCGCTTTTCCATGAAAGCACGCCGACCTTCTGTGTAATCATCACTATTGGAACAAGCATCGATAAATTCCTGCATTGCATCATGGTCCCATTCACTGGCGCTATTTGCCACCGTATTTGTAATCCTTTTCGAAGCACGTATTGATAACGGCGCGTTTTGAGCTATTGAATTAGCATACTCCCTGACATAGCCATCCAACTCATCAACCGAAGTCACGCGATTGACCAGACCAATTTGAAGTGCCTCGGCGGCGTCATAGCGCCGAGCTGTAAACAAAATCTCTTTCGTCGTTGGACCGCCAACGGTTTCCAAAATCCAGCGAGTGAAGTTCGGGCGATAACTAATACCTAGGCGCCCTGCTGGTATAGCAAAAACTGAATTATCGGAACAAATTCTAATATCACACGCACATGCCAAGGCCATACCTCCACCCATACAATAGCCCTCTATCATTGCAATCACGGGTTTTGGGCAATGGCGAACGCCATCATACATGCCATTAGTAATTCTCTCATAGCGTTTGATACCATCTGGCGTCGAGCGTAATTCTTCAAATTCAGAGATATCTTGACCGGCAACAAAAGACTTACCGCCCTCACCTCTAATAACGACAACCCGCACAGCTTCGTTCTCGCTATGATCCGAAATTATCTGGGTTACTTTCTCAGCCATCGCCAATGAAACTGCATTTCTCCGTTCAGGATTATTATAAATAATCCAACCAATGCCATTTGTTACTTCACTTAGAATTTTATCTGTCATGTATTTATAATCTCTACATAGGTTTTACTAAATATTTTAAAACTACGACCTTCCGAAAACTATTCTTTTACATGAGTTACCTTCAACCATTCTTTAAGGAACACATAACCATGTTATCCATTACTCAATCAATACCGTTATAATAATACGTATTCTAATAACTCCCCAATACCATTTTCATAAGTTTCTTAAATCGATCAGATATTTGTTCGTGATTAGTTAGGTAATTTACGTGGTCACTCTTAGATGCGGAAGATGATAGTTCGATCGACCAAAGTGCAGTAATATCATTCGGTAGCATAGAATAGCGAATATCAATAATCCGATCAGAAAATCTAGGATGTTTAGCTACGTAACCGTCGCTAAACCAGCGAAAACGCTCAACATCCTTGGCTTGCTGTCCGGTCTTATCCAGCCATAAAAAATCTCTGGCTAAGTCAAGTTTGGGGAGCGAGGTTCCAAAAAAGATATGGGGTGATGGTCCTGTGCGAATAGCGTCCACATAAAACCGTTCTGACGTCTCATATATTATTTTCCAGACTAAAATATTGGCAAAACTGGGTTTAGCTTCAATACGGACGATTTCATGACCTCTGTTTTTTGCAATACCCTTACCCATTTCAATAGCATTGTCGCGCTGGATCATTCCTAGTGACATGTATAAAACAGCCCAAACTAAAGCCATCCGACCATAACTACGACTTTTTTTTATCCCTGCCATAATTACTAAACTCAAAATAGGGAGCGTAAAGAGTGGATCAACAATCGAAATTGTACTCCACGATATCCTTTCGTTACTAAACGGCCAGAAAAGCATTGTGCCATAACTTGTACATGCATCTAACAAGGCGTGTGTCGCATAACCTAACGTGCAAAAGAATGCGCTTTGCTTAAAAGTTAACTGTCTCCGCCTCCCGACTACCCAATGGAGCAAAATCGCACAAATAATCCCTCCAACCGGAATGAAGATAAGTGAATGTGTGAACTGGCGATGATATTCAAGAAACAGCAAAGGATCTTTAGTGGATCTTATAAATACATCTAAATCAGCCGCCATGCCTGCAACAAAGCCAAAAATACCCGCAGTAATGAGATTAGATTTGCTTGCTGTCGATTGTGGCAATGCTGCGCCGAGGGCACCCTGGGTTAAAGGATCCATGATCTAATCGTTCCAGTTCAAATTAATCGCATGATTTAATCTATATTGGATCGTTATCCTTAATACTACACTTTACCAAGAAACTTAATCGCTCGCTCCCAGGACAGTTCAGCCGCCTCGGCTTGATAACCGGATCCTCGATTAGGAAACATATAACCATGCTCTCCCCCAGGATATACGAATAACTCGCGATCTTCGAACTTATCGCATTCAGCCTTTACTTGTTTAATAGCTGTCATTGGCGCAACTGCGTCATTATCACCAAAGTGAAACTCCAAAGGACAGCTAATATTTTTAAATTCTGAGAGATATTTCTCGACATAAGACCCATGAAATGAGACCCCACCATCAATCCCATACCGTGCGGCGGCTTCAACTACGTAAGGACCTCCATAACAAAACCCAAATACAACGACTTTCCCATTACAGCTATTCAAAGATTTTAACTCAGAAATCGCAGCCTCGACATAAGCGTTACCATCCTTTCGATCAACTCGGATGGCGCGAGCTTTGGCTCTTTCATAATCATCAGTAGAGAGCGGACCAGGATCAACGTCATCTTCCCAAAACATATTAAGTGCCATAGCCGGAAATCCAGCCTCAGCCAACCTTTCGCTGATTTTTTTAGTATCATCATCAACGCCAAAGATTGCGCTTATTACAATAATACCAACCGCTTTACCGACCGGCGGTACTGCTAAATATGCGGGAATTTCTCCCGTTTTACAGGCAATTAAAATATCTTCTGTTGTCATAGGGATCCTCATCATATGTCATTTGCAGGTCTAAAATAACCTTTTTCCAAATTTCAATTGGCGGAAGAGAGTGGGAGTCGAACCCACTAAGAACGTCTGACGTCCTTCACCGGTTTTGAAGACCGGCCAGCCCACCGGGACTGCTTCCCCTCCATAACTGGTTTTATAGGGTTTTTTTGACTTTGCAAGAATAACACTAGGACTGGCCGGCAAATAGGCACCGAATATTCCGAGTTCAATAGAACTCAGTAAAGCTAATATTAGTCTTCGCTTTTTAGGGTAGCATTTTATTCATAGTTAAATGCTCAGCTTTAGCACTTTTCTATAAGCTATACAAAAGTAGCTAATGATATTTAATCAAATTTATATTCATTATTTAGGATCTGTTTTACAAATCTATATAATTACTTAAACACTAAAGGCTAATACTCTAGTAATATAAAATAGTAAAATTAAACTATTAAACCCAGTTATATCTGATCATCTAATACATCGAGATAATTGTTAGATTCTAAATATAACAAAATTTGATTTGCGGCATCAATAGCCTCAGTATTGCTACTATCAATTATGATTTCGGGCCTTTTTGGAATATCGTACCCGGAATCAATACCTGTAAAATTTTTAATTTGCCCATTTTGTGCTTTTTTATATAGTCCCTTTGGGTCGCGACTGGCACAAAGCTCTATGGAGGCATTGATATAAATTTCAATAAATTCTCCTTCTTCCATTAAACTTCGAGCCATGCGGCGGTCGGTATAAAAAGGCGATATGAAGGATGCGATTACGATAAGGCCAGCTTCAACCATAAGCTTTGAAATCTCTGCTATTCGACGGATATTCTCCACTCGGTCAGGATCAGTAAAGCTTAGGTCTTTATTCAAACCATGACGAATATTGTCGCCATCTAATAAAAACGTGTGTCGGTCCCGCGCATGAAGGTATTCCTCGAGAAGATTGGCAATCGTCGTTTTTCCAGATGCAGACAATCCCGTGAACCAAAGGACCACTGGTTTTTGATTTTTTAATTGGGCTCGTGCCTTTTTACCAATACTGAAGGTTTGCCAATAGATATTCTTAATTTGCTTTAAATCATCGTCAATCAAACCCATTTAGCAACTTCCCTAACGACTAAAATTTGAGTAAATAACACCAAGTATGAACAGAATTAAAAGGCAATAATTAAACTACCAAATTGAGCCACAATGTACAGTGAGCAACAATATACGTCAAAATTCATATAATTTTTATTACATGTTAATTTTTCCTATAAACATTATTTTGAATAAATTTAATATCCAGTAACCTGGGATAAGATGGCGTCAAATTCGTTAACATTATTTCCCCTCCAAACTACGACTTGATCAGGGCGAATCAAAACTAAATCAGCCTCATACAAAGAACGCACATTTTCATCGTAAACTTCTATAAATGTTACAGGTACGACCTTTTCAGATACAACCTTTTTAATTTCCGAAATGTCAAAATCAGGACGAAGACACATTAACGTAAACTCGAAACCGAATTTATCATATAACGAGCTTCCATCACCCAACCAAGCGTGCGGGGCTCGACCACCTGGGCTCGCCGTCGGCGTATATTCATTTGCAAGATCTGGCGGTAAGATTGCATCGTCATGAGCAATAATCGAGGATCCATCATAACGATATCCAAATGTAATACCGGGAATATTAAATTCAGCACGCGCGTGTGCCTCAAGATAAATACCCGCCTCTTTTCTAGCCTTCCTGCCCTCTTCAGTGTCATCTTCAAGTTCTGGTACAGCGCTATAGCTTCCGATCGACTCAGCAAATTTTCGGGCAAACTCTGTATTACGTAAACTATTTTTATATCTCTCTATATGATAACTTTTAAGGAGATTACGGCCGCCCCATCCATTTATGACACCGGCTAATTTCCATCCCAGATTAACAACATCTTCTATACCAGTGTTATAACCAAGACCACCTGCCGGTGTAAAAAGATGGGCTGCGTCACCCGCTATAAAAATACGACCTTGACTTAAACGTTCTGCAACCAAAGCAAAACCGGCCGTCCATGAAGTCCGAGAAATAATTTCTAAATCCATATTTTTGCCAAAAGTTTCGCCAATCATAGCACGCGCTTTAGTCTCGCTTATTTCAGCATCCTCTTCTTTTGATTTTAACTGAGTATGAAATACAAATTCGGACTTTCCATCAATCGCCGCCATAAAACTTCGTCGATCTTTATTAAATGCCCAATACATCCACGCTTTTTTTGGTGGGAGAAAATTATATAAATTTGGACTTCGGAAATAAATAGCGTGCATCCTTCCACCTAAGAAATTCCGGATAACCCCTGACTCGCCAGTATATTCAATACCAAGGTATTTCCGCACTAAACTCCGAGGCCCATCACATCCCACAATATATTTAGCCCGGATGGTTCGCCTCTGGCCTTGCTGTTCAATCGCTGCCGAAACAAAATCCCCCTCATCTGATACTGAAGTCACTGACGTACCAAAATGCAGATCAACGCACGGTAAGTTGGCTGCCTGATCGCGTAATACGCGTTCAACCAGCATTTGCGAAACTCTATGGGGCAGTTCAGCAGCACTCCATGAACCTGAGAGGGTTTTAACAATTTTTTTTGCTTCGTTCGAAGAGGGTAATGAAAAACGTGCTAACTCATATGCGGTATAGCGAGTAAAATACGTGATATCAGTCGGATAATCTGAAGGGAGGCCTTGCTCACGCACCTTATCTGCAAAACCTAATCGGCGAAAATGTTCCATAGTCCGGGCTTGAGTTGCATTTGCTTGTGGATCCGGGGATGTTCCATCTCGATCATTAAACAATGCCACAGACACTTCCCGTTGGCCCAATTCGTTTGCCAACATGAGACCAGAAGGCCCGCCACCAACAATAATAACATCAACATCAATATTCGACATATTTCTCTCTAATCTACCAGATAAGATGAATATACCGTGAAATTAAGTTAAGCAATATAGTTCAACATAGGAGCATTGATCAGGCTGTATGGGATGTTACAATAAAAAAGGTTATTGGGAGAAACGCATGAAAGATAGTTTAGTGGCCGGCATTTCAACAACGGCCAATATTTCAATCGACAGTGATCGCACCATAGCTTTCATGGGCAACGAAGGGCGCGTTTATGCTACACCATCAATGGTTCTTGATATCGAGTATATAGCACGTGATTGGCTCATGGAATATTTGGATGAAGGTGAAGACACCGTTGGGACCCATGTTTCTGTAGACCACATTGGAGCAACAGTCGAGGGCGACAAAGTTGAAATAACAATCACGGTTAAAGAAGTACAAGGACGTGCAATAATAATGACCGCCCATGTCAAAGATTCTATAGAAGATGTAGGAATAGGGGCGCATAACCGCTTTGTTGTGGATAAATCGAAAACATTTGCGCGCCTGGAGGAAAAACGGGCTAAAATCGAAGCCCTCTAGATAAGAAAGATCACACGAATGGATTCAACTGCAACCAAAACAAATAAAAAATCTATAGCCACGTTCTGTTATCAATGCGTTGCAGGCCCCGACCTTATGAAAGTTGAGGTGGAAGACGGAATCGCGACAAGAATGGAATCAAATTATGACATCCAAGACGAACATCCAGGTGGTGGACGGGTTTGCGTTAAAGCATACGGTTTAATTCAAAAAACTTATAATCCACATCGTATCAAAACTCCAATGAAACGCACGAATCCAATAAAAAGCCGGGACGAGGACCCTGGATTTGTCGCAATTACCTGGGAAGAAGCCCTAAATACCGTTGCTGAGAAAATGCGAAAAATAATCAATACCAATTTACTTGATGAATCAGGTTTTCCACGGATTGCAGCAAGTTTTGGTGGTGGTGGCACGCCAACCCAATATATGGGTACTTTCCCCGCTTTGCTCTCGGCTATCGGCAAAATCGATCTAGGCTTTGGGGCCGGACAAGGCGTTAAATGTTATCATTCAGAGCATTTGTACGGCGAATTATGGCATCGAGCTTTTATTGTAGCCGTAGACAGTCCTCTTGTGAATTATATTCTCTCTTGTGGTCATAATGGAGACGCGGCTGCAGGTGTTGCTGGAATTTGGCGTCATGCAGATGCTCGTGTTAGAGGTATGAAACGGGTACAAGTTGAGCCCCATCAATCTATTACTGGTGGCGTAGCTGCCGAGTGGATACCGATTAAACCAAAAACTGATTCAGCATTTCTATATGGTGTTATCCATCGCATTCTAATCGAACGTAATTGGCGCGAAATTTGTGACGTCGAGCGGTTGGAACAGGATAGTAACTCGCCCTATTTGATTGGGCCCAATGGCTATTGGATGCGAGATCCAAAAACGCAAAAACCACTAATATTTGACTTAGAAGACCAGACAGCAAAGCCTTTTGATACTGATATACACCGGCCCGGTATGGAAGGTAAATTTGTAGTATCTGGTATTGAGATAGGTGCCGATGAAGATAAGTGGATTCACGATAACATTGAAGTTACGACATCCTTTCAACAATTAATTGAGCATATGAAAGAATACACTCCCGAATGGGCGGAAGAACAAAGTGATGTTCCAGCGGAAAGAATACGCACGGTCGCCGATGAGTTTGTTAGCAATGCATGTATTGGGCAAACTATAGAAGTTGAGGGGGAAGAAATGCCTTTCAGGCCCGTTGCAATACTATTGGGTAAGACGGTTAACAATGGTTGGGGGGGGTATAACTGTTGCTGGGCCCGCACAATGTTGCTGACATTAGTTGGAGCTCTTGAAGTACCAGGAGGTAACGTTGGTTCAAATGTAAAACTTAACCGGCCTGCAGATAGTAGACAAAAATCAGCCATAAAAGGTCCAGATGGTTTCATGGAATATCCCTTTAATGAAACAAGCAAAACCGATTGGCAAAAGGATCCCAGTATTCGAAATGGATTCCAAACACTAGTCCCTCTTGCAGCCAACTCAGCATGGTCACCAGCTCTAGGGCCAGCCCACTTGCCTTGGTTATTTCAAAAAAAATCACCTAAAAATTGGCCTAAGTCAACAAAACCAGACATCTGGTTTTGCTATCGAACTAATCCAGCTATTTCGTCGTGGAATGCACCCGAAGTTGCCGAGCGGGTTGCAGAATTTCCATTTACCTGTGCATTCGCCTATACGATGGATGAAACTAATCACTTCGCCGATATTTTATTGCCCGAAGCTACTGACCTAGAAAGCACTCAACTCATACAAATCGGTAGTGCTAAATTTGTTGAACAATTATGGGCGCACGAGGGATGGGCAATTCGTCAACCAGCCTGTGATAAAACCGTCGACTATATGGATATGAGCGATATTGCGACAGAACTTGCGGCACGCTCTGGATTGCTGGAAAAGTATAATAATGCAATCAATCGGGGTGCAGCAGGCCAACGTCTTGTAACCGATGACTTCGATTATAGCCTCAGTGAAAGTGAAAAACATTCAAATGATGACATATGGGATGCAACCGCCAGGGCAGCTAGTCATAAATTATCAGACGGTGAAGAAATACATGATCTAAACTGGTTTAAAGAAAATGGTTATATGCTGAAACCCTACTCGACTAAGAACTGGTATCTCTATCCACATATGAAAAAAAATAAAATTAGATTTGAACTTCCTTATCAGGAACGTATTCTACGCCACGGCACTCAGCTTGCCCGACGCCTCCATGAAACTGGCATAGAATGGTGGGATAAACAACTTGAAGAATATGAGCCTTTACCAAAATACGCCGCCTTTCCGGATATTTGGATCGAACATGTTAAGGAAGAAGGTGGTAATCCCGATGACTATCCTTTCTGGGCAGTAACATCTCGAAGCATGCAATATTCATGGGGTCTAAATGTTGGAATTCCAATGATTAACGAAGTAGCCCAAAATATCACAGGTCATAAGGGGGTCTTGATTAATCGTGGCAAGGCAAAAGAAATGGGGCTGACGGAGGGTGATCCGGTTGAAATTGAATCCATAACTGGAATAACCCGGGGGTATGCTGTATTACGAGAAGGTGTACGTCCAGATACGGTTGTTATGATTGGACAGTTTGACCATTGGAAAACACCGTTCGCTAAAGATCTTGAACTTCCTAGTTTAAACTCATTAACTTCACTATCGCTTTCTCTTACAGATTCAACGGGCAGCGGATCCGATCTTGCGCGAGTTAAAATTACCAAAACGACCGGACCTAAACGGTCTGAGAAAAGAGTCGAAAGTGCTAAACATCTATGAATGAAATAACGCACAAACGCTGGGGTATGACAATCGACGTAAACCGATGTGTTGGCTGTCAAACATGTACCGTCGCATGCAAACACGCGAACGATACTGTACCTGGTGTCCAGTGGCGTAAAGTATTAGACGTCGAGGTTGGTCAATATCCAGATGTTGAACGCCTATTCTTGGTCACTGGCTGTCAGCATTGTGCCGAACCCTCCTGCGTCCCTGTCTGCCCAACCGGCGCAACAAAACAACGCGAAGATGGCTTAGTCACAATGGATTACGATTTATGTATAGGTTGCGGATCTTGCGCTGTTGCCTGTCCTTATCAGGCCCGCACCATAGTACACGATAAACCAACCTATTTTGGAACCACAACAGCACAAGAAACAAAAGTTGCTCACGATGAGCGCGTTGGTGTCGCACAAAAATGTACTTTCTGTATTGATAGGGTAGATGACGGGTTGGCTGGAGGATTTCTGCCAGGTATTGACCCTCTAGCAACACCGGCCTGCGCCTCTTCTTGTATATCTCAGGCTATTAAATTTGGAGACTTCAATGATCCAGAAAGCAACGTTTCAACACTAATAGCAGACCGCGACTACTTTCAAATGCATGAGGAACTCGGTAATGATCCACAAATTAAATATTTAATCGAGACGCCAGCAGTTCCTGCACGGCCATCTGATGACAGTGATCTGGATGAGGAAGCTTTATCGGATATAGAAAATGCTCTTGTTGGAAAACGCCAAACCTTTTGGGATATGCGGGCGGCCATGAACTTTATCATGGGGGGTATTGGTTCCGGTACAGTTGTCATGACTTATTTGATTAGCTTCATCACCCCAATTAATAATGCGGAATTAATTCGAATTAATTTGATATCTGGGGTAATTATAGCCATAGGGCTGTTTTTCGTTTGGCTTAAAATTGGAAGAAAACTGAGAGCGCCATTAGCAATTCTCCGCCCACAAACATCTTGGATGTCCCGTGAAATATATGCTGTTGGGCTAATTTTTCTTTCAATAGGACTACAATTTATTTATCACAGTCCTATTCTAAATGCGACCGCAGCGGTCGGTGCAGCAGCATTCCTTTATTGTCAAGGACGCATTTTACATTCAGGGAAAGGTATCCCCTCGTGGAGAGTTAGCCAAATGCCCTTAATGTTAATCGCCACTGGGTTACTCGAAGGCATCGGGCTCTTTTTTCTCCTTTCTTTTACTTGGGAGACAGAAATATCAACTAGCTCGCCTATTCCTCCGTTAGCAATATTACTCATCTTGTTGAATTCTTTTCTTTGGCGACGCTATTTGAGAAATGCGAAAGTCTGGGGTGTAGGTCCAATCGATCATAATATTCTGCGCAGAACTACGCCTAAATTGTATATTACTGGACACATTCTTCCGCTGATATTATTTGGAACCATTTTCTTAAATTTCAGTTCATCGATTTTACTAGCTCAAATTGCTGGCTTTTTAACTATTATGGGCGGCGTGTTATGGAAAGCTATCGTGATAACACAAGCCTGTCATATGCAAAATTTTGCGCTTGCTAAGATGCCCCAACGAGGTTCTGGAAAATTTGCAGCGCCACTAAATATTTAAATTAAAAAAATAAATCTAATTAATGTTAGCGCTATGTTTCCTAGTTCCGTGGCAAATGCCTAACTCATTGGAACAAACAATATAAATATTACGTACCGCCGTATTACGGTATAATATAAATATCACTTAGCCTCTTGAGTTTTCCTAAAAGAATTTCCTAACGCCATTTTATCAATCTACGTGGCGGGAATTTTAGCGAACAAGACAATTTTGACCACGTGGACACTTAGAGTTAACCAACTTTCCTATGAAGTGGTCAATAATATTATCTCCTCTACCGACGTTTGTTAGTTATTTATGAACCTAAGTTTCTCGGTCCATATAAAATAATAGCTGCGCCAATTAAACAAAAACAACCACCAATAATGTCCCATTGATCAGGCTGAACATCTTCTAAGATCCATAACCAACAGAGCGATAAAAAAATATAAATGCCACCATAAGCAGCATATGAACGTCCCGCAAAAGCCAATTCACTACGAGTTAAAAGTAGTGCAAATATTAAAAGACAAAAAAAACCTGGGATTAACCACAAGATAGATTTGTCCTGCCTTAACCAGATCCAAAATGCAAAGCAACCCGCAATTTCCGCAATAGCGGCGCTGATGTAAATAAACGGTGTAGTTAATGTTATCATGTCAAATCCTGTTAATTCATATAGAACTTTAATATTTAACAGAATTAAGGCTAAAAGGATATCGCCATTAGCCGAAACTTTAGCTACATTTTATTATTAGTCTAGTGAAGAAAAAACTTCGGAAATAGGCTTTAAGACTTTACGAAAATCACCACTCCGCCAGGTAAAACCGGATTTATCGAAAAATTCTAAAATTTCTATGGTTAGATTGCGGCCAATTCCGCTCCGATCCCTAAAATCCTTAACGCCAAACGTCTCATTGTGTTCACCAAGTACTTCAACAATACTTCCAAGTTCAAGGATTGCTTCTGGCAATAAGAAACGGTTTTTGGCCACTTGGCAAACAAGGCCGAGCTTAGCTGAACGAATGAGAAACTTTTCTAGTATACGTGGATCCAGTTTAAGCTCCTCTGACAATGCGTGAACCACAGGCGGTTGCATATAACCATTTTCTAAGATTGGCAAAATACGCTTCCAAAGTACATCATCTTTACTATTGAGTTTTGACTCAAACCCTGGAAGACAATAATTAGCGCCCAAATGTATAATCTTTTTCTCTGCAACGAGACTCCGCAATACGCCCTCTGATACAACCAATGGAACACGGGGCTTTAGAAACTTCCGTAACGCATCAAACCCTGGTCCAGGTTTATCTGGATTATTTCCATGCCAAGTTTCTAATATACCTAAGACCATAGATCCAATTTTGTCGGAGTTTTCTGGCGATAATGCTATAATATTGGTACCAACACCCACTTTGACCATTTTAGTTGAATCAAAAGT
>LWDU01033284.1_pt1 | contig 15834 bp, 17 predicted proteins | sample 727161 | NCBI WGS metagenome assembly LWDU01 (sample SAMN04566230, study PRJNA314399) | hydrothermal vent metagenome | isolation source: deep sea hydrothermal plume seawater | place: Mexico: Gulf of California, Guaymas Basin | collected 2004-07-11 | reverse complement strand
GCAGCCAATATCAATAAAGTATCCGGTGAAACTGGAGTAACTGCGGTCGCTAAGACCTATGCGCATTACTACTCTCGATCTCAGGCTGATGAAACTGCTAGCCTGAAGATTAATGGGATCACAACGGGTGAGTTTATAATTAGCGGTACCGGCGTTCTCGACGCAATAGATAAAATAAATGCGATTTCGGGAAGTACTGGAGTAACAGCCTCATCAACAAGCGATTACAAAGTGTTGCTGTACGCTAGTTCAGGTAAAGACGTAACCGTGGAAAATGAAAAGAGCTCCACCTATCAGAGAGTAAAAGCTGTTTCTCATGATGGCACGTCGGTGAATGCTCGAAGCGGAACCGCGGCGGTGGTAACTGAAACTGCTGCTCGCGCTGACAGCACTAAGTACTACATCAAAAACCAGACGACTGGACAGGAGTGGAGTATTACCACGGCTACGACGCACACTTTAGCTGCTTATAATACCCTGTTAGACGCTGCGGTTGGGGTCGCGAAGATCGTTGTTTCTGGAATTACTGCTACCATGGTATTTACCGGCGCCGATGACTTCGGTAACTTCACGATCAATACTGCTTCGGGTGCAACTGCCAACACGGGTGCAACTGCGACCACAGCGGGCGTCATCGACGCTAACGATCTTAATCTAGCGGCAACTACCGGCAACGATACTGCGACGATCCAAGGTAGTATGGACCTTTCGTCTAGCAAGGTTTTCTCGATAACGCAAAACGGTGGTGTCGATAACGATGATTACTTTACTACCGGGGCAGCAAGTCTCAGCACGGTTTCAAATGTAGATCTGAGAACTCAATTAGGTGCCTCCAATGCGATCTCTGTTTTGGATGGTGCGATTGAGAAAATCTCTTCAATGCGAGCTGATCTAGGTGCAATTGAGAATCGATTGTCTCATGCAGTATCAAACCTGATGAATATCGCTGAAAATACAGCCGAAGCTCGGTCTAGGATTGATGACGCAGACTACTCGGTTGAATCGGCTAACTTAGCGAAGGCTCAGGTATTACAGCAAGCTGGCACTGCGATGTTATCGCAAGCCAATGCTCGCGCACAGTTGGTCCTCCAACTCCTTCAGTAAAATAGATTAATTCTATTGATAACGAAGGTTGGAAAAGGCCGGGGGGGAATTTCTCCTCCGGCTTTTACTTTGTTGTGAAGGCTAACTTACCTTTGAAGGTTCACCTTTAAAGCGAGTACACGATCTAACAGTCGATCTACTTTCCCGTCCGCATCTGCTGTACCCATAAGGCGTAGCAATTGAGCAGAACCGCTGCATTTTGGTAAGCCAGTTTATGACTTCGATTTGGCGCTGTTTTGGGTGATGCGTTTTTACCGTAAGCTCAATCAGGCTCTCCATCCGACAGGATCCGAGATCTGCCAGGGAGGATGAGTGGGCCAGCAGCGCCTCTTCCTGATAGATTTTCTCAATGTAGCTGAGCGTTGATTTTGGAATAGCCTTAACAGCAGAAACTTTTGTGGGTCCAATGTGGTATGCGGCGAGTGCAAGCATGCGACTTTCGAAGCGAGCCTCGAGCTGGTTGAGGTATTTTGCTCCGGCGTTGATGTTTAAGCAGGGATCAAATAGCGCATCTCTGCTGCCGATTCCTAATTCCAAAGCCGTGGTAGGCCACTGGATTTGCATTAAACCTACCGCATCTGAGCTTGACACTGCCCTGGGGTTTAAACTGCTTTCTACGCTGGCTACCGATGCTAAGAACCTGGGACTTATTTTGTATAACCTCCCGGCACTCTCGAAGCACTCTTTATAAGGGTAATCTGTTCGTCCGTGCTCCTCGGCGTTGGCGCTGAGGCAAAAGAGAAGAAGAAACTCGATTCGAATTCGCATTCTAAAGCTTGAAACCTGTTTTCTGTTCAGACTCACCCTAACAAATTCTAGCGGCCAGGTGGAGACATGAATTCAAAAGTGTCAGATTTTTGACATATTGCCTGATGGAACAATTTTGGATAAGTAACTTACTGATTTATATACTAATAATTATTGGCCCCTTAATTGCTTATTAATCTATGGTCGAGGTGATGATGTTCAATTTTGGATTAATAGAGCATGAGTTTGTTGTTTTTAAAGATCAGAGAGGTTCAGCCAGCTGTAACGATGCCAGTTAAGGTATTTTTTGCTTTTTTTTTATGTGCCCTTGGAGAATCCGCTAGTGCCGCTGAGTTTGGGCCTGCTCTGACTTTGATTACGGCAAATGACTCTGGATCTGAGTACGGGTTGTCGCTACAGATCCTTGTTCTGATGTCGGTCCTTACTATACTGCCTTCGATTGTCGTTTTGATGACATCGTTTACTAGGATCATCATCGTGTTATCGCTCGTTAGGCAGGCGCTGGGTACAGGCCAGACCCCACCCAATCAGGTGCTCATTGGTATCGCCGTTTTTTTGTCAATATTTATTATGAAGCCGGTCTTTGACCAGGTTTATGAAAGTGCTTATCTCCCAGTTCAAGCTAACGAAGTGACATTTCAAGAAGGTATAGAACTAGCTTTACCACCCATGCGCGGCTTTATGCTAGCGCAGGTTAGGGAGAAAGATTTACTTATGTTTATGGAAATGGCTGGTGATGGACCAGTGGATGATGCTAGCCAAATTCCTTTATCAACACTTATGCCTGCGTTTCTTACATCTGAATTAAAAACGGCGTTTACGATTGGGTTTTTAATTTATATCCCCTTCATCATCATTGATTTAGTCGTAGCCAGTGTCTTGATGTCCATGGGGATGATGATGCTTTCTCCAATGATGATTTCGCTACCATTCAAGCTTCTGCTTTTCGTCTTGGTTGATGGCTGGGGTCTCATTACGGGTTCTTTAATTTCCACCTTTGCCTTGGGATAGATGCTATGGAAACTGGAATCGTAATGGATATCGCTATAGAAGCACTTCTTGTGATGGTATTAGTCGCGGCGCCAATTCTAGGCGCGGCGCTGGGTACAGGTCTAATCGTTGGTATTTTGCAAGCTGCCACCTCGATTCAGGAGATGACGTTAAGCTTCATTCCAAAGCTGGGTATGATGCTATTGGCGTTAATCATTTTTGGCGAGTGGCAATTGGCGTTGTTGGTTGATTATTTCGACGTAGTCTTTGAACGTATTAGAACCATGGATTATTAGCTCCCATGGAAATCCTAGCCCCTCATGTCATACATTTACTTGAAACATTCCTCTGGCCGATGATTAGAGTTTCTGCTTTTCTCTTGACTGTGCCATTGTTTTCGCAGGCTGCGGTTAACCTCAGAGTGACGATCTTATTTAGTCTAATCTTGACGTGGATGATCTACCCTTTAATTGATATCCCCGAAATTGATCCATTTAGCTTTGGTGCTGTGTTGGGCATAACGCATGAGGTCCTTGTTGGCGGTTTAATGGGCATTACGTTGCAAATTGTCCTTGCAGGATTAATTGTGAGTGGTCAGATTATTGCTGGAGGGATGGGCTTAAGCATGGCCAATATGATTGACCCGAATGTGGGTAATGTTCCTACATTGTCACAGTTCTTTATTATCGTTGGGTTTTTGCTGTTTATGAGTTTCGGCGGTCATCTTATTTTAATTTCTTTGCTCCAACGGAGCTTTCAACTTGTGCCTATCGCATCTGGTATTTTTGGTTACTTAATGATTCAAAGTTTCGTCCTTTGGACCTCGCAAATGTTTCTGGGAGCAGTCTCTATAGCATTTCCAATTCTATTCGGACTTCTCTTAATCAATTCATCTCTCGGGATTATCTCTAGAGCGGCCCCGAGCCTAAACGTTTTCGCCGTCGGTTTCCCAGCTTTGATTCCTACAGGACTAGGCATGCTCTTGTTGACCATGCCTCTCTGGTTCGAACAGGTTGAGAATTTTTGGTTTTTGGCCTTTCGTAGGCTTAATTTGATACTGGGCGGATAGATAGATGGCCGAGGATACGCCTCAAGAAGAAAAAACCGAAGAACCGACCGCTCGTCGAATTGAAAAAGCACGAGAAGATGGACAAGTTCTAAGGTCTCAAGATATGACAACAGCTGTCGTAACGATAGGCTTTATTGCCTCATTATATTCACTGGGCTTTTTTCTAGGCCCTCGCTTTGTTGCCTTATTCAGAGATAGCCTACATTTTTCTATCGATTCTCTTAACGATCAATCGGCGATGGTTGTTCGATTAGCTACCTTAGTAGGAGAAAGTTATTTAGTACTTAGTCCTGTGTTAGCAATCTCAATATTGTTAGCCATTTCAGGTGCAACAGCATTGGATGGGTTTGTTTTTTCTTGGAAAGCGATTGAACCGAAGGCAAGTAAGGTTAACCCAATCTCAGGTCTAGCAAGAATTTTTGGTCTTAAAGCGGTCGTTGAGCTAGTGAAGTCTGTATTAAAGTTTTCGCTGGTTGCTTCGATTGCCGGAATGTATCTATACACTAATTATGACCAAATTCTCTTATTTTCTAGAGGTGATATTGCTTCGAATATTTATGACGCTGTTCCATTTGTCTTGTTTGGAGCATTGATTGTTTCCACGGCACTGGCGGTGATAGCAGCCATTGATGTTCCTTATCAAAGATTTGAATTCATCAGAAAATTAAAGATGACCAAGCAAGAAATAAAAGATGAATTTAAAGAAATAGAAGGCCACCCCGAGGTCCGTCAGAAGATTAAAGAAAAACAGAAGGAAATGGCTGAGCAACGAATGTTACAGGATGTCCCTGACGCTGATGTGGTGATTACTAACCCCCAACATTTTGCAGTCGCTCTGAGCTATGACCAGGATTCTGAGGCTGCTCCAAAAGTATTGGCAAAAGGGAAAGGTCTAATTGCTCTAAGAATTAAAGAGATTGCTAAGGAAAATCAAGTCCTGGTGTTTGAGTCACCCCAACTTGCAAGAGCAATCTATTTTACGACCGAACTTGGACACTATATTCCTCAGGCTTTATTTTTGGCCGTTGCTCAAGTAATTGCTTATGTCTTTGGATTAGAAATAGCAAAAGAAGAGGGAACAAGTCTTAGGAAGCCCAAACCAAAGGTGCCAAAGGAGTTATGGTTTGATGAGTATGGTCGCAGACCGAATTAATTGATTGGTGGGGAGTACAATTTATGAAAAAAAATATAGGAATTAGAGAAGAACCATTTATTGGGACATTCTCAAGTTTTAGCGAAAAGCACACTGAGTTGATCAGAAGCATTATAAGCCATTTGAGAAAACCTGCTTCGGCGGCAGTAGTCACCAGTGAAAATTACGCGCTACAAGAGCATTACGTGCGTGAAATTGTTTCGAATGTTTTTATGGAAAACGAAAACGGAGAGGTCAAGAGGGCACCACTAAACCGAGACTCGATTATTAAAAAGGTAAATGTTCGATTAAGAGAAATAGAACAAATTGACCTGAAAGCCAAAGTTCAGGGATTCACTCAAGAATTATGGATCTTTGAGCTTACTAATTCAGAGTTAGTGTCGCCTCTGTCCCTTGTGCACCGTATTTTGAGTCAATTTAAGCAGGCAGGAATCTCTGTGCTCATACTCACTACTGGTATGGCCTGGAGAAGTGAAGAAATGAAAAAGTGGCTACGTGTAACCAAAACTCCACTATGGAGCTTTGACATGCCGGATGTGGGTGAATGTGCAGATTTTATTCACAGGGCAGAGAGAGATGGATCTCTACAAACTGCCAGAGAGCTCGTAAATAAATTGGCAGTTCAAGAGAACGCCAAAGACGATTTGGCTCAAATCGTTACATTCGATCCTTTGGCGCTAGCTGACAAGATTCAAGCGGACAAAAGTACTGATCAGATTAAGGATGAAAATGAAAGCAAGGAGAGAGTAGGAAATTCTGAACCTCGATTGGTTAGAAAAAAGAAAAGCGCGTTTGTGGGTTATGCTGTTTTAATCTTTTTATTAATTACTTTTTCTACCTCTATTTTGTTAGGTGACGTAATAACAGATGGAATTGAATCAATGAGAAACAGCCTTGAAGAATCATTTAAAAATCAGACCTTCATTGCTTTTTATAGGGATCTAACGGATTACCAGGAAATTAAAGCGATTGATGATAAAACGAAAATAGTTTCAGGCCTGGAGGAGGATGCTACCTTAGATGAAGCTGTGGTTGGTTCTTTTGAAGTGACCGCACTTGCAGAATCTAGTATCCCAGGCAAGCCAGAATCTGAATTAGTCGCCACTTCAGAAGATTTGCGTCAAGTATTGGCCCCCGATGTTAAGCCTGAAGAAGATATCGTTGAGGCGAATTACTTTCTTCAGGAAGCTGCATTTCGAAATAAGAATGCTGCTTTCGCCTGGATTGCGAAGAGAGATGCCGTAGAGCAGGTTCGAGTTGAATTAAAGAAGAATAATTACTGGGCAGTGATTAGAGGTCCATACAGAGAAGCAGAATTGAGTAGGATTAGATCTACGGGTGGCTTTAAGGATTCCTACATAATTTCCGCTAGTGATTTGTTGAACTAAAAAATACCAGAATAGAGGTTATATTAATGGCCAATGACAAAGAAGATGAGACAGAGAATAGTGTTCCCAAGGAATCAGCGTCTGAGGAAGAAACGAAAAAACCAGTTTCTGATGAAGATGGCATAGTTGATGATCCGAATGAAATAGAGACAACAGATTCTGTGAGTGACAGTGATTCAACGGTGGAAGACGATGGTCCTGATGAAGGGAGTGAGCAAGAAGCTGCTAACCTTTCCGATGAAGAGAGTGCAGAGTCAGGTGATACTTCATTAGAACCTGAGCTGGAAGACGATGCTGAGACCAGTCTAGCTAGCGACGCATCAGGGGATGACCTAACCTCAGAAGAAAAAGAGTCCGCCGCCGCAGTCTCGGATGCTGATATTGAGGCTCAAGACCAAAATAGTGATCGAATAGAAATTGAAGGAGGCGGTTCGATAAGTGATGGGACTGTCAGTTTAAGAATTAACGGTGTCGATGTCGGTCCTCTGACTCATATTAAAGAGATTCTAGAGTCTACTTCTCAGCAAATTGATAATGCTAGAAAGCTCATCTACGTAACTTTTGGAATAACGGGTTTTGTTTTAGTGATTTCGATTCTTTTTTATATTGTTCTGTCAATGCAATTGTCGCAAAAAACGGATGAACTCGATCGAGTTATTATGGCAGTGGCTAAAAGAGGAATACAATTAGGGGATGGAATAGAAAAGCTGGTTGGCGTGCAAGATCAGCTATTATCGATGGAGGGTCAGCAGTCACTCATCATAAGTGATCTGGAGGTTTTGAAGTCGAATACTCAACTGCATTCTAAAGATATCTCGGGATTAGAAACAGCCATAGAAAGCGAAATCCAGGCTAAGGGAGATGAAATATTGAAGTTATCTGAGGCTCAAAAAGAAACTGTACTTGGGGAGTTGAAGACCCTTGGGCAAATGAAAAATCAACTAGCGTTATTGAAACAAGTTGAAAATAATCAAAAAATGATCAAGAAAAGTATGGCCGAAGATAGATCTGTTGTCTCCGATATCCAACAAAAAGTGAGTGATCTCTATATCATAAGGAAGGCCGAATTGACTGAGACCTACAAATTGACCGAGAACTACAATAAATGATAATAAATATGGGAGTATAGAAATGGCTCAATCTAGCGTTGAAGTACTTTTGATTATTATGTTGTTAGTCGTCTTTCTAATTGTATTTGCGCTACTCTTTTACCTTTTGAAGAAAACGGCTGAGCTTGAGAAAATAACAAAACAAAGGAGAGTTGTTCCTTTGGCGAAAAAGGGAGGGCCATTATTAGGGCTACTAGGCAGGGAAATATGGGACGCCCTATCAGATCAATCAGCTTCTAGCGAAAGAAATACGGAAGTACGGAAAAGATATGCCTATATCCTGCAGCGACATATCGAAGAGATAGTCGAGCAAGGCATTTATGATACAAGAAAAGGGATTCGAGAAGAACCAAGCCCAGAAGCTTCTATTGGAGGAACGAAAGGGGAGGTTTTGTCTTGGATACCAGCCAAATATGTAAAAAGGCTTTATAATTTAGGGCGAGATCTATCTTCTGGTGAGGAAAGAGAAGACGCCTCTGAGGCACTCAAGAGTGAAGTAGTAGATATACTTAATGTAATCGGGCTAGATACGGAAAAGCCCGATATGGGACAAACTGTTTTAGAGAATATTAGCTAGTATTAAACTAAAGACCTAAATCTTTAATTTTGATCAATAATTTTATGAGATAACGAGCTAAGCGCTAATATTGGGCACGGTTGTTTTAACACGACTGCTCTTTATGAAGGTAAGAAGTTCTGTGCAATAGCGAGCCTAAATCTGAATACTGAAATATGTCGTACGAATCAAATGTTGTATAACGATATATCTGAGTGTTTGGAGTACGGCTTTATTCGGGCTCGACGAGAGTCATTTCATCGTGAGAAGTTCGTTATCTTCAGCTGGAATGCTGGGGATACTGCTATTTAAGTGGTGTTAGAGGCATGGCAGACGGTGTTCAGCATACTGTTCCCGCAGAGTTACTTGGTGCTGTTCGCAATTAGACCCCGGATTATGAACTGGGTACATAAAGTGGTTACCCCGGTGTTTTTGACACGCTTCGGTTCAGCTTTGGACTTGAATCTTTGCTTCCCTCTACCTAAATGGCATTTGCCACACCAAGTGCGGCGAAGTAGCGGCGCAAAAAGACCTGAAATTGATCTCCCGTACTATCGCAATACGAGCATCGAAATAAATGGAACGGGTAGGGTAGCCAGTCATGGATACAGAATCCGAGCGGCTGGATTTTGTACCAGAAGAAGATGCCAGGCACGATATTGTAAGTGCTTTTATGAACTATCGGTTGGTATCTGAATTGCATGAGGGAAGAAGAGTCCTGATACTTCAGCCAGTTCCGGTAAGCGATAATCGATGGAAAACCAGATGATCTCACGAACCCGCAATTGGCTTGTCGCTGCATGCGAGTTTGACCTGTAAGTTTAATCAAGGCAAGGAACGTTGACTGGCCGTGTAGGTATCGATTTAGACCCAGGTTCACTTGTAGGTGGCAACAAGGTGGTCTTTGCGTTGAAGAGCGCTTTATTTGGCATATGGAAGACTGGTTTTGGACTCCTCTCAAGGGTGAAACACTGCCAAGATCATGTAAAAACGGTCTATCTATCAAAATATTCCCTGAATAAGCAGATTTTCTTCTCCACTGAGTTGAATGGCTTATCGTTAATCTCTATACTTGCCCTCGCTCGAAGACAGCTAGATTTAAAGTGAACATCACAGTTCAGGGCGACGCTAGGAATGCGCATTTGGCCTTTAAAGTAAGCTTTGCACAATGCGGTTTTTTTGGCTTGATCGGTCTGGGTATAGCAGCTTATGACTGTTCGGCAGGCTTGTTCTTTAGTCTGGGTGTGCTGATTGCTTTGCTGCCACACAACTGGCAGATGCACAAGCTGGAGAAGGCCGGTCATTTAGTGAGTGGCGAGCTTCTTAGAAACACGGAAATTATTAAATTTCTGGTCACAGCAACATTGTATTTTTCGGTGTTCTGGGTTTTTGCGGCGGTATCGCTGGTTTGGCTTTTTGCTGGCGTCGCATTGGGTTATTTGAGTTGGTTGGGTCTGCTGCATCAGAAATTTTCTCTGCAGCAAGCAAGCGGATCAGAATCAATTAAATAGGATTTTGTGGATGTATCACCCCCTGATGGAGAGGTGGTCATTGATCAAGCTGATCGAAAGAATATAGAGAAGGAATATAGATAGGACGATGGCGAGCAGCGAAACCATTACATCTCAGGAATATATCCAGCACCATTTAACGAACCTGACCTACGGTCAGTTTGACGATGGTCACTGGGGTTTTGCCCATGGACCCGCCGATATGGCGGAAATGGGTTTTATGGCCGTGCATGTTGATACATTAATATGGTCTATCACTCTGGGTATCCTGTTTATCGCTCTGTTCGTCTTTGCTGCTCGAAAGGCCACCGTCGGTGTCCCGGGTGGGATGCAGAATTTGTGTGAGTTGGCCGTGGAATTCGTTGAAGATACGGTTACCGAAGTTTTCGGATCAAAGCCTAATGCCTTGATTGGCCCGTTAGCGCTGACAATTCTGGTCTGGGTCTTTTTCATGAATTTTATGGATTTAATTCCTGTTGATCTGATTCCTCAGGCGGCCCATCTGGCGGGTGTTGAATACTTCAAAGTCGTTTCGACGACTGATCCCAATGCCACCATGGGGATGTCCTTAGGCGTCTTTATACTGGTGATTTATTATAATTTTAAGATTAAGGGGCCTATTGGTTTCGGTAAGGGTCTGGTTACCCACCCTATTCCTCATTGGTCCATGTACTGGTTTAATTTTATACTCGAAGTCGTTGACCTGTTTGCAAAGCCGCTGTCACATGGCTTGAGATTATTCGGCAATATGTATGCCGGAGAAATGATTTTTATACTGATTGCGTTGTTACCAGCGACTGTTCAATTTGCACTGTCAGTCCCCTGGGCAATCTTCCATATTCTGATCATTTCATTACAAGCATTTATCTTCATGATATTAACTATCGTCTATCTCACTCAAGCCAGTGAGACGGCGGAACATTAATTTTAACTAGCTAAAAGGTAGGAAAATGGAAAACTCTCTGGTGTATATGGCGGGTGCTATTATGATGGGTCTCGGCGCCATTGGCAGTGGTGTGGGTATTGGATCTCTGGGTGGCAAATTCTTGGAAGGCGTGGCCAGACAGCCTGAATTATTGCCTATGTTAAGGATACAGCTCTTTATTGTGTTGGCACTGATTGAAGCCATCCCCATTATCTGTCTGGGCATTGGTCTTTATCTTATTTTTACTGGTGGCCCTTTATAAAAGAGAACTGCGAATCCCGAGAGGTGATGCATGAGCATTAATTTAACAATGATCGGCCAGATGGTCTCATTCGTAATCTTCGTCTGGTTCTGTATGAAGTTTGTATGGCCGCCCCTGACCCAGGTTCTCAGAGAGCGTCAGAAATTGATCGCTGCAGGTTTGGAAAATGCGTCAAAAGCTGAGCAGCAATTGCAGCAGGCGAATGAAGCCGTTGGTAATGAACTTGAAGCAGCAAAGCGCGAAGCCAATGAATTGATTAATCAAGCCAGAAATCGAGCAAATCAAATCGTTGAGGAAGCGAAATCTCTGGCAAAGGAAGAAGCAGAGAAAATTGTTCAGGGTGCCCAGGGCGATATCAACCTGGAAATCAATCGAGCGCGGGAAGAACTCCGTCAGAAAGTGAGCGAGCTAGCCCTAACTGGTGCGGAAAAGATTCTTCAAGTCAGTATCGATCGCAGTCATCACGATGCCATGCTGACTAAACTGGCCGCTGAGCTCTAGGAGACCGTTATGGCCGAAGCAGAACTCGCTACCATAGCAAGGCCCTACGCCAGAGCGGCATTTTCCTGTGCCCTGGATGTTGATGGCGGCCTGCAGAGTTGGTCTCGTATGCTGGGATTACTCGCTGCGGTGAGTTCAGAGCCGTTGATGAGTGCGTCGCTTGATAATCCCTTGTTGTCAGCGCCTGATGAGGCAGCCTTGTTAATTGATTTTCTGGATGAGGAACTCGATCAGGCGGGACGAAATTTCGTCTTGGTACTTGCTGACTATGACAGGATTGCTCTTCTGCCTTCGATTGCTGAGTTGTTTGAGTTGTTGAAGGCAAATCATGAGAAGACCATGGACGTGAAGATCAGCAGCGCATTTGAGGTTTCCAAGGAACAGGAGGCTATGATATCCAGTGCCTTGACCCGTAAGTTACAACGACAAGTGGTCCTGGAAACCCGGTTAGAAAAGGAATTGCTCGGCGGCATAGTTGTCCGGGCTGAAGATACGGTCATCGATGATTCGGTGCGTGGCAAGTTGCAGAAATTAGCAGGCTTGCTCAATTAAAATTGAAAATTTGAGGTGCAGAAAATGCAACAACTGAATCCTTCTGAAATCAGTGACATCATCAAACAGCGTATTACACGGCTTGATGTTAAATCTGAAGCAACCAACGAAGGAACCATCGTCAGCGTTTCAGACGGTATTGTTCGAATTCATGGCCTGGCTGATGTGCAGAATGGTGAAATGATCGAGTTCCCGGGGAACTTGTTTGGATTTGCACTGAATCTGGAAAGAGACTCTGTCGGGGCTGTTGTCCTGGGGGATTACAAATCTCTGAAAGAAGGCCAGATCGCCCGTTGTACGGGACGTATCCTGGAAGTACCCACTGGCCCTGAATTACTGGGTCGGGTGGTTGATGCTCTGGGTAATCCTATCGATGGTAAAGGCCCCGTCAATGCGTCGCAGACTGCGCCTGTCGAAAAGGTTGCACCGGGTGTCATTGACCGGCAGCACGTCAATCAACCCGTTCAGACGGGATTGAAATGTATCGACTCCATGATTCCGGTTGGTCGAGGTCAGCGGGAATTGATTATTGGTGACCGCCAGACCGGTAAAACAGCGATTGCCATTGATACTATTATCAATCAACAAGCCTCCGGCATTAAGTGCGTGTATGTGGCAATTGGTCAGAAATTATCATCGATTGCTAACGTGGTTCGGACCCTGGAAGAACACGATGCGATGAAGAATACCATTGTAGTTGCAGCCGGTGCCGCTGACCCGGCCACGATGCAATACATCTCTGCCTATTCGGGTTGTACCATGGGTGAGTATTTTCGTGACAACGGTGAAGATGCCCTGATTATCTATGATGACCTGACCAAACAGGCCTGGGCCTATCGTCAGATTTCGTTGTTGCTGCGTCGTCCCCCTGGACGAGAAGCCTATCCGGGAGACGTATTTTATCTGCACTCACGATTACTGGAACGGGCTGCCAGGGTAAACGAAGCTTATGTTGAAGAATTTACCGGTGGTGCGGTGAAAGGTAAGACAGGATCGTTAACAGCGCTACCGATTATTGAAACCCAGGGCGGTGATGTTTCAGCATTTGTTCCTACCAATGTCATTTCAATTACCGACGGCCAGATTTTCTTGGAATCAGATAAATTCAACGCGGGTGAGCGTCCTGCGATGAATCCGGGGATATCGGTTTCACGAGTGGGTGGTGACGCCCAGGTTAAGTTCATGTCGAAGATCTCTGGCGGTATTAAGATTGCATTGGCTCAGTACCGGGACCTGGCAGCATTTTCACAGTTTGCCTCCGATCTGGATGAAGCGACTCGTCGACAGTTAGAGCATGGTGAGCGCATTAATGAGTTGATGAAACAGAAACAGTATGCGCCTATGACGGTTGCTGAAATGGGTATTGTGTTGTTTGCGGCAAATGAACGTTTTTTGGAAGACGTTCCTGTGGAAAAAGTTCTCGACTTTGAATCAGCTTTGCTGAGTTTTATGAAAACTGAACACGGCGATTTCATGGACCAGGTAAATCTTGAAGGTGCCTATAGCGATGACGTGGTTGAGACCATGCGCAGCGCTCTGGAAGCATTTAAGAAAACCCAGTCCTGGTAGATAGACACAAGTTCAAGATTAACTGAGGTCAGCATGGCAAACGCCAAAGAACTTCGAAAACAGATTGGTAGCATTAAGAATACTCAGAAAATTACCAGTGCTATGCAGATGGTAGCAGCGAGTAAAATGCGAAAGGCCCAGGATAGAATGTCCAGGGGCCGTCCTTATTCTGAACAAATAAGAGCTGTGATCAGCCATATTGCTAATGCTGCCGCCGAATATCGTCATGAATTTATGGTGGAGCGGGAAGTGAAGCGGATTGGTTATATCGTGGTAACCACTGATAAAGGCCTGTGTGGCGGATTAAACGTGAATCTGCTGAAAGCCACCATTCAGGACATGAAGCGATGGTCGGAGCAGGGTGTTGAGACGGATCTGTGTTTGATGGGTAATAAGGGCATTCAGTTTTTTAGAAACTATGGTGGCCATGTGCTCGCAGCGACTCAACATATTAGTGAATCGCCGGCGGTTGAGGATCTCGTGGGTAGTATTAAGGTCATGTTGGATGCTTTTGAAGCGGGCAAGGTTGATAAGATTTTTCTGTCGAACAATGTATTCGTTAATACCATGACGCAGATGCCAACCATTGCGCAATTGGTGCCACTTGATCCTTCCCAGGACGAGACCATGGCGCATCGTTGGGATTACATCTATGAGCCAGACGCTCGACAACTCATTGAGGGTTTGATAACACGTTATTTGGAATCACAGGTTTATCAGGCCGTGGTTGAAAATGTAGCCTGTGAGCAGGCTGCGAAAATGATTGCAATGAAAAGTGCAACCGATAATGCCGGTGAGTTGATCGATGAACTTGAGCTGATTATGAATAATGCAAGACAGGCAGCGATCACACAGGAAATTTCAGAAATCGTTAGCGGCGCAGCGGCTGTTTAGGCCAAGCGCAGAAGAAAGAGAGGATAATAAAATGGGTAGTGGACGAATCGTACAGATAATCGGTGCGGTCATCGATGTGGAATTCCCACGCGATGAGGTGCCTAATGTCTATGAAGCGTTGGTGGTTCCCAGCCGTGATTTGACCCTGGAGGTCCAGCAGCAGCTCGGTGATGGTGTGGTTAGAACCATTGCTATGGGTAGCTCTGATGGCGTCAGTCGTGGTCTGGAGGTGAACAATACTAATGCACCGATATCGGTACCGGTTGGTGAAGAGACCCTGGGTAGAATTATGGATGTTCTGGGTAATCCCATCGACAGGAAGGGCCCTATTGGCGAAAAAGAGCGCATGCCTATCCATCGTAACCCACCGTCCTATGAAGAACAGGCAGGTAGCCGGGATCTGCTCGAGACGGGCGTCAAAGTGATTGATCTGATCTGCCCGTTTGCCAAGGGTGGCAAGGTTGGCTTGTTTGGTGGTGCTGGTGTGGGTAAGACCGTAACCATGCTTGAACTGATTAATAATATTGCCAGAGAACACAGTGGCTTGTCCGTTTTTGCTGGCGTCGGTGAAAGAACTCGTGAAGGCAACGATTTTTATCACGAAATGCAGGATGCCGGGGTGCTGGATAAAATCTCCATGGTATTCGGTCAGATGAACGAGCCGCCTGGAAACCGTCTTCGAGTCGCGCTGTCAGGCCTGACCATGGCTGAGAAATTCAGGGATGATGGTAAAGATGTGTTGCTGTTTATCGACAATATTTACCGCTATACCCTGGCGGGAACGGAAGTTTCGGCACTGTTGGGCAGGATGCCCTCTGCGGTAGGTTATCAGCCGACCCTGGCGGAAGAAATGGGCGTACTGCAGGAACGAATTACGACTACCAAGGATGGTTCGATTACATCGGTGCAGGCGGTTTACGTACCGGCAGATGATTTGACTGACCCGTCTCCAGCAACCACCTTTGCTCACCTGGATTCAACGGTGACGTTATCACGGGACATTGCCTCCCTGGGTATTTATCCAGCGGTGGATCCCCTGGATTCAACTTCGCGTCAGCTTGATCCCCTGGTTGTCGGCGAAGAGCATTATAATGTAGCCCAGGGTGTACAGAGTGTTCTGCAGAAGTACAAGGAACTCAAAGACATCATCGCTATATTAGGCATGGATGAGTTGTCTGAGGAAGATAAATTAACCGTTTATCGTGCCAGGAAAATAAGCCAGTTCTTTTCCCAGCCCATGCACGTAGCGGAGGTGTTTACCGGGCAACCAGGCGTCTATGTATCCCTGGCTGAGACGATCCGCAGCTTTAAAGGTATTCTCGATGGCGAATATGATGATCTGCCTGAGGCAGCATTCAGCATGGTTGGAAATATCGAACAGGCCATAGAAAAAGCCAAGACACTATAAGGATTGGACCATGGCATCTACCATTTTGTGTAGTATTGTCAGCGCTGAAGAAGAAATTTTTTCAGGCCTGGTAGA
>LWDU01038489.1_pt1 | contig 15835 bp, 13 predicted proteins | sample 727161 | NCBI WGS metagenome assembly LWDU01 (sample SAMN04566230, study PRJNA314399) | hydrothermal vent metagenome | isolation source: deep sea hydrothermal plume seawater | place: Mexico: Gulf of California, Guaymas Basin | collected 2004-07-11 | reverse complement strand
TTCGTTATGTGGAACAACGCCCCGGCCCCACGCCGGTGGCGCAGATTACTGATGTCCTCGACAAGGTGGCGATCACCTTCAAGGCGCTCGGGCGCGGCAAAGAATCCGGCGTCGGCGCCAAGGACTTGAGCGGGCCGATTGGTATTTTTGGGATGCTCTCCATTCAGGTAAACACCGACCTTCGGCTTGCGTTGAGTTTTTTGGTTTTGCTGAATATCAACCTTGCCATTTTGAATCTGCTTCCGGTGCCGGTGCTCGATGGCGGGCATATTTTATTGTCGCTTGTGGAATGGGTGCGCAAAAAACCAGTCAGCGTACGCGTGCAGGAATATGCCACCACGGTGTTCGCGGTTTTGTTGCTGGGATTTTTTCTGTTTGTCACGCTGGCCGATGTGAAACGGGTGCCGTTGCTGCACGATATTTTTAACCGCGACACGCAAATCGAGCAGTCCACCTCCGGCGATTAAATGGACTACTGCGCCTCACCGTACCGCCACGCGCGTCGGGAAACGCGGCCGGTGACGGTTGGCGAAGTGGTGGTGGGCGGCGGCGAGCCCATCGTTCAACAATCCATGATCACCTGCAGCACGCTGGATACAGATGCGTGCGTGGAGCAGTCGATGGCGTTGGTGGAGGTCGGTTGCCAAATCGTTCGCATCACCGCGCAAACCAAAAAGTACGCCGCCAATCTGGAGCCGATCGTGGCCGGCATTCGCGCGCGCGGATCGAATGTGCCGGTGGTGGCGGATATTCATTTCAAGCCGGACGCTGCGTTGGAGGCGGTGAAATGGTGTGAGATGGTGCGCGTCAATCCAGGCAACTACGCCGACTCCAAAAAGTTTGTCACGCGCGAATACACGGATGAACAATATGCTTCGGAACTCGAGCGCATCGAGGAGAAGTTTGCGCCGCTCGTGGAGGAATGTAAATCCCGCGGGCGGGCGTTGCGGATTGGTACCAATCACGGTTCCTTGAGCGATCGGATAATGAACCGCTTCGGCGATACGCCATTGGGGATGGTGGAGAGCGCGCTGGAGTTTGCCCGCATCGCGCGCGATTTGGATTTTCATAATTTCAAATTTTCGATGAAGTCGAGCAATCCGAAGGTGATGATCGAATGCTATCGATTGCTCGCCGCGCGCTTGGCGGAGTTGGGGCCGGATTGGAATTATCCGCTGCACCTTGGCGTCACCGAAGCGGGCGAGGGCGAGGATGGCCGCATCAAGAGCGCGATCGGCATTGGCTCGCTGCTGTGCGATGGGTTGGGCGATACCATTCGCGTTTCACTGACGGAGGATTCGCCGAATGAAATTGCCGTGTGCACGGATCTCATCGCGCAAATTCCGGAATTGACTTGCGGTGATTCAGACGTGCCCGACGTGCCGGTGGCATTTGACCCTTTTGATTTTTGCAGACGCGCCACGCCGGAAATTGATTTAACCGATGATGTGAAATGCGGTGGCGAACAAACCATCCGCGTGGTGGTCACCGAGGCTGCGTGGGAGAAGCTCGCGCCGCGGATCAAGCCCGGCGCGGATGTGCGGCCGGAGGCGGTTTACGAAGAACTCAACGTGATGGAGGTGGATCCGCGTGAAGAGTTTACAGTGAATTGCGATACGCAGCTCATCACGGTGCGCGATGATGTGGAGTTGCCGACGATCACCGCTTTTCGTTTGTTGGCCGGGCGACTGAAATCGCTGGGCGCACGTAATCCAATTTTGCTGAAAGATTGCCTGAGTTTTGGGGAAGCCGCGTTGGAGCCGAACATCGCGCTGCTGCGCGCGTCGGTCGTGATTGGGTCGTTATTGTGTGATGGAATTGGCGATGCGATTTTGGTTCGTGGCGAATGCGGCGCGGGTCAGTCGTTGCGGTTGGCGTTCAATATTTTGCAGGCGGCGGGTTGCCGATCGTTTAAAACCGATTACGTGGCGTGCCCGAGTTGCGGACGGACGTTGTTTGATTTGCAGGAAGTGACCGCCCGCATCAAGGTGCGTACGGAGCATCTCAAGGGCGTGAAGATTGCGATTATGGGCTGCATCGTCAACGGCCCCGGCGAAATGGCGGATGCGGATTTTGGCTACGTGGGCGGCGCGCCGGGGATGATCAATTTATATGTTGGCCGCGAACCGGTACGTTTCAACATCCCCGAAGCCGAGGCCGTGGAGAGCCTCGTGGATCTTATTCGCGAGCATGATAAATGGGTGGATGCAGTGGCTGTGTAGCGCAGAATTTAATTCTGCACGTTTGCGAAATGCAGGTTGAAAACCTGCGCTACTGAAGTCAAATCCCCAGCGCGGTGTCGCGGCCTTTGGGGATGTTGCCGAGGTTTTGTTGGATGAAGTTGCCGAGGAATTGGCGGGCGGCTTCGGCTTGGGAGCGGGTGGGTTTGAGTTGGGTGATGGTGTCCCAATTAAGAATGGCGAGGTGTTCGAGCAGATCGCGCGTGCCGTCTTTGAGGCGGGTTTCATCAAGGGAAGGCGCGAGGCCGAGTTCGTTAAGTAGTTTAATTTCCACTGCGTAAACGAGGGCTGGGCGTGTGGGATAAGTGTCGAGGTGGTTCAGCAGCGTGGAGAAAATGGCGTGGATGCCGGGCAAAAAATTTTCCGGCTCGGTGGCGTGTTCAATAAAGCGGGTGGCGTAGGCGAGCAATTGCAGTCGCGTGATGTCATCGCGCAGACTGGTGTGGGTGGCTTCAATGTTTACTTCGCGTAAAATATGTAGGTCGGATTTTCGGCTGCGGTGAAAAGAAAATCCGCCTTCAAAGAGCAGATCCAGTTTGCCGCGAAAGGGGCTCTTGGCCCGACGCGCGCCCTTGGCCACGGTGCCGAGGCGGCCGTGCTCGGGAGTGAGCCAATGGACGATGAGGCTTGTCTCGGTCAGGGGCCGGACGCGCAGGATAATGCCGTATGCGTTTTCATCCATGAGCAAGAGCGTCCATCGAAAAATGCCGCGCGAGTTTTTGCAAGAGGCGATTTTCCTCGCGTTTCATTTTGCGGCGGTCGGCGGGTTTTTGGTCATCGTGCCCTTGGAGGTGGAGCACGCCGTGGATGATGTAGCGCGCCAACTCGCGGCCGAGACTGGCGCGGTATTTTTCAGCATGTTTGCTGGCCACGGCAGGACAAATGACCAGCTCGCCGTGGAGCAGGGTGGGGGTGCAGTAATCAAAAGTGATGATGTCCGTGGGGCCTTCGTGTTGGAGATGGGATTCATTGAGTTGGGCCATTCGGGTTTCGTTCACAAACAGGATGGACAAATCGTAAGCTTCAATTTCCAGTAATTCATCCATCAAGAGGCCGGCCGCTTTGCGGGCCTCGCTGGAGGCTAAGGGGTAGCGCCGTTGCAGATTCCGCACGCTGAGTTTTTTCATGATTTGCTACGGCGGGTTTCATAGGCCTCGATGATTTGTTGCACGAGCGGGTGGCGCACCACATCTTTTTTGCTGAATTTTATAACACAAATACCGTTCGCATTTTTGAGGGTGAGGAGCGCTTCAATCAGGCCGGATAACTTTGAAGCGGGGAGATCGATTTGCGTTGGGTCGCCGGTGATCACGGATTTGGAGTGGTAGCCCAATCGCGTGAGGAACATGAACATCTGTTCGTTGGTGGTGTTCTGCGCTTCATCGAGAATCACAAACGCGTTATTGAGCGTGCGGCCGCGCATGTAGGCGAGCGGGGCGATTTCGATGGTCTCGCGTTCCATGTGTTTTTGCACCTCCTCCACGGGCATCATATCGGTGAGCGCATCGTGCAGCGGCCGCAAATAGGGGCTGAGTTTTTCGCGCAAATCGCCGGGGAGAAAGCCGAGCGCTTCGCCGGCTTCCACCGCCGGGCGGGTGAGAATGATGCGCGAGACATCGCCGCGATGGAGCGCGCTTACTGCCATGGCCATGGCGAGATAAGTTTTGCCCGTGCCGGCGGGGCCAATGCCGAAGGTGAGATCGTGAGCGGCGATGGCGTCGAGATAAGTTTTTTGCCCGAGCGTTTTGGGCATCACCTGCGGTTTGCGCGGCGAGGTGGTGATGCGCTGGGCGTGGAGGCTCTTGAGGGCGTCCGCGCCGTTTTCTTTTACGGTTTCGATGGCCTTGAGCAGTTCACGTTGGCGTGGGTGCTGGCCGGAGTTCAATTGTTCGCGTAGGGAATCAAAGGCTTCCTTGGCGAGATTTAGGGAGTCTTCTTCGCCCTCGAGTTTGATCCAGCCATCGCGCGCGGTGGCGTTCACCTCGAGATGTTCCTTCAGGAGCTTCAGGTTGTGCGGGTCGTTGTCGAACAACTGTTGGGCTTGCCGCGCGCTGTCGAAGGTGAGGGTGATGCTGGGCATATTAATTTTGCGCAAGGGCGGCGCGGAGTTTGGCGGCCGTCTCGGCGACGGCCTCGGGGATGACGGCAGTTTGGCCGAGGGCGGGCATGAAGTTGGTGTCGCCCTGCCAGCGGGGCACCACGTGCAAATGCAAATGTTCCCGAATGCCCGCCCCAGCGGCGTGGCCGAGGTTGATGCCGATGTTGAAACCGCCGGGATTCATCGTCTCGCGCAGCGCGGCTTGGCACTGGCGGCAGAGTTGCATTAGCTCGAGCAGTTCGTCGTCGGTGAGGTCAGCCAAATCGGGCACCTCACGATAAGGCACAATCAGGAGATGGCCTGCGTTGTAAGGAAAATTATTCATCACGGCAAAACAGGTTTTACCGCGGGCAATCATGTAGTTTTTCTCATCCTGATCGGACTGCGCGATCGCTGTAAAAATGGAGCCGTCGTCGCCTTCGGGGCGCTTGGGGCCGAGGATGTATTCGATGCGCCAAGGTGCGTGCAGTGCTTCCATTGGCGTAAACCTAAGCTGGAGGGGGCGCGTTGTCAAAGAGAAGGGTCATTCGTCGAGCAGGGCGTTGAACTTCACGCGGGTGCGATCGAAGGTGCCGCGAATTTCCGCCAGCAAATCGTTGGCCGGTGCGAGGTCGCCGGCTTTGGCGGTTTCTTCAAGACGCGAAAAGGCATCGGCCAATTGGCGCGCGCCGAGATTGGCGCTGCTTCCCTTAAGCTGGTGGGCAATGCGAGCCATGGTGTCCGCATCTTGCTGGGCGGTGAGCGATTCGATTTGCCCGTCGGTTTCCGAAAGGTACATCGTAACCAGCTCACGAAGCATATCGTTGTTGTCATTGACGCGAAACTGGTCGAGCTGAGTTTGGTCGAGCAGCGCCGCTCCGGGAACGTCCAGCTCCATTCCGGGATCGAGGCCGAGGGATTTATTGAGCGCGCGCTCGAGCTCGTTGAGCTGCACGGGTTTCGAAATAAAATCGTCCATCCCCGCCTCGAGGCATGCGGCACGGTCATCCTCCTGCGTGTTGGCGGTCATGGCGATAATGTAAATGGGTTGTTGCCCAGGATCGGCCTGTTCGCGTTGGCGAATTTGGCGGGTGGCCTCCAAGCCATCCACGTTGGGCATTTGGCAGTCCATCAGGATGATGTCAAAATCGCCAAGGTGGGTGTCCAATACGCCCTGTCCGTCGTCCCGTAAATCAACCTCGTGGCCCAGCTTGTTGAGCTGAAGCGTGGCCACACGTTGATTGATGGGATTGTCTTCCGCCACCAACACGCGGAGCGAACGGTGGCTGGCGGCGTCCCCTCGTTCCACGGATTTGGGCGTGTGTGTTTTGCCGGTAAGGGCATTGAGCAGCACTTGATGCAAGCGCCCGCGGCGCACGGGTTTGAGCAGCGTTCCCGCAATGCCCAGAGTGCGAAGCAGTCCGGGATCCATTTTGTGCCGGCGCGAGGTGAGGAGGATAGTTTTGGCCTCGCGATGTGTTTCATGGGTTTGGATTTCTTGTACGAGATCGAGGCCGTCTTCGTCGTCAAGCGCGAGGTCCACGAGGATGAGGTCAAACCGCGCCTGTTCATTGAGGCGTTGGCGGGCACCTTCGCCGGTGGCGGCAGTGGTAAGATCCATTTTCCAGGCGTTCGCGAATTGAGCGATAGCCTCGCGGGCAAAATCGTTAGGGGCCACCACGAGTATTTTTTTATCAATAAGCTCATCGTCCGCCGGCGGCGGTTCCGGGGTGAAGTTTTCCAACTGCACCGTGAAGTGAAAGGTGGAGCCTTCTCCCGGTACACTTTCGAGCCACATATGGCCGCCCATCATCTCAGTGAGCTGGCGCGAAATGGAAAGGCCGAGGCCGGTGCCGCCGTAACGGCGGTTGGTGGAGCCGTCGGCTTGGCGGAAAGCGTCAAAGATTTTTTCCTGTTGTTCAGGTGTGATGCCGAGGCCGGTATCGCGAATAGAGAATTGCAACTCGATGCCGCTATCGGTTTCCTGATTTCGGCTGACCGAGACCTGCACTTCGCCTTGCTCGGTAAACTTCACGGCATTGTTTACAAGATTGAGCAGCACCTGCCGAAGGCGCCCGGCGTCGCCGCGATAACGCCCTTCGCATTCAGCAGGCACGTTGGCGTTGAGTTCGATTTGGTTGGCTTCCGCGCGCAGGGCATGGAGTTCCACCGCTTCCTCCAAGACTTTGCGCAGTGAAAATTCTGCCTTTTCCAGCTCAAGCCGCCCGGCCTCGATCTTCGAGAGATCCAGAATATCATTGAGAATATCCAGCAACGCATCGGCGCTAGTACGGACAGTTTGGGCGTATTCCCGCTGGTCTTCTGAGAGCTCTGAGGAGAGCAGTAAATCAATCATCCCGATGATGCCATTCATTGGCGTGCGAATTTCATGGCTCATCACGGCGAGAAATTGTGCCTTCACCTGGGCGGCCTCCACCGCCAAATCCCGCGCGCGGGCACTTTCTTCCTCGGCCAGCTTCAGCGCGGTGATGTCACGCGAAATTCCAATGATGCCGGTAATCATGCCCGAGCGGTTTCGGAAAGGCACCTTGGTGACCGAAGCCCAAATGGTACGGCCTTCCTCGCTGGTTTGTTGCTCGACTTTGTTGACGATTGCCTTGCCGGTGAGGATGACGCGTTGTTCGTCCTCATGGAATTCGCGCGCCTGATTTTCCGGATGGAAATTGTAATCCGTTTTGCCAATAATTTCATCGGCTGAATTAAGACTCAGTCGCCGGGCGAGCGCGGAGCTGCCCTTGATGAAACGCGATTCGGTGTCCTTGATGTAAATTCTGTCCGGAACATTTTCCAGAAGCGCATTGAGCAGGTCGCGTTCATAGGCTAATTGCTCCTCCATGAAGTGCCGTTCGGTGACATCCCAAAACATACACTGCAGGCCCGTGACTTCGCCCGCCTCATTGTGGAGCGGCCTTTTGATCACCTCCACGTGCAGCTCCGTGCCGTCAGGTTGCGTGTGGATTTCAGTGGTGGCGTAGGTTTGGTCATTCTCCATCACGCGCTGATCATCGCGCCGATATTTATCCGCCTGATCTTTTGGGAATAAATCATGATCAGTCTTGCCGATGATCTCATCAAGGGGTCGGTCATTAAGTTTGCAAAAACGTTGATTGGCAAAAGTGAACCGACCCTCGCTGTCTTTGCGCAGAATATTTTGTGGAATAATTTCCACCAACGAATGGTAAAGCAATTCCGAGGTGCGCAGGGCCTGCTCGGCATTTTTCTGTTCGGTGATGTCCACCACCGTGCCCTCAAAATAAAGCAATTCGTCCGCCTTGTTGCGCACGGCACGGACATTTTCAGAAATCCAAATTAATTCTCCATCCTGGCGGCGCACCGGCGATTGGAAATCGTGGAGGACGTCATGCGTATTCATGCGCCTCACAAATTCCGTTCTACGTTCCGGGTCGAGATAAAGCTGGCCGGAAATATCATTCAAATTCGCCATCAAATCATCCGGAGATTCAAACCCGTAAATTTTCGCAAGCATCGGGTTGGCGGATATGAAGCGTCCTTCTTCCGTCGTTTGAAAAATGCCCTCCTGCACGTTCTCGAAAATGCTGCGGTATTTTTCCTCAGCCATTTCCACGCCCAATTCTTGAATGAGTAATTCCGCGTTTTCTGTCTCCAAAGCGGCCACGCGGTGCCGGAGGTTCAATCGCGCCGCGGCTTGGCTGGCGAGCAGTTGCAATTGGCGAATCTGCGTGTCGGAAAGATCGAGTGACTCCGCTCCCTCCACCGCGAGTGTGCCCACGGCATGACCATTCACGCGGATCGGAAAACCCGCATAAAATCCCGGGAAGTTTTCCGGCGCAATCAGAGGGGCCTCGGCCATGATGGCTTGGGCGCAGGGCGACTCGGCTCGGGGCGTCTCCTCAATTTCGCAACCCCAACAGGCGATGGGCTGAACCGTTTCCTTGGCCACCATCGCAATCCACGCCTTGGGTGTATTGGCGATGTGTGCGGCCAACTCCACCAAGTCATCCCACGCGGTCTCTGGTTGGTTGGTTTGCGTGAATTCTAAGCCGCGCAACAGTTTGAGTCGCGCGGCTTCATCCTCGGGCACGGGAAATAGATTTGGATCGGCCACCGGTCTGCCTTCAATTTTGCATCGGGGCGGCGGCAAGGCAAGCGCCGACTTTGATTCTCTCATGTGAATAAGTCGGGCGCTCTCTCTCTTGACTAAATTGGGTGGCATTTCTAGATTCCCCTTTGTGCCGGTGGCACTCAGGAGGCGTTATGAATATCAAAAAAATTATTGCCACGGTTGTGGTTGGATTCGTGGGGGTTACTCAAACCGGTTGCTTGGTTGCGGCCGCCATCGGCGCGGGCGCCGGCGCGGTGATGTACACCAAGGGGGATCTCGAAGTGACTTCGACCAAGTCTTTTGATGAGGTTTACGCCGCCGTGGAACAGACCTGCAAGGAACTGGATTTCGAAATCCAGAAAAATGAGAAGAAAGCTTTCACCGGCAGAATCACCGCCCGCAGCGATTTTGGGAACGTCACCTTTGATGTGAAAAGTGAGTCCACGGTGTTGACGTCACTCTCCATTCGCGTGGGAATCTTTGGGGATCGTGAAGCCTCGGAATTGATTTACGCCAAGCTTAAGCCCAAGCTTTAGGCGAGCTGCCCGCAAAGGTAATCGAGATACTCATTCAGCCGCTTTTTCAGTTCCGTGCGCGGAACAATCGAGTCGATCAACCCGCGTTCCATCAAAAACTCCGCCGTTTGGAAGCCCTCGGGCAGTTCGCTTTGCGTGGTGTCTTTAATCACGCGCGGCCCGGCAAAACCAATCATCGCTTTGGGCTCGGAGATAATCAGATCGCCCAAGCTCGCGAAGCTCGCCATCACGCCCGCGGTGGTGGGGTGGGTAAGCACGCTGATGTACGGCAGCTTTTGCCGCCCATGATACGCAATGGCCGCGCTGGTTTTGGCCAGTTGCATGAGGCTGAACATGCCTTCGTACATTCGCGCGCCGCCGCTGCTGGAAATAATTATCGCGGGCAATCGTCGTTCCGTGGCGGCTTCCAGGATGCGTGTAATTTTTTCACCCACCACCGAGCCCATGGAACCGCCAAGGAAATTAAAATCCATCACCGCCATCCCCACTTCGTGGCTACCGATGCGGCCGATGCCGGTGATCACGGCATCCTTGAGTCCGGTTTTTTCGCGGTGTTTCACCAGCTTGTCGGCGTAGGCGGCGGTGCCGGTAAATTCCAGCGTGTCGACGCTCATCATATCCGCGTCAAATTCCTCAAATGAATCCGGCTCCGTCAACGAGGCGATGCGCTCATAAGCAGTGGTGGGAAAGTGGTGGGTGCAATGCGGGCAGACCTTTTCGTTTTCCGCCAACTCCTTGTCGAAAATCATCTCATCGCACTCGGGGCATTTCGTCCATAAGCCCTGCGGGATTTCGCGCTTGCGAGTGGTGCCGGAGCTCACCGGTTTCTTTTCAATTGCCGGCTCTTGCTCCATGGGTGGAGGAGTCACCGCCGGTTCAACTGTTTCGAGTCCGAGAGTTTTTTTGGGTTGTTTAGCCATAATCCGGCACTGCCGCCGTCCGGGGAGTATGTTGGCCAAACCCGCCTCCGCCTCAAGTCAAAACTAAACCGGCATGCCGCGCGCGAGGGTCAAGACATTCACAGTTTGCACTCCCGCCCGCCGGAGCGCCGCCGCACAGGCGCTCGCTGTGGCGCCGGTGGTCATCACGTCGTCCACTAATAATACGCGCGAAAAGGTCATGCGCTCCGAGGCTTCAAACGCGTTACGCATATTCGACATGCGCTCTTTGCGTGAGAGGTTTGTTTGGGTTTCTGTGAATTTGACGCGCCTTAACCACCGCGATTCCATCGGTAAATTGAGGTGTTCGGCCACCCCCTTAGCTAATCGCTCAGCTTGGTTGAAGCCGCGATCACGTTCTTTCAGCGGATGCAGCGGAACGGGAACCACGCATTGTGAGTTCTCCAAAAACAGTCTTCCACAGCCAAACAGCCATTGGATCATCAGAGGTTCAAAAAATTCGTGACGGTTATATTTGTATCGATGAATCACTTCCCGCACCAACCCGCGCGCGGACATCATGGAGCGGGCGCTCTCAAATTGCCAATCTGCCTCGTGGCAATTTTTGCAGGTGACCGCATCCCCCGCCGCACCCTCGAAAGGCAATCCGCATTGCTCGCACCAAGGCGGTGTGGATTTGAAAATGTTTGACCGACATGTTCGGCAGGCAAAGCCGTCAACCGCCCCGGCCCATGTTTCACCGCACACTTGGCAGACCTCCGGAAAGGCAAGCCCCTTCAACGGCTCAGTCAGGTTGAGAGGGCTCTTCATTGCTTCGGACAATAAACCAAAGCATCAGCGCCAGCAAGGGCGTGGCCGCCCAGCCATCGCTGATTTGTCCGTTGCCCCAAAATACCGATGCGGTGTCCGCAGTTGATTGCGTCAAGAATCCATTGGTCTTCAGGCAAAAAATCCAGCCCGCATGCACGCCGATTGAACAATAAAGGTTTCCCGTGCGCTGCCAAAGCGCGCAAAGGATAATTCCCGCCAGCGTGAGGTTGATAAATTTCGCCGCCGAATACGGGTCGTTTGCAAAATCGTGAACCATCGCCGGCAACGCTGAGAAGCCGGAAGTCCAAGTGATCGTTTCCACATCCGGCTTTTGATCCAAAAAATGCATCGCCGCAAAAAAGAGCGAACCCGCCAGCGCCGCCCAACGCCACGGCAAATCCCGCCGCAACAAACCAAAGAGCACGCCGCGAAAAAGCGTTTCCTCAATCACCGCCACCAAGACTCCGGCCAACAAGGCATTGGCGAGATGGCGCGCCCATTCCGCAAGCGCAGGCGTGGGGAGCATTTCCCTCGCGCCGCTCAGGAGGGGCAAGGCGGCCGCAGCCGTCAGCGAGGCCAGCCCGAGCAGTAAGCCTTTGGCCAGCCACGGCAGGTTTTGGCCGGGACGTGCCCAACCAATTTCTGACCACGATTTGATGCTGGAGAATCGGCACAATAATCCCAACCCAAGCAGGGCCAGCCCCAGCAGGCAGCGGTTGAAGTAACGATGAAAATCGTCGTGCTCGTTCAGGAATGACAGAAATGCCCAGTCCGCAAATACCGATTTCCACGCCAATGGCGAAAGCAGTGCTGCGCCCAAAAACACGCAGGCAACGTAAATCAGGATGGCAACTGTATGTCGCAAGTGCCGGAGTACAGCCTCAATCTCCCGCCGCGCCAAGTGATTTTTATTGAAACAAATCCACTTCGCCGCTTGGATTGCCCCGCGCGGCCTCATCGGCGCGGGAAACAGGAGGCAGAGATTCAACTCGTTGAAAACGGAAAATTTGGCGACTACCGCCTGCTGGAGCGCATTGCTCAGGGCGGGTTGGCCACGATATGGCTGGTGACCGATCCCGATGGCCGCAGCCTTGCGCTGCGCGTGATGCACGATACGTTCGGCTCGGGTTCCAACGGCCCGGCTCTATTTCGGCACGGTTGCGAAATCATGGCCAAGCTCGCGCCGCATCGCAACGTGATTGCCTTTCATGATAGCGGCAAAATCAGCGGACGCGAATATGCCGTGCTCCAATACGTGGAAGGTTTGAATCTGCGCGAAATGAACGTACGCGAAGATCCGATGCTCGAGGAAATTCTCAGCGATATGATTATTGATTTGTGCGCGGGGTTAGTCCACCTCCACGGGCAAGGCATAATGCATCTGGATTTGAAACCGGAAAATCTCATCATCAGTCGCGGCGGCACTTTGTATCTGTGCGATTTTGATACGGCACAGATTATTCCGGATACGCCAATGAAATTTGACCGCAAATCAGGCACCCCTCTTTATATGGCGCCGGAGGTCGTCAATGGTTGGCGCTTCGATCAGCGCGCTGATGTTTATTCCTTTGGCGTCACCATTTACGAAATGCTCACGCAGGTGAAACCCTTCGAAGGCCAGACCACCAAGGAAAAACTCACCAACCAGCTCAACCCAAAATATCTCATCCGCAAGCCGCGCAATTTCAACCCCAACATTCCGCAGTTGCTCGAGGGTTTAATTTTGAAATGCCTCGAATATGTACCGGAGAAACGCTACCTCACCATGGGCCTGATGGCGCGTGATTTGCACAAAGTGTTGGGAGTGCATTGATGGCATTCATCGGCATAGATCGAGATTTCGTCCGGCGCTATTGGTTTCTCGCCGCGCTGATATTGCTAATCCCAGTGGGCATTCTCATCCCCGAAGCGGGATTGGCCCTCAAGGATTCCGGCTGGGTTATCCCTGTCTTCGTAGGCGTGATGCTCGGGATCGCTGGATTCACGATGGATACCTCCAGCCTCGTGAAACAAGCCACCAATTTTCGTGCCGTCATTCCGGTTTTACTCAGTATATATCTTTTTTCACCGGCTTTGGCTTATGCCTTGAGCGTCTGGTTTGCGCCCGCAGGCAACGAGCATTTCCTGCCCGCGATGATGATTATGGCCGCCCAAGCCGGTAGTCTCGCCTCCGCAATCGCCCTCACCATGATGGCCGGCGGCAACCGCGAACTCGCTCTCATCTGTACGCTCGCCTCCAATAGCCTCACGTTTTTGCTAACGCCGTTCATTCTGGAAATTAGCATTGGCGCGGACGTCGATTTCCGCGTGGGCCAAATGATGCTGCGCATGGTTTATATGGTGCTCCTCCCCATCACTGCGGGGCAACTCCTTCGCCCGTTGCTTTGGGATCGCACCGAGCGCATCCGCCCCTTTATCCGAATCGTGCCGCAGTTTATTATTTTAATGTTCGTCTACACCGGCTTCGCCTCCGGCGCCCAACAACTCCAAGGCGCGCCAAATCTTGTCCTGCGCTTCCTCGCCGCGTGCGCCATTCTCCACCTTGCATTACTCGCTTGGAATTATCTCCTCTCCGGCTGGCTCCGATTCAGTTGGCCCGACCGCACCGCCATGATCCTCAGCGGTTCCCAAAAAACCCTCCCCAACGGCATTTACGTCTGGAGCAATTTCTTCGCCTCCAACCCCTACGGCGCAGTGCCCTTGGTCCTCTACCACCTTTTCCAACTCCTCGTAGATACTCTATTAGTACCGTGGTTTGAAAAACAAAACCCAAAGAGTGACGGATGTGCTGGAAAGCAAACGTTTTCCTGCCACGGGAGCGGTGAAGATTAGGCTACTAATTGAGGCACAACCTTTGCCCCCTCCACGCCGGTGAGGCGTTGGTCGAGGCCAAGGAAGCGGTAGGTTAGGCGTTCGTGGTCGATGCCCATTTGTTGGAGGAGGGTGGCGTTGAGGTCGTTGATGTGCACGGGGTCGCGCGTGATGTTGTAGCTGTAATCATCGGTAGCGCCGTGTTCGTAGCCGGCTTTGAAGCCGCCGCCGGCAACTAGTGTGGTGAAGCATCGACCGTGGTGGTCGCGGCCGTGATTGGTTTTGGAGAGAGCGCCTTGGGAATAAATGGTGCGGCCAAATTCGCCGCCGACGATGACGAGTGTTTCATCGAGCATCCCGCGTTGTTTCAAATCTTTGATAAGCGCGGCCACGGGTTGATCGACGTCCTCGCATTGTTGGCGCAGCTTCACGGGCAGCGCGCCGTGCTGATCCCAGCCGCGGTGGAAGAGGTGGGTGAACGGCACGCCGCGCTCGGCCATTCGGCGGGCAAGGATGCAGTTGCTGGCAAAGGTGCCGGGCTTGGCGGTGTCTTTGCCGTACATTTCTTTTATAGCTTTGGGTTCCTTGGAAACATCCATCAAATCCGGCACGCTGGCTTGCATTCGGAAGGCCATCTCGTAGGCCGAAATGCGAGTTTGAGTTTCAGGATCTCCGAACTCGGAAAATTGTTCCTGATTGATTTTCGCAATGCCGTCGAGCATCCGTCGTCGCAGTGGGCGATCGATGCCTTCGGGGTCTTTGAGAAACAACACCGGCTCGCGTCCGCTGCGGAGATTGATACCCTGATGTTTGCTGGGCAGAAAGCCGCTGTTCCAAAGGCGCGAATACAGGGCCTGGCTTTGGCCGCGTCCTTTGGAAATCATCACGAGATACGCGGGCAAATCCTTATTTTCGCTGCCGAGCCCATAACTGATCCACGAGCCGAAGCTGGGTTTGCCGAGCTGTTGGGTGCCGGTGAGAATGTAGGTGATGGCGGGATCGTGATTGATCGCCTCGGTATGCATGCTCTTGATGAGCGTGACGTCGTCGACGATGCCGGCGATGTTTGGCAGCAACTCGCTCACCCAAGTGCCGTGCGCGCCGTGGCGTTTGAATTTGAACATCGGCGCGACGCACGGGAATGATTTCTGGCCACTGGTCATCCCGGTAATGCGTTGGCCGTTGCGGATGGAGTCGGGCAACTCAGTGCCGTGAAAGTCTCGCATTCGCGGCTTGTAATCGAACATATCGATATGACTCGGGCCACCGGAGAAAAAGAGCATAATCACGCGCTTCGCCTTGGGTGCAAAATGCGGCAGGCCGGCTAACCCTCCAATGCCATTCTCTGTGCGGGGTGCGGCGATGAGGTTGGGTGCCATCAGCGAACCGAGGGCAGCGCCGCCAAGGCATTTGGCGGAATTAAAAATGAGTTCCCGGCGGGTTTGCAGGAGGCCGTTTTCGTGAAATGGATTCATAATGTTTAAAGACGGGAGATGACTTCGTCGAGGTTCAGCAACATACTGGCCACGATGGTCCAGGCCGCGTGCTCGGCGGCGTTTAGGGATTCATTGCGCTTGGAATCGCCTGCGGTCAACAGTTTGGTGGCGGCTTCGGGATTCTTTTTGTAATGCTCAAATTCTTCATTGAACGCGCTGGAAAGAATTTGTGACACGAGGGCTTTGGGCGCGCGCGCCGCGACAACTCGATATCCAAACGCGACGCGATCCTTCGGCGTTTTGCCACCTTCTTTCATCATTCTCTCAGCCAAATGCCGCGCGGCTTCGACGAATTGCGGGTCATTCAACGTGGCCAGTGCTTGCAGCGGCGTGTTGGTGCGGGGGCGTTCGACGAGGCATTTTTCGCGAGTGGGCGCATCAAAAATCGTCATCGTAGGCGCCGGCGCGGAGCGTTTCCAATAGGTGTACATACTGCGCCGATACAGACCATCGCCTTTGCCCTGCCGGAAACGCACGTTGCCGCCGAGGCTGACTTCGTTCCAAAGGCCGGGCGGTTGATAAGGCTTCACGCTGGGGCCGCCGATTTTCCGCACGAGCAATCTACTGACAGCGAGTGCGTTGTCGCGCACAAACTCGCCCTGCAATCGAAAGCGCGGCCCACGCGCCAAGAGGGCGTTGGAGCGGTCTTGGGCAAACAACTCGCGCGTGATGCGGGAGGATTGCCGATACGTGGCGCTCATCACCATTTGTTTGAGGGTGCGCTTGATGTCCCAGCCGTGCTTCACGAAATCGGTGGCGAGCCAGTCGAGCAACTCCGGATGCGTTGGCCAATCGCCCTGAGTGCCCATATCTGAAACTGTTTTCACAAGGCCTTTGCCGAAGAGCAGCGACCAATATCGG
>LWDU01039664.1_pt1 | contig 15837 bp, 16 predicted proteins | sample 727161 | NCBI WGS metagenome assembly LWDU01 (sample SAMN04566230, study PRJNA314399) | hydrothermal vent metagenome | isolation source: deep sea hydrothermal plume seawater | place: Mexico: Gulf of California, Guaymas Basin | collected 2004-07-11 | reverse complement strand
GGCGTCGTGCGGGTCGAAGCTGAGTCCGGCGCCGTGCAGGATGCGTTCGCCGTGTGGTTCGAGGCGTTGGAGGTGGTCGGTGCGGGCGGCGAAGTGGCCTAAGCCGTCGGTGGGTTCTGGGCGCGAGGTGGGGTGACAGCTGAGAGTGTAGATAGTTAGGGGGATAATTAGGGCGTTGAATACGTATTTGAATGCCGTTTGGACTTGGGATATTGCGTGCATATATACAGTATAAGAAGGTGGGAGGCGGTGGAACAGGTTGGTGGGCAGGGCAGGGCGTCTTGCCAACCCGGTTGGATTACATTGCTAACGATGCTCCAGAAAACCCTGATAGAGACGATATTTTGTGGCAGAACGGCGTATTTAGGTAGGGTTTCGTACTGGAGGACATAGAGCAAAAGTGTCAACAGGCCGAGTAAAGTGAGGGTGGCTTTGGGCCATGGCTTTTGCGCGTCGTTGCTCGTGCGTTTATGGCCATCAGAACCGCTCCCCGGCGGCGCGCAGCACGCCGAGTGCGTCGCAGGTCACGTAGAGGTTGGTCTTGCGCTTGTCGGAGCCGCCCCAGTTGATCAGCGAGTCGTTGCCCTTGCCGATACGGCCGACGCGATAGTGTTTGCGCTCGGCTGGGAAAGTGCCATTGTCGAATTGTTTAGCTTTGAGCAAGTCGAGCCCGTCGCGGCAGCGCTCATCGGCCAGGTGGCCGGCTTCATGCATGACCTTGAGGGCGAAGAGCGGGTCGCAGTGCTCGTAACAGGGATAGTGCAATGCGGCGCAGTCGGCGCTGAGGGGTTGGCCGTCGGTTTTTTGGTAGAGGTGATGGGAAAGCAGATGTTCGGCGAGTTGCGCGGCTGTCTGGTGGGCGGCTTGCTCGTCGCGGAGTTGTGCGTGCAGGGCGAGGCCGCGCAGGGCGTGTAGGGTTTGGCCGAAGGCGGCGGGGCTTTTGCCGATTTTTTTGTCTAGGCTTTCGATCAGCCGTGCGGCCAGTTCATCGGTCTGGCCTTGGTCCAACGCGAGAAAATGCAGGTAGTAGAGCGCGTTGCCTTCGATCGCGCCGCAGACGGGCTCGATGCGGTCGGAGGCGAAGAGTTCGTCGATTGCCTGGTCGCGCAGGGCAAAGAGACTTTTATCGCCAGCGGCGGATCCGATATCGGCCAGCATGTAGAGCACCCAGTGTGCGCCGCGCCAACGGTCGAACGCGGGCAGGGGAATACGGCCGCTGGCGTCCTGCTCGGCGAGCAGGGTGCGGGCCAAGGTCGATTCGCGGACCTCGTCGCGCAAGATGCGGATCTCGCGCGAGTCGGGTGCTCGTCCGTAGAGTTGGAGCAGGGTTTTATAGCGCACGACGGGCTCGTCGATATCGGCAAGCGAGCGGGTGATGTGGGTCATGGAGTCGAGCATAGGCCTGCCGTTTTGGAGTAAATGGGACCGTGCGGAATATATCCCCTATTTATAAATATCCGCAAGCGCGGCAGGCCTTTGTCGCGGTTCGGCGCATTTCCCCCCCCCAACCGCCAAACCCGTGAAGAGCCGGCTATGGTTGCTGCTAAGAGGCTCGGTCGCGTGGTGGTGTGCGGCTCGCACCAGAGACGGACGGCTAGCCCAGGAAGTTCAGATGCTACGTCGATTTATAGCATGGTTTGCAGGCCGATAGTAGTCGTAAGCGCAGCGCAGCTCGCCATCTAAATATCGGGTTCGAGGGCTTTGCCGAACTCGCCGTCGGTGTTTTGAAAATCTGCTAGTGTGTCGATTGCGGTATGGGCCGACCTGGAGCCGAAGGACAGGTCCAACACGCTTTGTTTTACTCGGCTAGGTGTATCCATTGTTTTTTAGTGCGCGATTGAGCGGCGCTTTGAATTTGCCCGGCTTACTCTTGTCGACCCTGATGTTCGTGCAGCTATTGAAGGCGGCAAAGCGGTGCAGTGCTTTGGCCAGGGCCGGCAGTAGTGCATCGTAGTCTTTGAAACCGGGTTCGAAGACGATATTGCGCACGACGAAGGTTTGGCTCTTGCGTTCGGCCTTGGGGTCGAGACGGCCGATAAAAGAGCCATTCCACAAGATCGGCAGGGTGAAGTAGCCGTACTGGCGCTTCGGGGCGGGGGTATAGCATTCGATGCGGTAGTGAAAGTCGAAGAGATCGAGTAGCCGGTCGCGGTCGATGGTGAGATTGTCGAAGGGCGAGAGCAGATGCAGATGGTTTTTTTGTTGTCGGGGGATATTGTCCAGGGTGGCGGTAAGCGCATAATAGGGGGCTTCTTGGTTTTCGATTTGCACGGCGACGGCTTCGCCCGAATCGAGTAGGTCGCTTAACGCTTTTTGCGCACTGTGGTTGGCGTAGAGTTTGCGGATCTGGGGGATTGAAGCGAGGCCTAGGGTGGAGAGTGCGCGGCGGACGAAGTGGCGGGCGGCCTCGTCGGGGGTAGCCGCCTGAGTGTCGATGTGCCCGGGCACGACGCGCTCGGGCAGATCGTAGACGCGCTGGAAGCGGCGGCGGGCGCTAACCATCAACTCGCCGGTGTTGAAGAGTAATTCTAACGCTTGTTTGGCCGGTTTCCAGTCCCACCAAGTGCCGCGTTTGGCGTCTTGGTAGTCGAAGTCGGCCGAGGCCATGGCGCCATCGCGGCGGATGCGTTGGTAGACTTCTTTGACCAGTTTTTTGTTTTCCTTGCGAAAGAGAGATTCGCGCCGCCAGTTGTGGGCGGTGGCCATGCGCGGCAGATAGTAGCGATAATCTGTCATGGGCACGTAGGCGGCGGCGTGTGCCCAGTATTCGAAGACGCGTCTGTCTATGGCGAGCAACTCGCCGAGCATGGCGGAGGTGAAGCCGGGGTGGTGGTTCCAGAGGATATGGTCGTGCGCGCGTTCGATGACGGCGATGGTATCGATCTGCACGTAGCCGAGGCGTTCGATGACTTGTGTGGTGCCTTCTTTGCCAGCAGATACGGGAGTATGATGATCGAGGCCTTGCGTGCGGATGGAAAGGCGGCGGGCGGCGATGAGGGAAAGGGTTTTTTTTGTTTTGTTTTGTGGGGTGACGTTTTTGGCCATGGGGAAGTATTGCTCCATGTAGAGTGGCGTGCAACTGGATTACGGTATCCGTACATTTGTGCAACGTCAAGCAAAATGTGCATGTGGCGAATGGGCTAGGTGTACAACTTGGGCAGCGGCCTACGTGGGTGCAGCATAGGGTGAGAGAAGGAGGGGGAGCTAATGGGGTTTTTCTAAGAGAGGATTTGTTAAGGATAGAGGGCGTGTAGATCGGTAGGCTATTTGCGGTGAGCGCAATGATCACCGCAAATTCGATGCGGTGGGTTTAAGGATGTGAAGGCGCGAAGGCGCGCGAAGAGTGTCGCGGTGGCGGCTGTCTGTGCCGCGTCGCGCAGGCTAATCACATATAGCGTTTGCGTTCGGCGAGAATGCCGATGCCCAAGAAAGAAGCGAGCACGACCAAGGTGATATACTGGTCGCCGAAATAGCGCAGCAGTTGCGCGACCGACGGAGTGATCAACACGGTGAGCAGGCCATAGCCGCAAGAGCACAGCGCGACGAAGGCCAGGGTGCGGACGAGGAAGGGGTAGCGGTTGATACGCAGTTTGACGGCGCGGTTGATATTGTCGCCGTAGATGACCAAGAGCGCGGTGGTGAAAGCGGTGGCGATGGCCAGCAGATTGGCTTTAACCCAGCCGGCGGGCAGAGCGATCAGTTCTTTGAGCAGCAGTATGGCTTCGTTCATTTTGTATTTTCGCGGCGTTTGCACGGCAGAGTGCGAGGTGTTTCCAAGATAGGGGGATGGGGCGGAAAATGCCAGCCATTTACTCAGGGGCTGGCATGCTAGTGTTAAAGATGTCGCGGTGTATTTTCCACTGGTCCACCTCGCGTTTCCAGATGACGATGTACTTGCCCTGGTCCAGCACTTGGTGGCCCTCACCCTCAAGAATATACTTGCCGATTTCAGAGGCCGTATCGCCATAGCTCTCTGTTTCTATGGTCTCAAGTTTGATCGCCTTGATGCCGGTATCTAGAAGCGCTTGGAAGAGTGCTTGCAGTGCCTGACTGCCCGTTACACAATCACTATTCGGCGGAAAAAGTTGCGCATTCTCTGTATGGAGGGCGACCACACCCGCCACATCACCCTGGCTGTAGGTTGCCATCATTATTTTGTTCGCTGCCTCAATGGCTTTGTGGATCTCAGTTGAATTTGCCATAGTCACCTTTCTGCTTTGCGCAGTGCTAATTGTTTGCATCTCCAAGGAATTCCCATCGTGCTTTAGTGCCCGTAAGGGCCAAGCCGCGTATACGGTGCAATGTGCGTGCTACAGCCATAATAAGGCCATTACTCTTCAAGGTCGCATACTATTCTTATCATCCGTTTTCGTGCAAAGCATAAACGGGTGGATTGCGGTGGATTCAACTTTGAAGTGCAGAATAGATTCTCAAGATCTTTCGGGTTTAAAGATCTGCTGCGGGGTTATAAAGTGAAGCTGCTGAGGCGCCACAGTATCACGTTGCTCGACATAATTGGCTGCGCTGCGATCATAGCCCGATTTCACTAGCGCCTTGTCGTCGATATTGGGGTCATTTGCATCTTGCATGACAATGGAATTTCCGATTCAACTAACCGTCCTGCCCGCAGTTCAATCGCTCGAACTCCTCGTCCGTCAGTTCGATCTCACCTGCTTTCATCGTGTCGTCTATCTGCTGTAGCGAGTGGGGGGCGGCGATCGGAAAAGCAGGGAAGGGATGGTGCATTATCCAGGCCAATGCCACTTGATTCGCGCTGTAGCCCTTTTCTCGGGCCAGTTCAACGGCTGCTTGGCGCCGGCGGTAGCTCAGATCGTTGCCGTATTTAGCGGTTAGGCCAGGTTTGGGAAAGTCGGGCGATTCGAAATCGAGGCCGTCGTATTTCTGCGCGAAGAAGCCGGACCCTTGCCCGCTATAGCCCGCGACGGGGACACCGGTCTTGGCGTGGTAGCGCAGCATTGCTGAATCCATATACCGCATGTCGATATAGGCGGACTTAACTGAATGGGTCGCCCTGGCGAGGGACCAGCCGATCTGGCTGGCGACAAAACCCGGGAGCCCGAGCGCGGAGGCCGCCTCTGACGCCTCCGCCTGGCGCTGTATACTCCAATTGGAACAGCCAATTGCCTTGAGCCGGCCGGCCGCGAGAGGGTATCGCCGGCTCATCGGTATGGACCCAGTACAGGTCAATGTAATCTGCTCTTAGTCGTTGGAGGCTTTCGGTGATATGGACATCGATGTCTTCGGGGTTCATGCGGGAAACACCGGTGCCGAGGTCGGGGTGTGCGCCTTTGGTCCCGACCGCGATGCTTTGCCGCATCCCCGTTTTATCGAGCCATTCGCCGATCACCTTTTCGCTATTGCCGTAGCCACCGTTGTAACCGGAGGTGGCCCATGCTCCGTAGACATGGGCGGTGTCGATAAAGGTGCCGCCCAGCGCGACGAATCGGTCGAGGATCTTGAACGATTCGCAAGGAGAAATCCCCGAACCATAATCGCCCGTGCCCAGGTAGATGGCGCTCAATTCTTTTTTAATACCCGGTAATTCGCTGTATTTCATGTAGCTGCCTTCCCCGGCCTTTTTAGCCTCAATAGTCGTGCGCGTATAGCTCGTTGTCTTGCGGGTGTGTGTTTATTGCTTGCGAGTTGCTATAGCCGTTTCACGGCGGTCTCGGGAGGAGGTCAACGCTTCATCCGTATCTCTTCCGCAACCACCGAACTTAGGCAAATCGTCAACTTGCAAAATGGCCGGTCCTGTAAATCTTTGCTCTTGTAGCCCGCACAAATAAACAGAAAAGTCGATTGTGCCCGATCCGCTGGGCAGGTGTTCGTTCGTTTCGAGAAGTTTCGTATCGGAAACATACAGCATGCTCATTTTGCTCGCGAGTAGTTGGAATTACCGTCGGCCACGTGTTTCGGCAATGTGTGGCTTTGGTCCCAGACTAAGCTTTGGTTGGGCACTTGGTCCAATAGTTTTATGCACCGATCCGGCAGGGCAAAGATAAGCCCGTTGGTTGAATTGTTCTCGCCGGCGAAGATAACATCGTGTTTTGTCGCTAGTGGAAGCGCGGTCTCGACTTCGGGCAATAGCGCGTCTTCCAACGGCCGCACCGTTTTTCGTCCATCTCGGCATAGTCCGTCGGATATAGATGCCAATGAAGATAGTTAATATTGCGCTGGCTGATGGGTGGAAGGTTGGCGGCTAATAGGAATAGCGGCGTCTTGCCGGATGGTTTTTTCGCGGCATCGCTAGCCCGATCATTAACTCCATTATTGCTAATATATTTGCCTGTGTAAAGAGGCTGGATACCGTATCAAGCGTATTCCCTAGGTAGCGTAGGTCTCGTCTATTACTCCTGCTGGGCCGCAGAACTGAAGGGCGCGGAAGCGAATGTCTTCGCTCGCGATCCTTATCGCCGCCGAATAGGCGGTCTGCAAAGCCCACAGCTAGGTCTTATTTTTGTGTCTCATGGTTATAAAGTGTTTTAGCGGATAACGGCGACGTGGCGCAGATGGCTTTCGAGTGCGGTATCGACGCGCTGGCCGGTGAAGTCGACATGTACGGACTCGAAGACGGAGTTGCGAAAGGCGACTTGCTGTTCGGTAGCGACGAGATAGGTTGCAGCGGAGTCGACGGGCTGGCCGTTTATACGCAGGTCGGTAACTTGGCTCTCTATTTTGGTGAACCGGCAACCGGCGACATTGTAGAAGCGCGCGGCGAGCAATTGTTGGATTTGCGCGCCGGTGAGCCGGGCGGTGACTATTCGTGAATGATACCAGCGGATGCGGTTGATATCGGCGAGGGTAATATCACCGGGTTTGATGTCGAATTCGCCTTGGTTACCGTGGATAATGGCGATATCGGCGCGCGTCTGTGACAACACGGCGTTGACCACTAAGTCGCCGAGCGGCGAAGGGGCGTCGCGGTCGTTTTTTAGCTCGATTTCTGAGCGGGCGATGACTTCGTTGAGCGGGGCGGCGTATTGCGCGATGAAGTTCTCGATCTCGGGATCGGGTGTTGTTTCGGCGTTGATCGGTATGAGCCGTCCGTCGACTTTGTTGATGCGGACTTTGTCCCCATCGCGTTCTAGTTCGATGTCGACTCTGCCCATAAACTGAAAATAATGCCGCGCCTGGACGATTGGCACAGATCCTTGGCCATTGGCGCGGGGGATACGCGACGGGGAGTTGAGCCGGGTGTGCGAATCGCCGCCGACAATCAGATCTAATTCGGGCACGGCGGCGGCGAGCAAGCTGTCGTTTTTGGCTTGGATATGGGTCAGTGCGATGAGTAGGTCGACCTTAGGGCGTAGCTCTGGCACATATTGCTTGGCCACTTCGATCGGGTCGTCGAGGGTCAGTTTTTGCGATGAGTTGTGCCAGGTGCGGACTAGGCCGAGGCCGAGAATGCCGATCTTGATGCCGTTGACTTCTTTGATCACGTAGGGCGGGAAGATCGAGTTGCCGTGGTTTCTGTAGAGGGCGTTGGCGTGCACGAAGGGAATCGAGACGCGGGCGGCCTGGTTTTGTAGGTTTTCGATACCCATGTAGAATTCGCCATTGCCCGGGGTGATCGCGTCGACGCCCATTTTCTCGTAGGCGCGGAAGTTGATGCGACCGCCGTAGTAGACGGTGACGGGGTCGCCGCGCGATAAGATGTCACCGGCGTGCAGGAAGAGCACGCGGTCGGGGTTTTCGCGGCGGGTCTGTTTGATCAGGGTCGACAGGCGGGCGATGCCGCCGACTTCGCCCCACTCGCCGGCCTCATAGGGTTGCATTTTGCCGTGCGTGTCGTTGACGTGCAGTATGACCAATTCGACTTTTTCGCCGCTGAAGGCGGTGGAAGGGGCGAAAACGAATAGCGAGCACAGCAGTATGCTCTGTAGGAGGGGCATAAGCGGTGTCTTTCGGGGTTTAGTCGTTGCGGATGAAGGTTCCGTCTTGCAGTTCGCTGAAGGCCTGTTGTAGTTGCTCTTGCGTATTCATCACGATCGGGCCACGCCAGGCGACCGGCTCTTCGAGGGGACGCCCCGAGACCAGTAGAAAGCGGATGCCCTGTGCACCGGCTTGCACGGTTACCTCGTTGCCATTGTCGAAGAGCACCAGGGAACGATTGCCCATTTCTTCGCTTGATACCTCGCCGCTCAAATCGAGGTGTTCGGTTTTGACCGGCTGCGGCGCGGAGGCGTCGCGGAAGGTGCCCGCGCCGGCGAAGATATAGGCGAAGGCGTGGCGGTCGGTCTCGACGGGCAGGATCTTGCGGCCACCGGGCGGGATCGAGATGTCGAGGTAGCGCGGGTCGGCGGCGATGCCCTCGACGGGGCCTTTTTGTCCCCAGAAGGTGCCGCAGATGACGCGGGCTTTTGTGCCGTCGTCGTCGGTGATTTCCGGGATGTCGGTTGCTTGCACATCTTGATAGCGCGGGGCGGTCATTTTGTGCGCGGCGGGCAAGTTAGCCCATAGTTGGAAACCGTGCATCTGGCCATTGGCGTCGCCCTTGGGCATTTCCTGGTGCAGAATGCCGCGGCCGGCGGTCATCCATTGGATATCGCCGGCGCCGAGGCTGCCCTGGTTGCCGAGGCTGTCGCCGTGTTCTACGGTGCCGGATAGAATGTAGGTGATTGTCTCGATGCCGCGGTGCGGATGCCAGGGGAAGCCGGCGCGGTAGTGGTCCGGGTTATCGTTGCGGAAATCATCTAAAAGCAGGAAAGGGTCGAAGTCTTCGGTTTTGCCGAAGCCGAAAGCGCGGTGGAGGTGGACGCCGGCGCCTTCGATTACTGGAGCGGCTTGCGTGAGTTGTTTTATTGGACGGATGGACATGGGCGGACTCCTGTGGGGAACCGGCCTGACCGAGGGCAGGCCCTTTGCTTATTCTCAGATCACATCCTGTGATCTTCCGAGGGTGAGTAGTGAATTCTTCTATCCTTAAGCATTTGCTACTCAGAGCACTGCGGGAATGCCCTCGGCGAGGCCTCCAGTAGTTTGAGTGGTCTATAGTAATGTAATAAGAGGGTAACGTGGCGATTTAAGTTCATCATTGTCAAGGTGGTTTTGCAGTCGTTCACTCGTCCATCGGGTAGAGGCTGCAGCCGCCGTCTACTAATAGCACGGAGCCGGTCATGTAGGCGGCCATATCCGAGCAGAGATAGAGAAAAGCGTGGGCGACGGTTTCAGGGGGTTGCATAAATCCCAGGGGGATGGCTTTTTGCGCGCGGGCCTTGTAAGACGGGTCGGTGTCCCATTGGCGCTTGGCTAGGCCGACGGCGACGATGCCAGGGGCCACGGCATTGGCGCGGATTTTGTGCGCGGCCAGTTCGCGGGCGTAGCCGCGCATCATCGCCTTCATGCCGGCTTTGCTGGTGGTATAGGGGGTGATCTCGGGCCAGGGCACGTCCTGAACCCAGGAGGTAGTGAAAATCAGGTGGCCCGGTTTCTCTGCGGCCCGCCAGCGGCGGCAGGTCTCCTGCGCCGTGGCGAAGGCGGCGCGCAGGTTCGTCTGGATAAGTTGGTCAAAGGCCTCCAGCGGGTATTCGGTGATCGGGTGCGCGTCGACCATGCCGGCGTGGCAGCAGACGATGTCGGGCAAGCCCCAAGCGGCCTCGATGCGGTCAAGAAGCGCGGTGAGTTCGTCGGCCTGGTTGGCGTCGCCCCGGAAGTAGGCGGTGCGCTCGCCGGAGGGGTCTGCTTCGGCGAGGATGACCGCGGCTTCCTTTTCTGTAACAATATCGTTAACCGCGACGCGGGCGTTGTGGCCCGCTAACTCGCCGACGATGACTCGGCCGATCGCGCCACAGCCGCCGGTGATGAGGATGACGCGGTCTTGTAGGTCGAGCAGGTTCATTTTATTCGTCCTTGAAGGCGAAGGGATATTGCGTGTATTCAGGCTGGTTTTTGCGCCATTCGAGGTAGAGCGGGCGCAACTCGGCGTTGGGCGGATAGGCTTCGTGCAGCGCGTGGCCCTCTTCGAGTTTAATGCGGGTGAAGCGCTCCTGCACCTCGTGTTCGATACCCCAGGCGACCAGCCCCTCGAGCATATGTGGGGGTAAGACGACGACCCCATCGGCGTCGCCCATTAGCACGTCGCCGGGCAACACGAGGGTATTGCCAATGGAGATGGGCTGCTGGTAGTCGGCCGACATCAGCGCGCGATTGATACCGGCGCCGTGCGAGCCCTTGCAAAAGAGCGGTAGGCCGATCTCGCGAATCGCGCCCATATCGCGCACACAGCCGTCGATGACGATGCCTTGGCCACCGAGTTCCTGCACCCTGCGGGTAAACATATCGCCGACGACTCCGGCCTCAAAGGTGCCGCAGCCGTCGATGACAAGGATCTCGCCGGGCTGGATGCTCTCGATGGCGTCGCGGTGGGGGCGGTCGCCGACGCTGCTGTACTGGTCTTTGAGCAGGTCTTCGCGCATCGGGAGAAAGCGCAGGGTGCGCGCGCGGCCGACCATGGTCTGGCCGGGGTTCAGGGCTTGCGCCGGGATACCGATGGCGTAGGTGTGGTGGTAGCCCTGGTTCATCAGATAGGCAGTGGCGGTGGGCGTGCCGACGAGGCGTAGGCCTTCTAAGAGTTCGGGGGCGATGGTGAGTTCGGGGTTTTTTAGCACGGAGATTCTCCTGGTGATTGGGGTGAAACGGGCGTAATGAAATAGGTGTTGGGTAGGATTTTTGTCAATTGTAGGAAAGAAGGTGCAAGGGTGCGGGAGGATGTAGGCAGGGTGTCACTTTGACGATCGGCTTTGCCGTTTTGAGGGCCATTTTTAATGGCATGCGATTTGCGAGCTGTTTTTGGTATACAGGGTTGTTTTACTTATTCTATCTCAAGAAGGGGCAAGATGATGGCTGAAGACATACAGGCGCAAAGTGCAGGGGCTAATCCCTCGGACTAGGTACCGCAGAGTATTTCGTATCTCTTCGAGAATATGCGAGACATGAAGCAAGATATTCGCGAGGTGCGCCGGGATATTAAAGAGACAAAGAGACGTCTGGCTGTTGTATTTGCTCGGGCGTTATTTTTTTGTGTTGGTTGCTTCGATTATTGGCTAGAGTTGGCTAGGGCCGATGGGGCTAACGCGGGTTTGTTACAAAAGTGCGATTGATCGCACTTTTAGCCTGCAGCGTCTACCGTCCGCCGATCCAATACAGTACCGCCGACAAGCCCAACGGGCTCCACAATGTCGAGCCGATGAGGATGCCGCCGAGCAAATCGGGCCGCGCGTCGAAGCGCACGGTCAGAATCAACGCGTTGATGGCGGTGGGCAAACAGGAGCAGATCAGCAGTACGTCGCGTATCGCGCCCTCGGCGCCGATCGCCAGCGTCAGGCCGATGCCGAGAACGGGGCCAATCAGGATCTTGGCGCCGATGCCGCCATAGAGGGCGGCCGAACTATTGCCGCGCAATTCGATGCGCGAGACTTGGATGCCGAGCAGGATGATGGCGAGGATCGGACCGGCTTTGCCGATAAGGTCGGCGGTGTCGAGCAGTGATTCGGGGATCGGGATGGCGAGCAGATTGACGCCGATGGCCAGGGCCGCGGTGTAGATCAACGGCAGTTTGAAGATACTTTTGCACGCTTGCAACGGGTTTTGGCGGCCGCCGGCGGCAATGTAGACGCCTAGTGAAGAGGCGAAGACATTGCCGTAGACAAAGAGCAGCATGATAATGGCGAGAGCTTCGTCGCCGAGCGCGAAGAGCACGACGGGCACGCCGTAGGAAGCGACGTTGACCGTCGGCAATGAGAGGGTGACGGCGCTGCGGGTGGGCTTGTCCCAACCAGCCACGCGGGCGACCAGCCAGATGACGGGGATACTCGCCAGATACATGCCGGCCTGCCAGGCGAAGACCTGGGCGGCGGCCAGGCCGGTGACGGGGTGGCGGGCTAGCGTCGAAAAGAGCAAAAAGGGCAGGCAGATGTACATGGCGACATCGGCTAGCGGTTCGGTGTCGATCTTGCGGCGACGTCCGAGGATAAAACCGCAGCCGATCAGGGTGAAGAGCGGGCCGATTACGTCGAGCAGGAAACCCATCGGCTAAGGGGCCAGCCCGGCGAGGTCGCCTTCGATGGCAATGGCGCGCACCGGGGTGCCGTCGCCGTCCTCTACTTTGAGCGGTAGGGCGATAAAGGTCACCTGCTCTTGCGTGAGCTGGTCTAAATTGCACAGACCCTCGACAATAATGACACCGGCGCCGAGCAGGGTGCGGTGCACGGCGGTGATTTCTTCAAGGTCGTTAATGGCGGCGACGGAGGGCGGTTCGACGCCGACTAGGGCGACGAGTTTGGCGGCGAGGAATTCTGCGAGTTCTAAGCTGATGCGCGGCAATTCATCGCGGTAGGCCGGCTCGTCGACTCTTTTGCTCCAACCGGATTTGAAGAGCAGGCGGTCGCCGGGGCCGATCTTTTTTGCGAGCGGGCCGAGATCGGCGACCCCAATCAACTGGCGCGGAGCAACCTCGCCCAAGTCGACGACGAAAGCCGGGCCGATACACTTATTCAAATCTTGGTAGTCGATGGTCAGTCCGCGCTCGAAGAAGTGGCGCGGCGCGTCCATATGGGTGGTGGCGTGCGAGTAGAGATGCAGGGTGCGGGAGTTCCAGCCTTCTTCGGCGAGGGTGGTGTGCGTGTCCCAGGCGATGCCGCGCATGCCGGTACGCATTGTTAGGCTCAAGTCAATGATATTCATTGGCCACCCAGCTCGCCACTGCCGCGGGTAGCCAGCAGCAGGCTTTCGACTTTCTGGTCTTTGTGGATTGGGGGGCTGTTAAGGCGGGAGGCGTCGGCTTGCATAGAGACGGTAGTTGTGGACATGGGGCCCCTAGGTTAGTGGAGCGTTTAAGAAAGTATAGGTTGGGTTTTTGGGCAAGCAGGGGGGGTGTACGGTTAGGGTAGTAATTCGACCTCTGTGCTTGACAGTGAATGGTCTATAGACAATAATGAACACGACATAAGCAAACACGCTGATGTGGCCAAAAGTTCGTATGTCCGGGAAATTCGCGTGTGGTACGAATTTTTTAGTATTGATCATTGCACTGCCATGGGGTCAACGGACTAGTGTTTATCGGTAATCCATGGCTCTAAGGATGTAACAGTTCGATGGTGTATCATAGCCGAGGGGCTTACAGACCATTCATATGGTTTCCTTATCGGTTCATCCAAGGCTCGACGAATCTCTTTTCACCAGAACATCTATGCCAACAACCGGTCTCGTAATCCCCGTCCAACCGCCTATCCCGATTTGTCAGGTCTGATGATCGGTTTTCGTAACAACGTTATCTACAATTGCAGCGGCGTGGCGAGTTATGCCGGTAGTGGCAAATCTAATGAGAAAGAACCTGTCATCATGAACTATGTTGGCAACTATCTGAAACTGGGCCCGTCAGCACCTGGTCACGATGATGGGAGACAGACGGTATTTATGATTAACAAGGATGCAGAGATAAAGATGTACGTCGCAGGCAATTATATGGCGGAGTTCTCCGCAGATACTGTTGATCACTGAAAAATGATCGATACAAGCAGGCGTTAATTGTGAGGCGGCTAGACGATCAACGAGAAGGACCATCGACCCCATGCACATTGCTTCTGTAATGGGGATTTTATTTTTGACGTTAATGTGGGAGGCAGATTAGTATGCGGCTATCACCGGCGCAGTTGGAGGAGTTCAAATCGGAGGGGGCGTTAGCGATTCCGGGATTGGTGCCCACCGGCGTGATCGAGGGGTGGCAGGCGCAAATGCGCGAGGTTTGTTCTGAAGGCGTCGACCTCGACGAGCCCGACACCTGGCCTGCCGGGCGCTACGCCCCCACGGGCGGCTGGCCCGAATTCAGCCCCAACCTCTACAATGTGATGAACTTACAGTCCATCGTCGAGCAGGTCGGCGGCGGAGCTTTTGCCGCTTCCCATCCGGCGGGGCTACCGTGGACACCGCAGGTGCCGATGACGCGGGTGATCCTGCCGAGCGCTCCCGGTACACAGTGGCAGGCCCCGGTCGACGGCCACCTCGACGGTTATGCGTCGGGTTGGGGCGGTGGCTTTATGGCATTCTTTGCTGTGTTGCTCTGGGACGTCGACAGTCCTACGGGAGGAGGTACGGCCTATTGGCCGAGGTCGCATCGGGCGAATCACCGGTATTTTATTGAACACCCCGAATTATTTGACGGATCGTATCTCTTGACCGAGCCGGTGAAGAGCGGCGGGCACCGGGCGTTGCTAGAGGGCGATCCCGGCGTGGGCGAAGTAGTCTGCATGACCGGGCGGGCGGGCGATGCTATGTTATTCCATGGCCTCACCACGCATATCGGTTCGGAGAATGCGGCAGGCTCGAGGCAGGCGCGGGTGGCGCAGTTTGCACGTTATTCCCATAGGAAAATGCGCGAACAGGCGCCGATGGTCATGTTTCCCGACAAGGACGGCACGCCGTGGTCGCCACCCGACGAACAATCGCTGGGCACGGGTTTTCTGCCGTCGGATCACCCGGGCCGGAGGCTCGAACGATACGACGTATCGCGGAACTTGTGGAAATATTGGGCCCCTGAGATCAACAACCAACCCTAAACGAAACCAGGAAGAAGTTGCAATGGAAGTACTAGAAGCTGTTTATGCGCGGCGATCGGTAAAACATTTCGACAAGGATCACGCGCTGACAGATGCAGAAGAAAAACAATTGTTGCAAGCGACCATTCAGGCGCCGACCAGTTTTAATGTCCAGCACTGGCGTCTTGTGGTTTTTCGCGATGCGGAACTGCGGCAAAAAATAAGAGACGAATTTGCCGGCGGTCAGTCGCAGGTCACCGACGCCTCTCTATTGGTCCTTTTTACGGCCGATGTGAAAGCATGGGCAAAGGAGCCGGAAAGATACTGGAAAAACACGTCCGCGGAGATCTCGCAACAATTGGTCAAAGCGGTCGGACCTTTCCACCAGCACCGGGGTGAGCTTTTTCAGCGGGATGAGGCGCATTGGTCTATCGGCATGGCGATGCAAAATTTGATGCTCGCGGCCCAGGGCCTCGGTTATCAATCGTGTCCGATGATCGGATTCAATGGCGAGCAAGTGGCGAAATTGGTCAACTTGCCGGAAGATCACGTCATGGGACCGATGGTCGCTGTGGGCAAAGGCATCAAAGATCCTTGGCCCAAACCAGGGCAATTGGCGCTCAATGAAATTGTCTTCGAGAACGGCTTCTAAGCATCTTGCAAATGCTCGAGGATCACCCCGGATGTGATAAGGTTTGGCAATAGATGGAGTATTTCGTAGACGGCCGATACGACCTGTTGTCTTCGCGTGGTTTTTCTTGGTTCGTCAGGTGTGAGGAGAGAGTATGAGCTTGTATCTGGGATGTATCGCCGATGATTTTACGGGCGCAACCGATCTGGCCAATATCTTGGTGGGGGAGGGGCTGCGCACGACGCTGTGTGTGGGGGTGCCGGAAGGGGAGGTCCCCGCGAGCGAGGCGGTAGTGATCGCGTTGAAGGCGCGGACGATTCCGGCCGATGAGGCAGTGGAACAGTCTTTGGCGGGATTGGCGTGGCTACAGGAGGCAGGCGCGCGGCAGTTTTTCTTCAAGTATTGCTCGACTTTTGACTCTACGGATACAGGAAATATCGGACCGGTGGCCGAGGCGTTGCTTGAGAAGTTGGGCGGGGGGCTGGCCATTGTGTGTCCGGCGTTTCCCGAGAATGGTCGGTCGGTCTACAAGGGGCATCTCTTTGTTGGGGATCAGTTATTGTCCGAATCGGGCATGCAGCACCATCCGTTGACACCGATGAGGGATGCCAATTTAGTACGGGTATTAGGGCGGCAGGTGCAAGGGGGGGTGGG
>LWDU01031797.1_pt1 | contig 15846 bp, 15 predicted proteins | sample 727161 | NCBI WGS metagenome assembly LWDU01 (sample SAMN04566230, study PRJNA314399) | hydrothermal vent metagenome | isolation source: deep sea hydrothermal plume seawater | place: Mexico: Gulf of California, Guaymas Basin | collected 2004-07-11 | reverse complement strand
TGAAATGGTCAGACTGACTCGATGATGATGGCGATTCCCTGGCCACCACCGATGCACGCTGTTGCGATGCCGTAGCGCCCACCACTGCGTTTGAGTTCCAGTGCGAGGGTAAGGGTGAGGCGGGTGCCCGTCGCAGCGAGGGGGTGGCCGAGGCCGACAGCTCCGCCGTTGACATTGACGATGTCGGAGCTGATTCCCAATTCCATCATGCAGGCGACCGCTTGACCGGCGAATGCTTCGTTGATCTCCCAGCGGTCGATGTCTTCGATCACGAGGTTGGCGTTCTCGAGGGCGAGGCGGCTGCTCGGGACTGGTCCTGCTGCCATTATCGCTGGGTCGAGGCCGACGATGCCCCAAGAGACGATGCGGGCGAGAGGTTCGTCGCCGTCGGCAGTTGCTCTGCTCGCCGATTTGATGACGATCGCTGCGGCTCCATCGACCACTCCTGAGGCGTTGCCGGCTGTGACCAGAGAGTCTGGTCCGAAGTGGGTTCGCAGGCTGGCGAGGGATTCGATTGTGGTTCCGCGGACGAAGTGGTCTTCATGGGCTGCTGTTACTGTGCCATCTGAGGTTTCGACTTCGACTATCTCCTCAGCCCAGACGCCGGCATCAACGCTGTTCTCGGTTCGGGAGTGGGAAAGCACAGCGAAGGCGTCGGTCTCCTCTCTGTCGACTCCAACTTGTGCGCAGAGTCGGTCACTGGTTTGTGCCATGAAGGAATCACAGGTCGAGTCGAGCAGATTGGTGAAGAGATAATCCTCCATGTTCCTCGGTAGGACATCGCCACTCTGTGGTGGTCTGCCGAGCCTGTATGTGTCTCGCATGCCACGCAGGACATGGGGTGCTTGACTGAGGTTCTCCATCCCGCCTGCGACTACTACTTCTGCTTCGCCGAGCATGATCATCTGCGCTCCGCTGACAATGGCCTGGACCCCACTGCCGCAGAGTCGGTTGAGTGTGAGCATCGGGACTTCTTGCGGGATACCTGCCCTCAAGCCTGCGTGCCGAGCCCCGAAAATCGCTTGGCTGCTCGTTTGCAGTGCATGACCCATGACGACGTGGTCGACCGCTTGTGGGTCTGTGCCGGTCTTTTCGAGGGCGCCCTTGATGGCGATGGTTCCGAGTTCCTCGGCGCTTACCGAAGCGAGCCTTCCACCGACTTCTCCGTCTCCTCGTTTGCCGCCGAGCCACTCGCAGAATGGGGTTCGCGCTCCTCCGATGATGACGACGTCCTCGGTCTTCATGGGCAATGCGAGCAATCAACCGTTCATGAGTCTGACTATCCCATCGGGACGGCGTCTCTCAGGCGGGGTGATGGCTCTCAAGATTCGTCTTCCGAGCGCAGGCTGCCCAAATACTCAGGGAGGTCGAAGCCTGCGTTCGCTGCGACCTCGTGCAGAGGTGGAACGCTCTTGACGAGGTTGGCGAGGAAATTCGAGGTCGAACTGCCTTCGCCAGCTCCTCCCCCGCTGTCCCACACCGTGATAGAATCGATTTTCAGGCCGCGGATGGCTTCTGCTTGCGCAGCCACCATATCTTCGAGTTTCTCGACCATCAGCAGCGTCGCTGCTGCCTTGGCGTCGTTATTGGCGCTGACTACGAGTTCTCCATAACCCGATGCCTTGGCTTCGAGTACCAATTTGATTCCTGCAGCTTCCGCTTTGTACTTGGCAAGAGTTGCGTCTGCCTCACCCGCGGCGATGCGCCGCTGGCGCTCGGCTTCCGCCTCGGCAGCGATCTCGATTTGCTGCTTCTGGATGTTTTCTCGAACAATGTCGGTGGCCTTCAGGCGCTCCTCTTCCTCAGTGTATACAGCGCGCTGGATCGCAGCCTGGGCTAGTGCATTCGCGACTTCGGAGCGCTGACTGGCGGAGGCTTCGGCCTCGATCAAGTCTGCATTTGAATTGGCGATTTCAGCCGCCGCAGAGTTCTCACCAGATACGGCGAGTGATTCCTGTTGATTGACGAAAACACGCTCGTCGGCCTTCGCCGCCTTGCGGCCCTTCTCCGCCTCGGCCATATTCTTGGCAACCTCGATCTCCTTGACGCGGTTGGCCTGGGCAGATCCTACCGCACCATCCCTCTCGGCGTTGGCGACATCGATGCGAGCATTCTCGACAGCCGTCGCAGCTGCCTTCTTTCCAATGCTCTCGATATAGTCGGACTCGTCTGTGATGTCGACCAGATTGACGTTGATCAGATAGAGTCCGATCTTCTGCAATTCGGTATCGACGTTGGTTCGAGTCAACTCAAGGAAAGAGTCTCGATCCTGGTTGATCTGCTCGATGGTCAGCGAAGCGACCGTCAAACGGAGTTGACCGAAGATGATCTCCCTCGCCATCTCTTCGACCTGATCTGGTTTGAGTTGCAATAGACGCTCGGCAGCATTGGTCATGATTGAAGGCTCGGTGCTGACACCGATGGTGAAGGTTGAGGGCACATTGATGCGGATATTCTGCATCGACAGAGCGTTCTTCAAATCGATATTAATCGTCATCGGTGTCAAGGAAAGGAATGCATAGTCCTGAATCAATGGCCAGACCAGCGCGGCACCACCATGAATCGTGCGTGAGGCTTTTCCTCCCTTCGTTCGACCATAGATGACCATCACCTTGTCGGGAGGGCATCGCTTGTAGCGCTGTGCAAAGAAGATGACAGTGGCCACCAAAACCAAGACTATCGCAAAGATTGCTATCGTACCAATTACACCGTGGCTACTCACTCAACACCGCTCCGACCCTTGACAAACCGCCTAACATGATGAATGCTTTGCCGGCGCAGCCGTGAAAATAGGCTGGAGATGCGAAATCAAACTCGCTTGACGATGAGGGTTCCAGAAATCGTGTCGACGACTTCAACGAAATCGCCCGTGTCGATGCCTTGGCCATCTTCTGCCTTGGCACTGAAGGTTCGCAGTCCACCGCCCGCTTTAACCTGAACCTGGCCGACACCGCCTTCGGGAATACGCAGGTAAACCGATCCTCTCGAGCCGATGGATTCAGAAATTTCTACAGTTCCTGAGGCTTGTAAACCGATGAAGAATTGGAATAATTTGCCAGTACCGTACATCGAGGCGAAGCCGGCAGCACCGCCGGCGATGATTGCGAGGGAATCGCCACCATCTGCCTTCAGAGTGTAAAGGCCAGCGAGGCCAAAGAACATCAGGAAAGCCATGATCCCCTGAAAGGTCAGGGCCTTGAATGATGCATCTGCGCCCAGTGCTTCGATATTGGTGTCGAAGATTCCATCGAAGATGTCGGCAGCGACGCCACCGATCATCATCAGAGCGAACCAAAGCAGGAAGAGTATTCCTCCAATCAGGGCTGATCCGGCGAAAAGAAGTTCCATTCCGGCGGCTTCACCAAAGCCTAGCAGAGAGAAAAGGTCGATGTCACTCAGAGATACCATCAATCACCTCAGGAGGAATGACCCATTTCACCCCTTCGGCGGCAACGGTGTTGCGAATGGCGTCGTTCCTCACTTGCGGATTTGCCATTCGGCGAGTGCGCGCTCGAGGCCAAGGACCGGTCCGAGCGCGAGGCCAGTGATGATTCCCGTAGCGAGTTGATTCTTGGTCAGGTCGTAGACAACCATCGCGATCAGAAGGAGGATTATTGGAATCGCGATGCGCCGAAGGAAGATGTGATATCCACCCAGCATCTCATATGCGGGATTATCGATTATATCGTCGACCATATCGATGCCTCCTCAACCCATTGTTCCGAGCCAAGCGACGGCGCTGATGAAGGTCAGTCCAACAGGTATCGCATACCAGAACGCTTTGGAGCCAATAGAGGAATGGTCCTTTAATTCGAGAATACCGGTCTTCTCGTTGCGCACGAGAGTCGCCCTTTCGACCTTGGAATAGGAATCCGCGAACTCCTTCTGGTGGCGCGCGAGGAATATCAGAAAGTACAATCCCAGCAATACAGAACTGCCGCCGGTACCCTGTAAGAGTAGACTCAACATGTCTAGAAGGATTTTATCGTTGCCGCCAATCATAGCTCCTATGAGTAATTGGGCGAACCCGAGTAGCAACCAGATGAGCGAGTCAAGACGAGACATTGAATTCCCACGGGGTGGCCCTCGCCATCAATCCTTCGCCGGCGTGGTGTTCATTCGCTGCCGCCCAAGCTCTTCGGACGATTCACCCAAATCGCCCATGTGCCTTTGCCCGTGGCGATGGTCTTGCCGTCCTGATCGATGATTTCGCCTTCCAGATGTGCGATGTTTCGTCCCTTGCGGATGACCCGACCATGTGCGTAGAGGTGACTCCCGGAATAGGCTGGACACCATTCCTCCTTGCGCAAAGCGCTGACGAGAGCGCCGCCCAGGGCAGTGTCGAGCATGGTTGCATGAAGGCCTCCGTGGGCGACGCCGCCCTTGTTCAGATGTGAATCTGTGACAGTTGCTTCTACCGTACACTCTCCATCACCGAATGCGGTGATGGTGATGCCCAACATTGTGGAGAGGCCAGAGAGTTCAGGCGTGCTCAGATCTTCGGGGTCCATTCAAGATTGCGAGGAGGTTGATGGCTTTGAATTGAGTCGCCGCGTCGAGGTGACTTTCCGACAGTATTTGCAATCAGGCCGCCTGTGCCGCTGACTCACCTGTCTGAACTTTCCACAGGCGCTCGTAGAGGCCCTCGTGCTCGAGAAGTTCCTCATGTGTTCCGAGTTCGGTGATTCGACCGCCGTCGAGAACGGCGATGATGTCGGCGTTGCGCACCGTTGAGAGACGATGTGCGATGATCAGAGTCGTGCGGTCGGCAGAGATTCGCTCGATCGAGCGTTGCAGCGCCGCCTCGGTCTCATTGTCGACATTGCTCGTCGCCTCATCGAGAACCAGAACAGGAGCATCCTTCAGCACGGCTCTTGCGATAGCGAGCCGTTGACGCTGCCCGCCCGAGAGCCGGTGTCCATCCTCTCCGATATCGGTGTCCCAGCCCTCCGGCAACTCGGCGATGAAGGAGGTTGCCTCAGCGATTCGAGCCGCTTCCAGAATCTCTTCATCACTCGCATCGGGACGTCCGTACAATACGTTCTGCCAGACCGTCCCGGGAAACAGAGTGGTATTCTGAGATACCATAGCAATCGACCCTCGCAACGATGCGAGGGTCAGATCGCGCACATCACGACCATCCAAGCTGACAACCCCCGAAAGAGGGTCGTGGAAGCGCAGCAGCAGTCCGACCAGTGTTGTTTTGCCCGAACCGGTTGAGCCCACAAGGCCAACCGTCGCCCCAGCAGGGATATCCAGAGAGATGCCATCCAGAACCGTTTCGCGATCTGGATAAGTGAAATCCACTGCTGAGAACGAAATCGCACCAGCGGTGTCTTTCAGGTGATGATCACCCTCCACGATCCCGACCTCGGTGTCGAGCAAGTCGAGCACTCGAGAGGTCGAAGCCATCGCTCGCTGATACAGATCGAAGGTTTGGCCGAGGCGAGTCAGGGGCCAAAGCAGTCGTTGGGTGATGAAGACGATGACCGAGTAGGCACCGATCGACAGAGAACCGTCGAGAGCCAAATAACCTCCGACCAGCATAGTCGCCGTGAAGGCGAAGAGAATAGCCATTCGAATCAGCGGAACGAAGGATGCAGAGAGGCGGATAGCGTCACGGTTCGCGTCGCGGTATGACTGAGATGCCGCCCTGACTCTTGCGACCTCGCGCGCTTCTGCGGTGAAGGATTTTATCGTCGTGATTCCGTGCAGATTATTGTTGAGCAGGGCGTTGAGGTTGCCGACTTCTTTGCGGACTTCTGCGTATCTGACGCCGATTCTGCGCTGGAAGAGGAATGAGCCTCCGACGATGACTGGAATCGGCAGAATCGCGAGAATCGCGACTTCCGGCGCCAGCAAGAACATCACTGCGCTGACGATGATGACAGTTGTTCCGACGTGGAGAAGGTCCGTTGCGCCTTGGTCGAGAAAGCGTTCGAGTTGGTTCACATCATCATTCATTATTGCCATCAGGCCGCCTGTGGTCTGTTCTGAGAACCACTGCATCTCGAGGTTCTGGATATGCTCGTAGGCATCCATGCGCAACTCGTGCTGAGCGCTTTGCGCGAGGTTGCGCCAGAGAATCCCATACCAGTATTCGAAGAGTGATTCGAGCACCCAGATCACCACTGTCAACGAGACGAGGATTTTGAATTGGACGAGTGGGTCGGTATAGCCCAGGCCGGCGAGCATCGATTCTTCCTTCATGGCCACGACATCGATCGCCATGCCGATGAGAATCGGCGGTGCGAGGTCCCAGAATTTGTTGAGTATCGAGCAGATCGAGGCGAGAATCACTTGCCCGCGGTAATCCTTGAGATGAGATATCAACCGAAAGAGAGGATGCTGGCTCGCCACCATGACTCCTGCTGTGCCTCGACGGCGCATCAATCTGACCTTCGTTGGCCCACCAATGGTTCAAGGCGAGGGCGCCGATTTCGGGGTTCAACTGGAATTCGTCGTGAAAGCGGCGTCGGTCCAGGAATCCGCCCAGGAATCGAATATCGCGATGCGGGAGTCGGCCGTCGAATTAGTCCTGATGTCGTAGAAATCACCGGCCGAGAACCAACCATCATTCGAGTAATCCCAATAACTGAATTCCCACCAATCGCCATTTTCGTCGGTGAAGTTTCCGCTCACGTCGCCTAGATTCATCGATGCGACTTCGCGCTCGTCTCCAGACTCGGCCTCGGCCTCGCCCTCAGTCCCGTTTGCAGTAGTGAAAGCGTGGAATGAGAGTTCGGTGGGGTCGACTTCTGAGGTGAATTCATGGGGAATGGTACCTGCCCAAACGGTGATTCCGTCTGAAAATGTCGTGCCCTCGCCGATACTGAAACCGATGGCGGCCCGGGGTAAGTCTGTTTGCAGCTCGAGGACGACGTCGTCTCCGGTTTGAATCGTCAACACAAATGCCGAATCGTCATTGCCATACAATTCGATGCCGACGATTCGAGGCGGTAATCCACTGAGTTCAAGGATGATCGTGTGGGTTCCGTTGCTTCCGGTGGCGACTTGTTGCAGAGCGAGTTCGTCGGAGGTTATCGCCCAGTCGAGAGAGGCTAATGAGGTAGTGTCGAAGCCGAATTCGGTTGCTTTCTGGGCGATATCGAAGAATGGGTCCTTGTATTCGGGCATGCGGTCTCGACCTTCGAACCAGACGTTGCCGAGGCGAACATTCGTCCTCTCGCTGCCCTCGATGACCTCGGTGTCGATCGAGGATGTGCCGAGCACCAAACGCATGGCGATGGAGCGCAGGCCAGCCTCGTCGTCTTTGGCGACGCTCCAATGAATTTCGGCGAAGTCGTCTTCGGTTTCGTAAACTGTACTTGTCGAGACTCGGAGCTTGGATTCGTGGGACGCCAGAACGAGAATGTCGAATGATTCGGGGTCGGATAGCAATTCGGCGAGAGTATCGCTCGACAGAGGGAAACAATCCGAGCCTTCGCAGGGGGCCAATGGAACTTGCAGGCAGCCGGCGATTGCCGGTGCGAGGAGGGCGAAGGTCAGAACCAACACACGGTCCATGGCGCATCGTCGCTGCAATCTGCTGATGAGTCTATGCTTTCCGCGTCGATTTTACAGACGATTGAGTTGCGGATGAGACTGCGTCGGGCCTATATGGAGAAGTCGCGACGCTCACATTGCGAGGGGGGTGTTTGGAGTGATTGAGGATGTCCTCGTCGTCTACAAGAAGAACTTCGAGGCGGTGCACGACAAAGCCCTCGAAGCGATCCGTAGCGCCCTCGATGAATTGGTCGCAACAACTAGATTGCGCGTCGATTATTCTGTCCGTGAGACGGTGCGCCGAGCCGATTTCATCGACCGCGATCTGGTGATTGTCCTCGGTGGCGATGGTACGCTGACGTCGATCGCACACTCTGTTGATTCCGATACTCCCGTGATGGGTGTGAATTCGCATCCTCGGGCGGATGATTCCGATGGTTCGTACGGATTCTACATGGGCAGTGACCCACAAAATTTCGCGGCCGACATTCGATCGGCAATCGCGGAGGAAGCGATTGTCAACATGTTGCCGAGACTGCAAGCAGAAATTGTCACGACCAGCGGCAACAGAATTCGCTGTGACCCCGCGCTGAATGACTTGCTGGTCGCCAACACGCATCAGTATCAACCGTCGAAGTATCGTCTGCAACGAGGCGCAGAAATTGATTGTGAGCAGTATTCCTCCGGACTGCTGTTTTCGACTTTCCTCGGTCAAGGAGCATGGTTCAGACAGGTCGCCGACATCGAGGGCTCGACTTTTCCTGCAAAAGAACTCGATAGTCACTACCTATTCGTCGCACGAGACTTACCGCTACCCGACCGACACGACGACGGCTCGTATTGGACATGGACCGACGAGCCCACCATCATGACCAGTGATATGCACCGCGGTTACGTCGTCAGCGATGGCTGGGACGAGACGCATTTCACACGCGGAGCGACCTTGACCGTCGACATCGAAGGACCGAAGTTGCAACTCTTGACATTTCGCAGCTCCATCCACGACAGGATCGCCCAGTGGATACGATTCTGATCAGCACTTCTCAATGGAATCTGAACTGTCTAGAATCCGAGATCCGCGAGATCGACGTCGCTGTTCATGTTGATTCTGACTGGGAAAGCCAACGACACCCCACTCTCATCGAAGCGTCGAAGAATCTCGCCGACGAAGAAGGACTTCGACGGGCGCATCTTTCTAGCATTATTGACATAATATCGGATCTCCATGATGACTTCTTGATCCCCGAAATCGCGCAAGACAACCTCTGGCGGTTTCGGCGTCTGGCTGATATCGGGGTGGTTCCCAGCAATATCGCCGATTATTTCTTCAGCTTTCGAGACATTAGACCATGTAGGAGTCAGCCCCAGCCGAATCCGAACGCGTAATTCCATATCGGCGCTGTGGCTGAAATTTGCTACCGTATCATTGGTCAGCAATTTGTTTGGAATGGTTAGCAACACCCCATCGGTAGAGCGCACGACCGTGGTACGCAGTCCAATTTCGGTAACGTCGCCCCAACTGCTGTAGATGCCACCGAGCTTCTTTGGCAAAAGGATACGCTCGCCCTCCCGGAACGGTCTGTCGACGATGATGAAGATCCCCGCGATGACATTCTCCATGGTGTCCTGAGCTGCGAAGGCGACAGCCAGTCCGAGAATACCCAATGCAGCGACGATGCCGGTCACATTGATGCCCAATTCATTTGCTGCGGTGAGGATTACCAGAGCCCACATCAGCAGAACGGCGATTCGGAAAATGAAATTTTCAAGGGCTTCGTCGAACTCGGTTTTGTCGAAGAATCGGCGCAGATAGCGCTTGATGATACCGATAAGCGGAATGCCGATTACGAAGATGATCAGCGCCGAAACCGGGGCGGTATCAAGCATCTCAGTCGCACAGGTAATTGTTGGTTCAAAGCTATTTGGAAGGCCATCGAGGCAACTCATCGTGAGTGTCCCTGTGTTGGTGGCTAAATAGCCTACCGTCTGAAACACCGGATTGCTCAACTGGCTTAATAATCGGCCGACACGAGTAGAATCAGAGAATCTGCTCGAGGAAGAGTTTGGTTCTGTCGTGTTGTGGGTTCTCGAAGAACTCGGCCGGAGTGTTCTGCTCCACCAGCTCGCCCTCGTCGAACAATATGACGCGGTCTGCAACCGCCATGGCGAAGCCCATCTCGTGCGTCACGACGATCATTGTGATGTCGCGCTTCGCGAGGTCGATCATGACGTCGAGGACCTCCTTGATCATCTCAGGGTCGAGGGCCGAGGTCGGCTCGTCAAACAGCATTATCTTCGGGTCCATCGCAAGCGCACGCGCGATTGCGACCCTCTGCTGCTGCCCTCCGGACAACTCGGTCGGGTACTTGTAGGCCTGCTCGGGTATCTTCACTCGCTCGAGCAGCCTCATCGCTTTCTCCTCCGCCTCAAGCTTTGGCTGTCTCTTCACCTTCATAGGAGCGAGCGTGATGTTCTCCATCACGGTGAGATGCGGGAACAGATTGAATTGCTGGAAAACGAATCCCACCTCGGCTCGGACGTATTTCAGGTCGGCGACACTGGTCTCATCGTCGATGGTGATGTTGTCGATCTTGACGGTTCCGCCGCTGTGCGGCTGTAATCGGTTGAGGGTGCGTATGTACGTCGATTTGCCTGAGCCGGATGGGCCCATGATGACCACTATCTCGCCTTTTTTCACCTTGATGTCAATTCCCTTCAGGGCCCAGAAGTCCCCGAAATTCACCCTCACTCCTTCTGTGTCAATTATTATGTCCTCACTCTCAGTACTCATGCGATTTCTCCTCCTCCTTGTTTCACCAGTCCAAGGCCCTTCTCGATTCTCATCGAGACCCGGGACAGGTAGAATGCGAACACCCAGAATACAAGGGCGGTGACGTACAATGGCTCGAGGAAGTTACCGAGGAAGCGTAAGTCTGTGGAAGGTAGGTCCTTGGCCAATTTGAAGAAGTCCAGTATGTTGATGATGAACAGCAGCGTCGTGTCCTTCCAGAGCCCGATGAACACGCTAACGATGGAGGGCAGTGTGGTCCTGACGGCATTTGGGAGTTCAACCTGTATCTTGGTTTGGAAGGGAGAGAGGCCAAGGGCGATGGCCGCCTCCTTCTGGCCGGAGTCGACGGCCTGAAGACCCCCTCTGATGACCTCCGCGATGTAGCATCCGCCGAACAGCCCGAAGATCAGGAGCATCCTGATGATGTCTTCTGCGTCGTAGAACGGATCCATCAAATCGGGCATCAGGAAGACAGCGAACCAGAGCCAGCAGATCAGAGGGCCGGATCGGACCAGTTCGATCAGAGCGACTGATGGTAAACTGAAGAACGGCTGGTCGCTCTGCCTGCCGAAGGCCAGAACGACGCCTATCACGAAGCCAAGAACGCAACCGGCGGTTGCTACAATGAGGTTGACGAAGAGGCCGCCCCATTGGGACGCCTTGATGCCGTCTCCAGCGAGTTTGTCGAGAGTGCTGGGGACTACATCACCGGCCATTATGGCCTCACGCATCCCTTGGGCGGGTGTGCCGCCGAGGAGAACTGCCAGATCCTTGACCAACTCTGGTGGATCCATTATCATAATCGCGAAGAAGAATGTGACTACGGCCCCCATCGCGATGTACGTCCTCAGTCGATTGGCCTTGTACTCCTCCGAAATCGAGCAGTAGTAGTATGAAGCTCCGTATGCCAGATAGCCCACCAGCAAGGCTTTCGCCAAATTCATTATTGGGACCTCGCGGTGGTAGTTGATCTCGCTTGGGACCCATGCTACTAGCATCAGTGTGAGTGTGACGAGTGTGAATGGTACGAGGAACCTCTCTGGCTTTTTCCCGGCGGTTCCGTAGGCAGCCGCGAAGACACCGAATGTCGGGTAGAGAATCCACCACAGACGCCAGTTCTGATTGACACCATAGCAATTTGATACAGCGATGCAGGATTCGGAGCCGGGTGCTTGCGTCATCTGCTCGGTCATCTGCTGACCGACGATCAGCAGCACCCTGTTGGCCCAGACGACATCCCAATCCGCTTCGACCAGGACGAAGTGACTGAGCCCGCGTACGGCCACGACGATGATCCAGGCTGTTGCAATCCCGAGCAGTGCGGTAGTAGGGGTCTTGCCCGGGGTCCACTTGATCAGCGCGGTCATAGTCACCCACCATGCGAGGACGATGACAATAGCGGAGATAGTTCCGAAGATCTGGGCATACAGAGGACTTGCGCCTTCCGCCTCCGCCTTCGCCACCAGTTCGAAGAAGCCGTTGGGCAGGAATCCCTCCCACATGCCTCCGAAGAGACCGCAGGCCAGAGCCAGATCTGGGAGTGACCCAAGAACTCAAAGATATGTTCACGGGCCATTTTAACAAAACTAGTCTGCCGCCCGGCTTGCCTGCGATGGACTCCTCCGCCTCGAGGAACGAATCCATGTTTAGACCTCTCAAACTCATATCTTCACGCTCGTTACTCTGGTGTTGTACCAGTTCATCACCGCGGAGATGGCAAGGCTGCCTGCCTGGTAGGTGATGAGCAGGAGGATGAACAGAGGAATCAGTTTGCCGACGTTGTTCATCATCACCAGTACGACGTAGAATATGTCGCTGTAGGCTACTATGACGGCCAGGCTGGAGTTCTTCCAGACGTTCATGAACTGGTTGTTCATCAGCGGCACCATGCTCCTCAGGGCCTGTGGCAGGATGACTAGCCTGAGCCTCTGAAAGGGGTTGAGGCCCACTGATATCGCAGCCTCGACCTGACCCCTAGGGAGGGCCTGGATGCTTCCTCGCACGATCTCGGCCACCGTCGATGCGGTGAACAGCGTCAGTCCGAGCATCATGGCGAGGAAGAAGGGCGTGATCTCGAAACCGGTGCCCTCGGCTATGTCCCAGGACCCCTTGGCGTCAATGACCCCGTCCCCGTCCCAGTCCTTGAGGTACTCTGGCCATGACAGGCCCTTCGACACGGCGATTCCGGTTGCTATCGCGAGGGCGGATACCCAGATCTTGAATCTCTTCCTGAGGCCGGATTCCGAGTCATCGATCTGCAGCGAGTTGATACCGTCGTCATCGACTTTGCTGGTGATTGACAGAGCGTAAACAAGTAGAGCCATTGCGAGGGCTGCCTCGGTGCCACCTCCGTGTGTCGAGACAAATGGCACCAAGTAATCGATGAATATCACTAATGCGCATATCAGGAATATGTCCGAGACGAGTGCCTCGTACCTCCATCCCGATGTGCTGAAGGGCCTCCTCAGATGCTCCATCAGAGTGCTGGGAGTGACTATGACTCGCGGTTCGATCCTGTCCATGTGACGTAGTCCAGCCCTTAGCAGGGCAAGAGCGACCAAGCCCATGAGCAACCTCTGGTACGACGCCACGGTCACGAACCAGATTCCCTGGTTGCTGTAGAACACGGCCCCTCCGAAAAGGAATCTCTCCTCTATGAACAGGGGGGCCTGGATCCCGTACTGGGTTGAGATCAGGAACAGGAGAACGGCGAGGGGGAGGTTCCGGAAAATCTCGACGTACACCGTCGCCATGGTCGAGGCCAGCTTGTTGGTGGAGAGTCTGGTGACGCCGACAATAGTCCCCAGGATGGTGCACAGCACTATGCTGAGCATGGTCACCCTCGCTGAGTTGATGATAGCAGCCTTCAGGAACAGCCATCTTTCGTCGGAGTTCGCCACCACCTCCATCGGCCACGGATTAATCTTGAAGGTGTTCACCTTCTCCATGAAGTCAAACTTGACCTCCCAGCGGTTCTGCATCACCGGGTCGGGGTCGTGCTGCAGATAGAGCACCCTCAGCAGCAAGTACATGATGAAGGGCAGGAATGCCAAGTAAGCCAGAGCGGCGGTCCTCTTGGCCTGGATAGCGGGCTTCACCCCCTCCTGGGAGAGTCGCCAGAACCAGTAGATGACCGTGATGAGGATGACCACAGAGAAGAAGAAGGGGATGTCCTGTGAGATGAAGGGAACCATCGAGATGTTGAGGGTGAGAACTGCGAACCCGACGATTGAGCCTACCGAGACGACTGCACCCAAGTTCTCCCTTGGACGGAAGGAGCGGATGTAGTTCCAACTCAGAATCTCATTCAAGTTATCCTGCAGCAGAAGTATTCCGGCAACGATAGCGCCTCCGAAGAAGAAGAATGGGATCTGGGCCCCGGGGGTCAGTTCTAGGACACTGGTCACCAGGATGTAAGAGAGCACGAAGCACAGGATGGCGAATATCGAGCTCGAGCACTCTGAGAGGACGTTTGGATCTCGTCTTCGCAGTCCCCTGATGAGTGTCGTCATCTCGTTCTGTACCAACAGGAAACAGATCAGGATGACTCCGCCGACAATCAGAGCTAGACTTTCCATAGCGTAGTGCGAGGTGTTCATCTGGGCGCCCAGTATACAACCGACACCTGTTTTGCAAGGGATGTCTCTTGCCATCGTAGAGAGGTAAGATATTGACATCCCGAGGAACTTGTTGCAGTACAGCCAGAACAGGATGAGGGCCAATACAGGAACGCCATAGCCTGTCAAGATATCGCGGGGGGAATTGACTCGGGGGAGTGAACTAACAATGCTCCCGCGAAAATCCCCAGAGGCCATGCTCCCCTATGGGGAGCATGCGGTGTAAAAGGGTAGTGCAGCACGAGGCGTTCATCCGAGTGCCGGCGATTGTGATGTCTCTGGCCATCTCGGAGAGATACTAGACCGACTACCCGAGGATCTTGTTGGTGTACAGTTAGAACAGGTAGGCGGACAACACAGCCAGAAAGTACTCCCTAACAAACCTAACTAGGTCGCGGGGAGAACCGACTGGCGCTTCGAAGAGATGAGTCCCCCCGAGAGCCAAACGCCCCGATGAGGAGCATGAGGTGTAGGGGCCTCTGGGGGGGATTTCCCCCCCAGAGGCTTACGTAACTCCAATCAGTCTGCTAATGCAATCAGCGCATTGCAGGTGCGTACTGGATTCCACCCTCGGAGACGAGGGCGTTGAGAGTTCCAGAGCGCGAGATCAGGCAGCCGGTCATGGCGTCGGATCCGCTGACACCATCGTAGGTGCCATCGCAGAACGCGTCGTCATAAGCCTCGCCGTAGTTGCCAGCGGCTTGCAGGACAGCTTGCATCCAAGTACCAGCGAGCGGGTTTGCAGTGGTGCCCAGACCAAGGTTCTCAGTCAGCAGGCGGCACATACCGGGGTCGCTGCCGTCGCATGCGGCGGTGGCGGATGCGGCTGCGTTTGCAGCGGTCACACCCATCTCCTCAGCGGTCACCATTCCGTACCAGACCCAAGCGACGACGTCCTTGAAGTCGGAGTCCATGTCGCGGGTTGCCGCGCCTAGAGGCTCCTTGGACATCAGCTCCTGAGCAATCCAGATGCCGACGCCTCCCATTGAGTCGTCGCCATCAAGTTGCCACTTCTTGGCTACCATCGCGGACATGTCGCCAGTGAAGGCGTCGCACGAACCATCGATGAACTTGGCAGTTGCCTCTGCAGCGTCAGCCACAGGGACAGAGGTGAAGGCTATGTTCCTTGAAGAGAACCAGTCGACCATGTTACCCTCGGTCGTGGTACCGATTCCGACGCAGATGTTAGCGCCGTTTAGTCCAGCAGCCGAGTTACCAGCATCGGCAGCCGGGAACACGTCTTCGCGTACCAGGATACCTTGTCCATCAAAGAAGTTCATTCCAGCGAAGTCGGCGTTCAGATCAGCATCACGGCTGGTTGTCCAGGTCGTGGTGCGGATCAGCACGTCAATGGTGCCGGAGGCTAGCTTGTCGAAGCGGTCCGAGCCCGACGCCGGGATGTACTCGATGTCGGTATCAGGGTTCAACCCTAGAGCAGCTGCAACTCCGCGGCAGTAGGAGATGTCCAGACCAGAGCGAACTCCAGTTCCAGCATCCAGATATCCCATTCCATATTGGGACTCCTTAACTCCGCACTTCATGGAGCCACGAGCAATGATCGTGTCCAGCGTGCTTACAGGCGTGGCCTCTAGAATTCCAGCAGCCCTGCCCTCTTCTCTCGCGGCATCAACATCCTCTTGGGTTATGTCGGATCCCGCACAGCCCGCTAGGGCCGCAGTCGTCATTAACAGCATCATCATTGTTGCGAGCATAGCACGCATACTGTATCTTAGACCGTGTAAATGGTATATACCTTCGCATACTCAATTGAGGAGCGGTGTATCAAGGCACACCGACCTCCATTTATTTGAGATGAACCTGGCTTTCGCTCGTCTTAGATTCTCAATTTATTGAAAAAAGGTTGGAAGAGCGGGGCGCCAAAAGCGCCCCGCCCCCCCGGTTTTTTTCCGATTTACTTAGGAGGTGATCCAT
>LWDU01032646.1_pt1 | contig 15847 bp, 18 predicted proteins | sample 727161 | NCBI WGS metagenome assembly LWDU01 (sample SAMN04566230, study PRJNA314399) | hydrothermal vent metagenome | isolation source: deep sea hydrothermal plume seawater | place: Mexico: Gulf of California, Guaymas Basin | collected 2004-07-11 | reverse complement strand
TGAATTGGCTGATTGTCGTGGATTATCAAAAATCGAAGACCTTTCCGGCGGCTGGGCGAATTCAAATTATCTAGTAACATGCGATGATGGAACAAAAGTCGTACTGAAAATTTGGCGAGAAAAAACTCCTGATGAGGTTCAAGAAATGAATTCAAACATAAATTGGATTGTAAAACACGGGGTGTCAACTCCAGCCCCACTCAAATTGAAAAATGGGGAAAGTATGATTGTAGTCGATGGTTTTGCTTGGATTCTGATTCCATTCATCAACGCTCCATGGATCTCACAAGATGTGGCTTCATTGGAATCTCTTGGCCTTGCCATTGCTAGTCTTCACGCTGTTCCTAATGCAGGACATTTTGGGACCCATTATTCGATGGGGGTCGACATTTGGCCGGAACTTTTTGAACGCGCAGAATCTGAAGATAAATGGTCGCCGTTCCTAAGAATGTTAGAAGAAGAATATGTCAAATTAGATAAAAAAATCCCTTTAAATTTACCCAAAGGCGTGATTCACGGAGATCTATTTCAAGACAATATCTTAGGGCACCCTGGTGAAGTTTTAGCGATTCTTGATTTTGAGGAGATATGTTTTAACATACTGGCAATCGATTTGGTTGTAGCGTTCATCGGATGCTGCTGGATTGATGAAAAACCGGTCGAAGAATTATGGTTTTCACTTTTGTCTGGCTATGAATCGGTACGCCCACTTTCGCCAGAAGAAAGAGCTGCCTTACCTGAATTATACCGGTACGCCAACCTTTCAGTCGCCGCTTGGCGTTATCGAAAATTTATCTTGGATGAAGAAGATTCGGAACATGCTGGAAGATATTTATTGATGACGAAAAGATTGGAAGAATCGGTTGAATTTCTAACTGAAATTCGAAATTTAAAATTAAACATTCCATTAGAGGACGATACAATCAGGTTAGTTCAAACAGAAGAAACACAATTTGAAGAAATGTATGAAGTAGCTAAAGATCCACTTTTATGGGAACAACATAATGAAGACAGATGGAGAAAAGAGATTTTTTTAAAATTTTTTGAGAAAGGTTTGAAAAATGAAAATGGTTTATTGACTATCATTGATAAAAAAAATAATGCAATAATAGGTTCAACCAGATTTTATCCTCATAAGCAAAAGCTGAGTATAGGATACACGTTTATCTCACGAAAATATTGGGGAACTTCAGTTAATTTTCAAATAAAAAAATTGATGCTTGATTATGCTTATCAATTCACTGATGAAATCTATTTTCATGTATGGGACAATAATTTTCGTTCACAAAAAGCAGTTCAAAAATTAGGTGCCGAGTATTTTGATGTGGATGTTTTATCGGACGTGAAACATATTACATATATTCTCAAAAAAGATATTTGGAATAAAAAGAAATCATTATAATCACTACACAGAAGGTAAGTTGTGATAGACCTTCGTAGCGATACAGTCACACAGCCTACAGAAGACATGCGAGAAGCAATGTTCAAAGCTGTTCTTGGAGATGATGTATTAGGTGACGATCCAACAGTAATCGAATTACAAAATAAAGCAGCAAAAATACTTGGCAAAGAAACGGCACTTTATGTTCCATCTGGTACAATGTCAAACATTGTAGCAACTAGAACCCATACTTCTCCAGGAGATGAAATAGTTACGGAAGCACACAGCCATGTTTACAGATACGAAGGAGGTGCCTTTGCAGCTCTTTCAGGATGCTCTATAGCATTAGTCCATGCAAAAGACGGGCTGATGACTCCCGAAGAAGTATCTAGCTCAATTAGAAAAGCTGAAGGAAGCTTATCTCATTACCCAAATGGTAGCTTAGTTTGTGTAGAAAATACTTCACAAGGCGGTGGAGGTACAGTGTATTCACAAGAAACATTAGATGCAATTTGCAAAGTGGCTAAAGAAAAAGATTGTAAATTACATATGGATGGTGCCAGACTTTTCAATGCAGCTGTAGCAAGCGGAACCGATCCGGCAAGAATTGTTCGGGATTTTGATACAGTATCGATTTGTCTTTCCAAAGGTTTAGGGGCGCCAGTCGGTTCAGTTTTAGTCGGAAGCAAAAAAGACCTTAGGGAAGCACACAGATGGCGTAAGATGTTCGGAGGAGGAATGAGGCAAGCTGGAGTGATAGCAGCAGCTGGACTTTATGCACTAGAAAACAATATTGATAGATTACAAGAAGATCACAAAAAGGCAAGGAAACTTGCAGAAGCTTTGGATACAATGCCCAATTTTTCAGTTAATTTAGACACAGTTCAATCAAATATCGTGTTCATTGGAGTTGGTAAAGGAAATACGAAGAAAGTTATTGCAGATCTTTTCGAAGAAGGTGTTGACATTCTGGAAATTGATGATTCAACAATCCGTGCAGTCTTTCATCTCCATATAACAGATGAAGATTTAGAAAAAACTTTAGAGACTTTTAAAAATAATAGCTAAGACGATTCTGCGCGTTTATCTAATGCAGACCACTTCCAAAATGAGAGAATATCACTAGAAAAAGTCAAAGCAAGCACGGTCAAGAAGATTTTCAATGCCACAAACCAATAAATTCCTGCATCAAGAAGAAGGAAGACACAATAAGTGGCAACCAACCTCCCCCCCCATCGACTCATAAAAGGCGATTTTTGATTAACTCCATAAATTAGTGCAATGCCCCCAACAATACTTGTGAGGAATACGGCAGTCTCATGGATACTACAGGAAAAGAAAAGCAAAAACTGCATCCAATTTTGGTTGCTACACCCCGTTCCATCGATCTCAAGATCAACAAATCCAAAACAGATAATAAGAAGACCGTAAAGAACAGCAATAGCTGCCCGAATACTGATAATTGATTGAACACTCTGTGGTAATTTTTCTACAAAAGCTTCAAACTCAGCCTCAGCAATTTCTTCAGGTTCTAAATCTTCAATCTCAGGTTCAAGCAGAGATTGCAGATTACTCTCAGCATCACTATAGGAATCATTTTCATTTATTACACCCTCATCGTAATCAGGTTCCAGTAAAGATTTTGCGGAACGTTTTGGTCTAGCCATGAAGATAGTAAGAGAGATTAGAATAATACCTCCAACTATAATCCAGAAAAAAGCCTCATTTCATACTCTATGATTTAAAATTTCTTAGTTTCTGAAAGTCACCCGATAAACACAGTGCAGCAACAATCAATAGAAATTGAACAAATAATCTTACAAGATGTCCATTCATGGTAAGTTTAGTACCATTAAACGGAACATCATTAGCCCACATGTAGAAATTTGCAGGATAAACAGCTAGTAAGAATAAGGCCATAAATCTCCCAGCTATTATTCTAGTTTCAGGATAAATAATTCCCAACCCTCCTGTGATTTCCATTAAGCCAGTCAAGTACACTAGAAAAAGAGGGAATGGAAGATAAGGGGGCACAATATCCACAAATTTTTGCGGTTCTCTAAAATGTTCAATACCAATTATAATGAATGGAATTCCGTAAGCCAAAGCCAATAAATGAACAATAGTCGTCGACAAACTATCGCCTGACTTTGCTCAATGCGTCTTCAATTGAAAGACGACTTTGATTCTTAGAATCCCTTTCTCTCAATGTTACAGTCCCATCTTCTAATGTTTGATGATCAATAGTCATCGAAAAGAATATTCCAATTTCGTCTGCTCTTGCATATCTTCTACCTATAGATCCTGCTTCGTCATAGTACGCATCTACACCCATATCTAATGCCGATTGCAGGATCCCTTGTGCCTTTCCATCCAACCCATCCTTTGTCATAAGAGGGGCCACTAGCAAATCATACGGAGACGTTTCTTGCGGAAGAGAAATCCACTCTCTTTCTCCATCATTTTTCCAAGAACTTTCCAATAAGCAGTACAAAATACGATCTAAACCAAAAGAAGGCTCTACAACATAGGGAAAGACCATTTCACTTCCCCTTTCAGTTTTCTTAGACATGTATTCTTCTGATAGAGTCACAGAATTCCCATTAACTTCAATAGAGATGTCAGGTTTAACATCAACATCTTTAATTGCTTCTAAAATTGATTTTGCTTCGCCTTTGAATTCCTTACCCAATTTTCCAATATTTGGCACCCACACTTCTCTTTCTCTCTCAGTACCAGGTAGAGGAACTCTAAATTCCTTAGAAGAAAAATTACCATGCGCAGATAAATCATAATCACCTCGGTGAGCAACACCTACAACTTCTACCCAACCTAAAGACGTGTTAATCTCTCCATCCCAACAATCACTAGAATAATGCGCCATTTCATTTGCTCCATGTTGTCTAAACCTAAGGTTGTCTTTTGCTACACCAATACCAGTTAAGAAATTTTGAGCCCTTGCTAAATGGGTTGCAACCAACGAAGACCCAATAATTCCAGTTCTCAAAGCATTACCTATAGTCGTTGAATTCTTTTTTCCTTTAGCAGGAACCAGATTAATTTCTATAGATTCAAGCGAAGTTGGCAATTTAGGCTCGTCATTAGGCAAGAAAAAATGTTCAACTTCCATTTGTGTAAATTCTCTCATACGCAAAGGGCCTTGACGGGGCGAAATTTCATTTCTAAAGGATCTACCGATTTGAGCTCCAGCAAAGGGCAATTTACTTCGATTTTGTCTCAACAACCACGGAAAAGCTAGGAAGATGCTCTGTGCAGTTTCCGGTCTCAAATATCCCGATAATCCTTTCCCAGCTCCAACTTTGGTTGAAAACATCAAATTAAATGAACTCATTTCAGATAGAATAGATCCACATCCAGGACATGCAGTTCCAGAGATAGCTTCAGCCAAGGCATCCCTTGACATTTCTTCTCCACCTTTAATTAAATGATCAGCACGAAATTGCTTACCACAATCTGCACAATCAACTAGCGCATCGTCAAACTCACCTAAATGCCCAGAAGCTTGGAAAAGCGCTTCAGGACCAACTAAAGCTCCATCCAATTCTAAACATCCGGCATTAATGACGTAGTGCTTTCTCCAAACTTCAAGGATTCTTCTGCGCATCTTGACCCCGACAGGCCCATAATCCATGAATCCCGCTAGTCCACCATAAGCATCGAATGCAGGTTGAAAAATACCTCGACGGGTTGCAAGTGCAATGACTTTTTGGAAGTCCATATTAGTTTCTCCAGCGAATACCTAAAACCTTTGAATCAGAACTGAAGACGGATTCGTATTCATCTTCGTCTGCTCTCGAAAGCAGAATCCAACCACATTGGCTCAGATTAGAATAAGTTGAAGTTCTATCCTTATTAAACATATCATCAAGCCCAAAACAAGCAATAGAAAGTATAGACTGTAAGCTTAACTCTCTAAATTCTCCCTTAATGAATCGTATTTCATCTATCATATTTGCACTACACAACATTCCATTATCTGTACCAAAACCAACATCCAAACCCAGAGAAATCATTTTTTCAAGAGGCGCTCGATTTCCAAAATAAGCATTGCTTCTAGGGCAAACAACAACAGAAATTCCAGCATCCTTAATTTTTTTCAAATCATTATCAGTAGCATGACACATATGCACGACAAAATCAGGATGTAAGTCTAGGAGTGGTTCAATTTCTTCTCTATGATTTTCAGAGTGGTGGATTCCAACAAGCCCATTCCTTTCCCTTGCCAAACCCGCAATTTCTTTAGCATTTTCAACATCTGCGATGCTACTAATTCCAGCATTTTCTCTAGGCAATGATTCATTTTCTTTAGGCCTACCAAGTAGAATAACAGTACCTGGATATTCAAGTTCATCAAATAACAGTAAGCCAGCTTCTCCACCTTCTCTGAAATCCATAACTAATCCTGTTCCAGACGAAATAACTTCTTTGAGCCCGTGAATAATTGAATTATTCAAATCATTTTCAGCCAGCCATTTATGTTTCCAACCAGAAGGCCCCACTAGTTGTTCTAAATTCAAATTTTTTGGAAGAGAATCTCTAGCTAAAGTATCACCCAAATGAGTATGACAATTGCGGAAAAGAGGAACAATAATTCCATCTTCATCACCTTCGAAATTAGAATTAACTTCACAATTCTCTAAATTGATAGTTTGATCAATAAATCCATCTTTGGTAAAGACAGCCCCTTTCCAAAACATTAGAGAGCATCAGCAATAGCTGGAGCCACAGAAAACCGCGTGTAAACTCCTTCTAAAGTGTCCGAACTAAGAATGTCATCACAAACCCTAAGGCGATTTGCCGCATCCTCAATAAACAATCCGTGCGTACAAGCAGCAAAGACTCTTTCAGCCCCTCCATCACGCAAAATATTTGCTGCAGTGGCAATAGTTCCACCTGTGGAAATAATATCATCTAAAATTACAGCCGTTGTTCCTTTAACATCAACTTGGCCCGATGTGGTTTCGACTGTTCGTCCATCAATTCTAACTTTTTTCATTACATGAACGGGGACTTTGAGCATTTCAGCAGCAAGAGTACATCTGTTTCTAGAACCTTCATCTGGGGCAACAACCATCTGAGGTTTGAATCCTCTCAGATAGCGTACAACTTCTCTAGATCCATTGATATCATTAGCCTCACAACCAAAGAAATCTAATATTTGAGGAGTATGCACATTGATAGTGAAAATGCGATCACACATCCTGCCGATTGCGACTGCAATAGCTTTTGCAGACCTTGCTTCTCCTGATTGAAAAATTTTTTCTTGCCTGGAATATCCCATGTATGGGATTACGCATGTAATTGATTTTGCACCAGATTCTCTAACAGCCTCAAGAATCAATAATAATTCGACAATTTTTTTGTCAGGGAATGTATTTTGGACAACAACAACATCTTGATTTGTGACATCCATTAGGATTCTAATATATCGCTCCCCGTCAGGGAAATGACGATTTACAACACCACAAAATTCAGCGTTCATTTCTTCAGCCAACGACGCACCGAGTCGTTGGTGAGTTGAACCACTAATAATGTACATTATTTTCTTAGTAGAGGGGTGATAAAACCACTTATGGATTTTATCCCAGCGAAGCTATCGCTTCAATCTCCATGTCTGCTGCCAAAGGCAACCCTGCGACCTGCACCGTAGATCTGGCTGGAGCAGAACTCTCATCGAAATATTTTGCATAAACACTATTCATTTCAGCAAAATCATTCATGTCTGCAAGAAAGACAGTTGTTTTTACCACATTATCCAAAGTTAGATTTTTTTCAGCTAGTACGGCCTTCATGTTAAGAATGGCTTGTCGTGTTTGTTCAGCAACACCATTCTCCAACTCAGTAGCATCGTGTTTACGGCCAACTTGGCCACTTAGGAAAACATATCCTCCAGATGCAACACCTTGTGAATAAGGACCGATCGGTTCTGGAGCCATCGAGCTCATTACGATCTGTTTCATATTTCACCAACACTCATGGTATTATTAGAACTGTGGTACCCTCTTAACTTAAATGGGAGTGATATTTATCACAAGCATGTCTAAATTCATGTATTCAGGTAGTTACACCAAAAAAGGAGTTAAGGGATTATTAGAAGAAGGCGGCACCGCCAGGAGAGACGAAACAATACGCATGGTCGAATCTTTAGGTGGGAAAGTTGAAGCATATTATTGGTGTTATGGGAAAGAGGACTTTGTAGCAATAATGGACTTTCCAGACCATACAACCGTCACAGGAATGGCCCTCAATATTGCTGCATCAGGAACCTTTACCGGCAATTTAACTCCATTGATATCAGTTGAAGAAATGGATGAGATGGTAAAAGTAAAATTGAGTGATTATAGATTACCAGGCCAATAAATCGTTAAACTACACTTCGGAAAGTCTTACTCGCAAAGAATAGCACTACTGTTGCAATAACATCTAGAATAGGTGATGCACTAGGATATCCAAAATTCCACAATACTACTAGAATTAACCATAAAGCAAATATCCAATCCAGTCCCTTTAAGTGAATTTTTGTATCGTCTTCAGGCGACACGAGTGATCATTTCTGGAGTAATACCATGCTCAGTTACAGCATAAATCATTACAGCAGCTTTTTCGGGATGATTACGAATTTTCTTGATAATCAGTCTATTTTCAAATTCTGCAGCCATTCTTCCAACTTCGAGTTGAATAACGATATCAGAAATGGCTTCGAGTTGACTCTGTATTCTCGCATCGTGTGCACCTTCTGAGACCGTGTACATCACAGTTCCCCCATTTGCTTGTGCATATTCTTTAATGGTCCTCATAGCAGAGAGGACTTCAATGGGATCGTAATATTGTAAAAAGAAATCCAGAGAGTCTATAACAACACGAAACGGAGATTTAAGTTTAGAGATTTCATAAGTCATATCGGCAACAAAATTAATTTGATCAGAAGTGGAACCATATGAACCTAAATTCCGCAATTCAGCGACAGAAAGTCCTTCCTGTTTAAATCGAGAAGCTTGAAGTTCACGTGATAGAACTTTCTCGAAATACTGAGTTCCAACATTAACAATCCTAAGATCAGTAGGCCATCGGTATTGTTCAAAAGTATCAATCAATTCGTCAGAAGTTTCATCTGTTGAAAAATAAACAACATTTTCCGAGCCAACACCAGCAGAAGCAAATTGTTTTGACAACAATTCTTTTCCAGAACCAGCCGATCCTTCAATCAAGACACAACTTCCTAAAGTAATGCCTTTATCATCAATCAAAGCTTCATCTAGTCTTTCTATGCCGGTTGATACAATTTCTGCCATTTTAGTCACCTATTACTCTATCTGATAATAACTTTAATGCCGATGCAAGTTCATCGCTAGTTTGTTCCTTCACCGTCATTAACATACTATAAATTTCTTTTATACGCATCGAATTACCAAGAACGTTAATAAATTCTCTTAAAACTCTTGGTTCAGAGTAGATACTTAATCCGTTAACTGAGTCAAACATAACAAATCTCCTTTTCGATTTCAATCGCCTTTCCAAAAGAGAAATATTTAAAAGAATTGATTCTAACATGGTCGGAGATTCAACATACAAAGTTCTTGGATTGTCAGTATTTCCACCTACTGTCATCGAAACTAAATCTACAAAATAAAGGTCTGACAAGTCCACTTTAGTTTCTTCTAATTCATCAACAATATGTGAAGAGGGTCTCGACGCCAGCAAGTTTTACAGTGTCTGCATGAAACGAGTCTGCACTGATTCTAACGGTAGTCAAAGTGTCTCCATTATTGATACTTTGGATGACTGCTTTTGCAGTCTCTTTGACACTCATGTGAAAGCTTGCCCTCCATCTTGTCCCCATTTAAGGAGAGGAACAACGGCTAAACCAACTGGTGTTAATTCAATTAAGTGTCTCGCTCGAGAGTGCTTTGCTCCTCGCATTTTTACAACTTGTAAACTTCTCAGCAAATCACCTTGTCGAATGATGTTCCCCATAAGTATAACTCCATCAGCAACAGCTTCTTCAACACCAAAAATGGAATAAGTTTGGACGTTAGAATCAACGACCGTCTCTGAAATAAGCATAGTTGTACAACCGAAAGTACTAAGGAACTGACTCAATCTAAATATGAAATTACGGATACTTCCTTTGTCTGGAAGCTGATAACATACGGCCGTAATAGAATCAATAACGAGTCTCGTGACCCCTAATTCATCGACAATGTCTTCAAATGCTCCTAAAAGAGCTTCCATATCTTTTGCCGTATACGTTCCATCTAATCTTTCAACACCTAGTCGATCATTAATTACAGTCAAATCAAAAATATTCAGTTTTCCTTCTTTAACCAGAGATTCATCGAAGAAACCATAAGTTTGTAGGTTGGACAACATTTTGGACGAAGGTTCCGTTACCGAAATGTAACAACAAGTTTCTCCAGCCTTAGCCCCATTAATCAAAAATTCCATGGCTAAAGTAGTCTTTCCAGAACCTACAGTTCCAGCTAAAAGAACAATATTTCCAATAGGGACTCCTCCGTTCAAAATACGGTCAATACCTTCTATGTAGGTGACACATTTATCTCTAGGACGTCCACCTCGCGGGTCCAATGCAATTGGTTTTGCTATATCTTTTTTTGCCATTTTAATCACTCATCGATTATGAATTGGTCAATAAGGTATTGTCGAACCCTCTTTTTCAATGTTCTCTCTGTAATTCCTTCAGTTTGGCTCGAATCATGCATGATTTGAATCTCTCTCTGTATTTCAACAGGCAATTCAGCCCATGCAACAGGAGGTTTCTTAGGTAACAATCCTCTAAGATCCTTTGGATTTGCTTGCGCAAATATTTCTTCAAACCGTTCTTTTACGCGATTGTCAAAGAATTTATCAGCTTCCCTTCTTCAACAATCTGCCCTAAGTCTTCTAGGAAAACTCCGTCGGGTAAAAAACGATGGTACCATGCACCATCTTCATGAAGCGCATCCATGTGTGTACGATTGTAAACATCAATTAGAGGCGTTTCGTATTCTTCCTTTGCCATTTAATAATCCCTAAGCTTTCAAACTGAGGCCTTATAAGATACTTAGCCTAAATAACAATCAACCAGTAATTAGAGGAAGAACATAGTAAATAGCTAGGAACGTTCCAAGTAAAGCTTCACCAACAATACAACCAGTTGCAATCATATATGTATTAAGCAATTTCATAGTTCTTTGTCTTTCACTCCAATTTTCTTTTTCTACAGCAACATCAAGGAATCGACTTTCCCAATAATCTCGAAGTCCCCCGCCAACTACCATTGGTAAGGTAATAATCATGGGAAGATACATCCCTAATCCAAAGGCAGTCCCCATCCCCGTTAACAGCTCCATAAACACTCCAATTACAATTCCGACAATTAACAAATTCCAAGGAGTTTGCCCACCAAGCATAATCTGAGCAAATGCGGCAAAGGCATTTGCTTGAGGGGCATATAGAATCAAATCACCACGAGCTAAAGCTAAAGATAAAAGGCCGGCAAATAATGCAGCAACAATAGTTCCCGGAATGATACCAACTAGCTCAGTTTTCATAATATGCATAGGTCGGTTTCCAACATACAAACCAGGTTTGTAATCTCCAATAACAGTTCCAGACATGGAGATGGCCCCACCAAAAACAGTAGTACCTACTAACGCTAAAATGGCTGTATCACTTTCATTTAGACCAATAGCTTTGAAAATTAAAACGAGCATTAAGAGAACAATAAAACTCGTACCAGACACAGGCTCGATACTTGTTTCCCCCATAACTTTGACAGCAATAGCCCCTAAAGCAAAAGTCGTCAGACACAATACCAATGAAAAAATAAATGATGCAAAGAATCCAAATTGCGTAGCAAAAGTAAGTGTAATTCCAATCAATGATACAATCAAGAGGACTGGTATGTGACTGATAGGCCATTCATACCAACCTTTTCCTTTGATATAATCCTTCCTAGAAGAATCGTCCCCTTCGCCGGTGAAAATATCAATTACATCGGAAGCAGTTGTTCTAAAAACAGGCGCCATTTTTAACAATCCCGTTATCCCTCCACCTAAAATGGCTCCAATAGCCATGGGTCTTGCAATGTAACTATAAGACATAATAGATCCAACAGGGGCAAATTGGCTGACAGAATGGAAATTACCGTCAAGAGGATAATAGAAAGGATAATCGTAATGGTATGCAAGTGGCGTCACAACAAACCATGTGAAGAAAGTTCCTAAACTAACTAAGAGCGCAACACGAAATCTCATAAACCATCCAATAGCACTCATCATAGGGGTTAATTCAAATCCTAACCAAGTGTAGTTAGTTAGCGAGTGACTCATAGGAACCATCAAATCAGCCCCGTCATACCATTCAACATTTTTAGAAGCTGAAGTTAAAACAGATTCTTTAACCTCATTTCCTGCAGTATCATAAGAACCAGTTCCTAAGATGGGCCAGTCTCTTAAGAAAGTAAAGAACATAACTACAGCTGTAGAAAGTCCTACAAGTTTAATGGAATGCATTGCACTTTCCATTCCACCTTCTTTTGAGGTTTCACCAGCAATGTCCATTAATTTTATGTTAGCCTCAAAACCAGGAAGAGGCAATGGATCTTCGACTAGCCATACTCGTCTGAATATGATGAAATACAAACAACCCAAAAAACCCCCCAAAATAGAAGCAACCATAGCAACACCTGCTAATGCCCAAGAATCAGGCAATAGTAATGAAGAATCAACAAGATGGCTTCCGTCTGCCAATTCATATTTGGGAGAATAAGCTAGCAAATAGATTGCTGGGTAAGTAAAAACAAATCCAGTACAAACCATCGAGGCCCCAGTTGAAGCCGAAGCAGACAAATTAACTTCACCAGGAGACCATCTCAAAGCCATAGCAGAAAGATAAGCAACATACCACGAACCGGAAACAATCATCCCAACTTTCAATCCCACATATTGGTTAATAATTGCAAAAATGATTCCAATTACTAACCCGAGTAACATTTGGTTCCATTTCCATTTGGTAGTACCAAATCCATCTTTTCGGTTCTTTTCTTCCAAATATTCTTCTAAAACCTCAGTGTTAAAATTAGAATACATTTCAGTATCAAAATAATCTAAAGTTCCATTTTCAATAGCTTTCAAACCTTCAGGAGTGGGGGTTTGCCGATAAGCTGAAGTACGTACCTTGCTCATTTTAATACTGGTTCATCAAAACAACAGGGCATTAAACCGATTGTGTAGAATTCTACAATAGGAACCTTTAAAGGATGGTCACAAGTCCAAAAGTAGATGCAGGTATTCTTCAGGAGCCTACTGGCTGTGGCGTTTTTCGGTATGATTTTACTGACCCAGCCGGCCGACGCGGAAGAATCTGATGATTTCAATACTTTGGATTTGTACTTTTATGGAGATTTAGATAATGGCGATGGAAACATCTCTACACTCAGGCCCACCTCAGATACAGATACACAAAGTGATTGCCCTCAAGACGGCAATAGATTGAGTTGGCCAGGCCAGGATAGGCAGTGGGAAGATGTAGGTAGCTGGGAAGTGATGCTACAGACACCAGGATCAGTAGCTACGGGAGATTACACATTTACAATATGGGCAAATTCAACTCAAGGTACTGTTGAAGATGTTCAGTTTAGAATAACAATTTACATCGGTGGAGATGGCGGTGTCATGGAAACATCGCAGTCCAAGACGATTACAGATTCGAGCGAAGTAGCAACCCGTTTCGACATCAATTTTGACATATCCAATGCTAGTTTTAGCGACCCTGACGTGGCTAATGATGATGACTTTGTCATTGATTTAGAATATTCAGGAGGAGATCCTGGTGAAAATCCTTTTACTGGGGGGTCATCAACAGAGCAAATAGTTGTCTTAACATCTAGTGTAGAACACCCCTCAGGAATAGCCAATGTATCGATAAATCATTACAGGGCTTGGTTTTCTGAGATAGACGTAGAGGAATTTTCAGAGCGAGTTTTCATTAAAGCAATCGTTGAAAGTGCTTTTGGAAAACCAGACATAAATCCTGGAGAATGGATGTTGGGCGTATATGGGCTTTCATCAGGTAATCAAGGTTTAACTGCAGACTTCAATATGAAATCATCTCAAAATAGTACTTATGAATTATCCTTCTATTGGTATTATAATAGAGATAATGCAATAAGCGACACCTACAAATTTTTTATACAAGTCACAGATATCCAAGATAATTCTTGGGAAGTCATATCCGATGAAGAGCTGTATCTTGTGATTCATGGCTTTGAGATAGACAATTCAGTTACTTCTGGCGACATCACGATTAATAACCAAACAGGAACATCAATAGTCAAAGCAGGTAGTTCTTTCACAATAGATATTGTAGTTTCAGCACAAGGAGATCCTTTAATCACTTACAATCCAATTCCAGTCTCTATAGTTTGGGTAGATGGATCTAATGAAATAGTTCTTTACGAAACGGCCGTTTTTGCAAATCCCGGTGCAACAGCAAAGACCTCCTTCCGCCACACTTTTGACAAGGAAGGAGATTATTTAATCAAAGTTATAATAGATAGAGGAAATCTTATAGCTGAATCCGATGAAAGTAACAATATAGGTGAATTTATATTGCAGGTTTCAGAACCTGAAAAAGAAAATATAATGCAATCTTTTGTAGATAATATAACAGGTGGAGGCACCGCATCTATGCTGGCAATATTGTCTGCAACATCTATTTTATTGGCTTTCTTCTATCTTAGAAGAAGCAGGGAACCTGATTTCGAATGGGAGGAAGATGACGAATTCTGAAATGGAAATACGGGGTTACAAACCCGCTGATGAGACATACTATGAGTACAAAGACGAAGAGGAAACTCCTCGCGGCGTACATTACGAGAAAGTTGATGATGAAGACATTGATCCTTCAACAATAGGTAGATACGCTGAAACCAAAGATTTCAAGCATTGGCCATTCAAAGTTGGGAATGCGATGACTCAAGCAGCTCCTGATGACGTTCAACATACCGTTGATACGGGCGGTAGTGCTGGTTACGCTACAATGGACGAATTCATGAAAGAAGACAGTGCTAAAGAGCAAGCTTGGGTAGACCGAGAAAACGAAAGTGTTATGTCTCTTGCAATCAACAATTGGTTTGGCTTGAAAGGCTATATTATGTCTTTTTTTCCAAAGAAATAAGTTAGCGCTTCATAATCATTTTTAGTCCAGGAAACCTGTTAAGTTCAAAGGGATTAGTACGTATTTTTTCGGTGGTCTTTATGCCTTTAGCAGTTAACCAATCGAATTCATCTACATCTTCCCATACAGGCTCTAAAGAGGCTAGGAAATCTTTCAATTCTTTAGCCATCTCTAATTCCATCCTCAGTGATAGATACTAAGGCCTCATTTTCAGGTAGATGTGGAGAATCTACAAGCCTGCAAACACGTTTGCCTGCCTTTCCTCTTCTCAAGTAAATTCTGAATTTTGAGGTATGCCCAACAATATTCCCACCAATAGGTTTTGTAGGATCACCAAAGAAAGCTGCAGGATTCGAAGACACTTGATTTGTTACTACAACAGCAGCATTATGTAAATCTCCAAAACGAGCTAATGCCGACATATGGGCGTTGATTTTACCCTGCCTTTCGGCAAGCGTTCCTCTCCCAATATATTCTGCACGGAAAGCGCCTGTTAACGAATCAACAGCTAACATTTTGATTGGTCTTTCTTTAGCTATTTCTTTGACTTTTTTAACCATCAACATTTGTTGATGGGAATTATACGCCCGTCCGACATGTATTTTGCTTAAAACTTCATCAGGATCTAATTCCAATGCTTTTGCCATAGAAATTATTCTTTCTGGCCTGAAAGTGTTTTCAGTATCAATGATTGCAACTTCTCCATCCAATCCACCTTGTTCAATAGGAAGTTGTGCATTAACGGCTAATTGTAGCATAAATTGAGTTTTTCCAGAACCGTATTGTCCATAAAATTCAGTGATAGATTGAGTTTCTACTCCCCCACCTAACAATTCATCAAAAGTGCTCGATGAAGTGGTAAGTTTCCCAACGGTTGCCCGCTTTTCCATTAATTCAGCACCAGTAAGGAAAGAACCAATCTTGGCATTCTTACCGGCTTCTTTTATGTATTTAGCACAGGACTCTTGTCCAATACCAGTCGCGTCTGAAAGTTGTCCAGGAGATTGTGTTCCTATCTCTTCCAAAGTACTATATCCTGCTTCTCTAAATTTTTCAGCGATAGCAGGACCTACGCCAGGCAGGTCTTCTATATTTTGTATTTTTACTTCACTCATTTTATGCCTCCTTATAGTGGTTAAATCTAGGTTGGAAAATACGGCCTTGATCCGTTAAGGAATCTAGAATTTCATCAAGCATAGGGCCATCTATACCCTCTACTGAAATGGCAATACCTAGATCGTCGTAATAAATTCCATCACCTTCGTC
>LWDU01039435.1_pt1 | contig 15848 bp, 12 predicted proteins | sample 727161 | NCBI WGS metagenome assembly LWDU01 (sample SAMN04566230, study PRJNA314399) | hydrothermal vent metagenome | isolation source: deep sea hydrothermal plume seawater | place: Mexico: Gulf of California, Guaymas Basin | collected 2004-07-11 | reverse complement strand
CGTCAGCGTCGTCTTACCATGATCTACGTGCCCAATCGTTCCCACGTTTACGTGCGGCTTCGATCGATCGAACTTCTCTTTCGCCATGACTGAATCGTCCTCGTTCTCATCGCCGAGAAATCGGCGGCTGTTTATCGTTATCTTCTAGTTGATGGCTCGCGTCAATTACTTGCTGCGGCTCGCGCCGCTTGCCTCTCGTTGCCTTCGTCGTTTTCTTCGTCTTGCAGCTTGATCTGGAGCTCACGAGCGGGGTTGAACCGCTGACCTCGTCCTTACCAAGGACGCGCTCTACCACCTGAGCTACGTGAGCGCTTTAAGTTTGGCCTCTCTCGTGTGTGCTGCCGTTTTGCGTCTCGACACCTTTTGCTTTCCGTCGATTAAATTTCTTGTTCCAGATTTCTTGTTCTTTACTTTCCCAGTCGCGCTATGTCTCAGCCGTGCCGTGGGTGTCGAAGGCCCTGGAGCGGGAAACGGGATTCGAACCCGCGACCCCGAGCTTGGAAGGCTCGTGCTCTAGCCAGCTGAGCTATTCCCGCCTGATCCAGTCTGTTTCCTAACTCCTGCGTTTTGTTCGCTGCGCATGCTCGTGTTCGTCGTTCGCGTTTGCGCTTCTTACGACGTATGCCCTTGCGTTCATGCTCTTCATCTCATGGTGGAGAGGGGAGGATTCGAACCTCCGTAGGCCAGAGGCCAGCAGATTTACAGTCTGCCCCGTTTAGCCACTTCGGTACCTCTCCGCTCAGCGTCCCACTTGTTCTCGGACGCTTGTGTCTGTTTTATTTTTTGTAGCAACCGGACACTGTATGACGGGCTGCGATATTTGATTTTCGTTTGCTGCAAAACTTTCAGTTGAGTGTCATTCGAACGCGAAGATGAGATGTGAAGCGGGAGAAATTGTGTTGATGCGACTGGCCGGACAAACTGAACAAAAGCGTAAAGCTACCCGTCGGCGTCTACGATCCGCGTTCACCTCTTGCACGACTGTCACGACTGTCACGACTTTGGACCTTCAACTCTCTAGTCTTTAGTCGCTAGCCAGTCACTCAAGTGCAATTGGTGAAAAGTGAAACGTTCGAACCTTGGATAGTTTGGGATTCTCTGTTTTTTGCTGTTGCTTGCCGACTTCGTGTAGACCGGTTGGGATCTTTGTAACGGATCTACCGGTCCCAGTCCCTGGTGCTGTCAGCACCACTTGCTTTCTTAAACCGCTCTAATGAACCTTGCGCCTAGTTGACCCGATTACTGATTAATCTCGTTACGTTGCCCGTTCAATTTAAATTTTATTTTACGCAAACGCGCCGAACTGATTTCAATTCTTAAAGGATCTTGTCTCCAACTTACGATGCCAGCTCGTCCCTACAATCGTGCCCGAGAGAAACGTCTCTCCTGCTTTGTTACAGCCTTTTTGACGGTGATTGAAGATCGGAGCTGACGAGGGGACTTGAACCCTTAACCTTCTGATTACAAATCAGATGCTCTACCAATTGAGCTACGTCAGCGTCGAATTGGACCGCTCGGACTATACCCAACGGACGCTTCCCAGCAACGGATTTCGGAGAAATTCCTGCGATGAGAAGCGAAGTTAGGCAACTTGGTCGCGGGTGCCAGCCCGTCCCAATTTCCAGCGACGACGCGCGATTTCCTCGCGGCGAACCATAACGAGAACCGGCACTCCAACCCGCCGCCGCTCGACGGATCGCTAACTCGGACTGTCTCCAGCGTCGGCGTTGAGTCCCGCCCGCCTCAGTAACTCAAACAAAAGCACCGCCCCGGCCGCCGACACGTTGAGAGACTGAATTCGTCCCTGCATTTCGATTCGCACCGGGTGGTCTACCAATTTCTGAATGTCGGGCCGAAGGCCCTTCCCCTCCGCCCCCATGACCACGGCGAGATCTCCTTGGAATACGTGATCTGGGATCTCGTATAGCGAGTCGCGCGCCGCAAGGTCGGCTCCGACAACCCAGAAACCCTGCGATTTCAGATACTTGATAGCTCTCGTCAGGTTGGTCACCCGCGCGACTGGCAGCCATTCAATGGCCCCGGCACTCGCGCGCGCAAGCGCCGGACTCAGCGGCGGCGCTCGCCTCTTGGACAGCACCATGCCCCGAGCCCCAGCGCCCTCGGCCACTCGCGCCAGTGCACCAACATTTTGAGGGTCTTCCACTCCATCCAGGATGACCAGGCGACGCGGCCCTGCCGACGGTGCCGCCAGCTGCTCGAGCTCGACTTCCGGAAGTGGCCCTACCTCAAGGGCAACCCCTTGGGGATTCGTGAATTCGCCTCGATCGACAGGGTCGGTGGTGAGGGGACGAACACTCAGCCCCTGCGCCTGGGCTTCGGCGATTAAATCGCGGACCTCGTCGCGTCGCTCGGCGCCGGGCTTCACAAGCAGTCCCAAAATGGGCCGACGCTTCGCGCGCAGCGCTTCAACGCAGCAGTGAACCCCGTGCAGGGTTTCTGGGGCAGGCGATTTCGATTCGGTTGCGCGTCGGGTTCGCGACGACTGTTTCACGTTCTTCGCTCGATCGGCGACGGCTAGCGGGTGGTTGAGTCCAGCCGCAGAAACGCGTCGCAGCGTTATAGATCGAGCTTAGCGCGCAAGTCCTCGACGGCATCGAGATACATTTCGGGATCTTCCATGCGCGGGAGATTTCGGAGTTCGAATTCGAGGGATGTCACCATTTCGCCGAGGGCACGGCGTGCAACGCTCTCTCGGTCCCCGGTGATCTTTCGTGCGCGCTCCTCGAGCTGGGCATGATCGAGAGTTCCTCCGAAGCCCAATCGAACTCCACCCCGTAAATCGGGGTAACGCGCGGCGGTGTCCTCAAGCAAAACCGTCATCCTGCTGAAAACTTCATCCCGGCCAAGCTCTTCACGCAACTCGTCACAGACACTCAAGGGTCTATGGAAATCCTTTGTCTGCGACTCGTTCAATTTGCTTCCCTCTCGGCTTGGCGTGTTCTGCGCGACACGAATCAACCGTCAGGAAATTCACCGGGATTCGACAGGTTGTGTGCCTCCCTGTGCATTCGGCACTTTTCGACGCCACCGGACGAAGCTTTGAGAGCTTCGACTCTTCCATTGAGCAGCGACTCGTACTGCGGCCGAACTGCATGTGCGCACCGGGTGCGTGCCGCATGATTTCAGTATTCATTCAACTGAAAAGCGAATGTCCCACATTTTTCTCTTCCGGTCGGTTTCGCTTTCGACTTCTCGTATCAAAGTGCGAGAAGTTCGTTTCGTTCACGCTAAGGAAACGCTTGATCCCGTGGCCTCCGAGCAGGTATCGTAATCGCTTCATGCAACCACCCGGCAGCTTCAAATTAGCGGGCTTTCACGAAGGCAGACGCGGACACACGGGTCCGAGTGACAGCCTGCTGGACCCGACCGCGCTCGGAATGGGACGCGAAATGCGTATCGTCGAATCGCTGCGTCACCAGATCGTTCAGGGCGGCGACAACCAGTTTCTGCGCATCCGACGCGTCTTCGATGGTCCCAAAGAGATTTATCGCATCGAAATCGAAGTCCCAGAACTCGGCTACCAGCGCACCACGCTGCTCGACGGCGACGCGCTCGAAGAACTGTTGGCATACGACGAAGTGCGAGACGCCGTCGACGCCCGCTTGCCCTAGCGCCACTGTGCGGATGCTGACCGCTCGGGTCTCTACCCGTTGCGAAGTGACGCCCTGACCCGCAATGCCAACCCGCTCGATCCGCAAGGCAGACCGAAGAACGGAATTAGCGCGAGCCAACCCGTCTGCCCCACCGCGCGGAACCACACGATGTCGATCGCGTGCCGGTCGACCAAGCCCTTCGCAAAGACGTGGCTCGTGAACTGCCACCCTGAGATCGGTGGATCGTGAATCAGCGCGAAGCTCCCCTCGGTCGAAGCGATCTTTCCGCCGTGGCCCGCGAACAAGTTTTTCAGCACGCCTGGCGCCGCGCATGCGATCCCCAATAACAGAAGTGTCCACGATAAAATCCTGCGCGTTCGCTCATCCAGCGCGGCGGCCCCAATTGCGGCAGCAACCGCTAGAAGTGGCAACGCGCTGACCATGAAGCGCTGGCATCATTCACACAGCGGCCGTCGCATAACGACGGTCGCAGCCGGGTGTGGTGCGCTGGCAGCTAAAGAGGGTGCCCGGGGCAGGACTCGAACCTGCACGGCCTAGGGCCAGACGATTTTAAGTCGTCCGCGTTTACCATTTCGCCACCCGGGCACACCAAATCACGCGGCCCAGTTTAGACGGTTCCGTTGCAAATTTCTGCGGCGGACGGAGGGTTTACGCGAATGAGGCGATCAATTGAGCGACCTTGGAAGACCCTTCTGCGTACAAACTGCGAATCGGGGCCTCAGGCTATTGCCTGGGCTCCGATTTTGACGTATCGCGCACCGCAGTCGATCGCGGCGAGGTCCGATGAGCGACTTCGCGCCGGCGCTTGCGTGCGTAGCCCGCGATGCCCGCGATTCCGAAGCCGAACATCAGTACAGTATTGGGCTCAGGGATCGGCGCGAAGCCGTCCTTTGCTTTAAATCGTCGATTCAACTTCCAGTGCTTCCCTTTCCTCGAAGGATCGATCGTGATCACCTCGGTGACGCGTGCAGAGGCCACGAGTTCTGAGAAGTAGTGGTACTCGCGATGAAAAATGTTCCTGTCCTCAAGTCGCGTTCCGCTTGCGATCACTTGGCCTTCGCTGCCGAAGACTTCAATCGAAGCCGAATTGCCGCCGCCGTGCGTATTCCATTTGTAAAAAGAAAGGCCAACCGCGATCAAGCGATGATCGAGCCGGAGGGTCTCAACGTTGTAGGTCAAACGGATGTCAATCGTCTCGGTTTGTTTATCAATGTCGTCACCATAGATCGTGAAGCCTTTGAAACTGCCTTTGAGTTCGTAGTCCGAAATGTCGGCGTCTCCACCAGAAATTTCGACGGCAAAGTCCGAAAAGCGAAGGCTGCCGCCGTAAGACAGGAGGACGTCCCCCCCATTCACAAGGTCTTCGAGAGAGACCCGCGTGGATACGGTCCCCGCACTCGCAGTCGAGGCGACCAGCAATGCATCCCCCAACAGGCCTATTGAGAGCAGGCCCAAAAAGGCGCTCCGAAATCGTCGGACATTCGGATATTGGACTTCACAGTTCAGCATTTCGGCACACTCCGAACTGACGCAGGGGGAAAAAGATGCGTCTTAGTTGCGTCGGGGTGATGTGGTTGGCCGAGGGCGTTTGTGGCGCGGGAAATTGCAGCGGTGCCTAGAAGCTGCACTGTTTCTGCTGGATGAAGAGAGCAATGTTCTTTAATTACGAGGACATACGGAAGAGCAAGCCTATGTACGATTTTTTCGAGAACGGTGCGAATCATCCCGGGAGCGCAAACCCGACACCATGTCGCGTGTCAGCCGCGCCCGAAAACCTTGCGGGACCCCGAGGCCGTCGGAAACCGCGCAAACGTCTCGCTGAGGCCGATGAGCGCCCGCTGAACGATGGCTGCGTGCGGCGGGACAAACTGGCACTCGCACTGTTAGATAGAAGGATGACTTCAAATCAATCGTCCATAACCCGAATCGAGAAACATGCAGCTCGCCGGCAATTCAGAAAATTACGTCCGAGTTGCTCAATTGCCAGAAACTTCTTACACGAACGACCACACATCTCAACTACTCGTGTGAGTACACAAAGCTGCGATCATCGCGACAAATCGACCCTGCGACACGCGTCGGGACCCTGCCCGCCGATGGGACGCTCCATTGAGTAGTCCGAGCCTCACCCAACTCTTCGAGGAGTCGTGTGATCCTCACGCGTACATTCCGCGACGGGAGATGGAAGAGGTCTTAAAGCCACGTCTGCGACGCGGGACTACAACATTTGTGGCAACACGACGCGATGCAACCGGTTCGATGTTGTGCCGCAGTCGGCGCAGGCCTTCGAAAAGAAGTGCGGGCTGATCTTTGGGGAGCATTGCGTTAACTAGCGCGCTCTCGAATCACGGCTTCGAACAAGTTCACGAGACGCGCAACGGAAGCGTCCCAGGTAAACGCCTCAATATGAGCGTTGCCCTTGCGCACGAGATCCGCGGCCACGTTTGGATCCAGTGCATGCTCGATCGCCACGGCAAATTCATCGACGCTGTCGTACGCCGCGAACAAGGCGGCGTCTCCCGCGACCTCGCGAAAAGAATCGATCCCCGACGCGACGAGCGGAATCCCTGCCGCCATCGCTTCGAGCAACGGGTGACCGAACGTTTCGAGATACGAAGGGAACACGAACATCTGCGCACCCTTGCAGTAAGACTTCACCTCTTCGTAGGGCACGCTTCCCAAGATGTGTATTCGCTCAGCTAGCGAACCCGCACTGGATCGGGCGGCTTCCATTTGCGCTCGGTATTCGATGTCGTAGTCATCCCCAATCATAATGAGATCGGGAAAGTCGGCCTCGCTCCTGCGCTCCGCAACTTGCACGTAGGCTTCGATCAAGCGGACGTAATTCTTATAGTGGTAGATCGAACTCACGCTCAAAATGTACGGACGTGGGTGGCCTGTATACGGTTCAGCGTTCGACCACTGCTCGACGTCGATCCCGTGATGGATCACGGCTCGCTTGGCCTCCGGCAACCCGATCGACTCTCCGATCCAACGCGCCGAGTCTTCGCTCACGAACATGATGCGGTCGCAATGTTTCGCCGAGAGACGTGCAATGCGATTCAATATCACGAACCGCACGCGATCATGCAGCGTCAGCGGCGTGACCTCGCTGGTAAAAACATTTGCGTTGCGAAAGCTCGCAATGCTCGGACAAGGCATGCGGAGTGGAGCGACTTCGCCCACTGAAAAGAAAAGATCGGCGCCCCAATCCGCCGCGAGCCCCGGCATCGCGGCAAACGTATGCAGGAGACGCGCGCCAACGTTGACCGTGGGCAGGTCAACGATTTCGAAATTGGCTTCACGCTCTGCGATCGGAGTCAGGGATTCAACCAGCCGACGGTTGCGGAGCATCAAGCGGATCTCAGCGTCCGGTGCCGCTCTGCACAAGCGCGGGATCACGTTGACGAGATACGTGTAGCCCCCACCAATGCTTGCCCCGGTGGCGTCGATCAAGATTCGGCGCCCCGAGAGCGCCACTACGTCGACCTCATGATCCGGCTCAATTCAAGTACTCACGCAAGATGATCAGCGCCCAGAGTCTCGACCAGCTGACGCGATTGGTTTCGAAATCGCGCTTGACCGCCGCGAGGCCCTTGGTGTTGAGCATCGGATGATCGGGCAAACTCGTGTCGAGGGAACCACTGCGCATCCAGCGATCGAAGGGCAAGGCGAAGCCCTGCTTCTTGCGCGCCCACAAGGCGTCGGGCACGGGCGGATTCACACTGCCGCGCAATTGAAACTTGGCTGGCCCTTTGTGTCGGAACACGGCTGGCACCCGAACCGCCGCGCGGAAAAGTTCGCGGTCGACGAGTGGGACGCGCACCTCGAGGGAATGGCGCATTGCGGTGGCGTCGGTATCGCGCAAGAGCTGACACTGCATGTACTGGCGAAGCTCAAGGGCGGAGATGCGTTCTTCTTCGGGCATGTCCCCCGGTCGTACGCGTTCGTTCAGCTCGCGACGCGGGTCGCAAGTACTGACGGCGTCCGAATACTGCGGAGCGAGAAGACCGCGCACCTCTTGCGGCGCAAAGAGTCCACGATTCGCGAAATACGCACCTGCCGTGTCATCGCCGTAACCGAGCACGCGCACGCTTCGCGCCTGGATCTTTGAACGCGAAACGCGTCCGGCTAAGTTCGCCGCCATGCGCAACGCTTGCGAACCACCTGGCAGCTGCCCCATCCGGCGATGCAACCCTTCGATCTGCGGAATTGACTGAAACGTTCCGTAGCCACCGAACAATTCGTCGCCACCAACACCGGACACTGCGACCTTGAGGCCGGCTTTCACTGCGGCCTCAGAAACGAGGAAGGTGTTGATGCCATCGACCGACGGTTGGTCGAGGGAGCGAATCGCGTCCGGAATGCGCTCGCGCGCCGCTTCGATCGTGGTTGGTATTTCATGGTGATCGGTTTTGTAGAGGGTTGCGGCTTCTCGCGCGAGGTCGGCTTCGTCTAGTTCCGCGGCGTCCATCGACAGCGTGATCGTCCGAATCGGTCCGTCATGCAGCTCCGCCATGAGGCCCACAAGCGAAGAAGAATCGACACCTCCGGACAGGAACGCCCCGACCGGGACGTCGGCGATCATGTGGTGTCGCACGCTATCGACCAATGCTTCCCGCAACGCCTCGGCGGCTTCGGCGGCGTCCATCTTGTCTGGGCTTCCGAACTCATCTTCGAGGCGATAGTAAATCTCCGGGCCAGTGACACGGCCTTGCGATACGCGCATCCACGAGGCGGCGGGCATTGCTGCGATCGCACGGTGGAGCGTGCGCGGCGGAGCGATGGACCCCCAGCACAGAAACGAAGCGACACCTTCGGGGTCGATCTCGTGGTCGTCAATGACGCGCTTGATCGCACCCACCTCGGACGCGAAGAAGATGCGCTTGCCGTCGTCGGCATAGTAAAGCGGTTTAATCCCCATCGAGTCGCGGGCAAGAAACGTTTCGCGCGTTTCTGCGTCGTAGATCGCAAAAGCGAACATGCCGCGCAGATGATCGAGCAGCGAAATGCCCCATTCGCGGTAGCCGTGCAGCAGAGTCTCGGTGTCGCTGGTCGAGACGAACTCGTGACCGCACGCTTCAAGTTCTTTGCGCAGGTCTTTGTAGTTGTAGATCTCGCCGTTGAAGACAATGTGATAGCGGCCGTCGCGGGTCGCCATCGGCTGATGTCCAGATGGCGAGAGATCGACGATGGAAAGTCGTCGATGCCCAAGGCCGACTCGGCCGTCTTGGGAAACCCACTGGCCTTCGTCGTCGGGGCCACGATGTTGTTGGGCATCCCCCATCGCCTTCACGATTTCGGAGGAAACCGGCGGCCCCTCCCCATAGACGATGATTCCATCGATGCCACACATGATGGCCTACAGTATAGCTTCATCATCAATTTACGTGCGACGAACGTGCACGATCTCGCCCTGTGGTCGGTTCCAGTCAGCGTGTAAACTCGCGGTTCTCTCATCCAACCTTAATCGGGGCCCGAGATGTCGAACAACTATCAACGCGCAGGAATTGACACGCCGAGCTGGACCGGCAGAGCCGAGAACCCGTACTTGCGTGGCGTCTACGCATCGACGGTGCATGAAACCACTGCCTTTGATCTTGAGGTCACCGAGGGCGAACTCCCCGCCGACCTCGAAGGCGCTTACGTCCGCAACGGCCCCAACGCTGTCTTCGAACCCTCGGCGCTCTACCACTGGTTCGACGGGGACGGCATGGTGCACGGTGTTTACTTTCGCGACGGCAAAGCGAGCTATCGAAGCCGCTTCGTACGCACTGACGACCTCAAGGCCGAAGAAGAAGCCCAACGATCGCTATGGCCCGGCATCATGGGTCCCTTCGATTTCGAGTCCGGGCGGTCGATCCTCAAGGACACCGGCAATACCGACATCATCCATCACAACGGCAAACTGCTGGCGACTTGGTACATGTGTGGCGATGTCCATCAACTCGACCCGCTAACCCTTGACTCCCGCGGTAAGGGCGATTTCGGTGGAAAGCTACAGAGCAAAGTTTCCGCTCATCCGAAGGTCGACGCACGCACCGGTGAACTCGTCTACTTCACTCTCAGCGACGAAGCACCGTTCATGCGATACGGCGTGGTTTCTAAGGACGGTGAACTGGTTCACGAGACACCGATCGACCTGCCCGGCCCGCGGGCCAGCCACGACCTGACGATCACCGAAAACTACACCCTGCTCCACGACTTCCCGCTTTTTCACGACGTCGAACTTCAACGCAAGATCGGGCACCGCGTCGCGCGTTTTTTCCCCGAAATCCCAAGCCGCTTTGGGGTCGTGCCTCGACATGGCGGGAACGACCAGGTGCGCTGGTTCGAATTTGAACCCACCTATGTGCTCCACATGGTGAACGCCTGGGAAGAAGGCGACTGGATCATCATGGACGGCTGCGCCCAGCCCGACCCTTCGATCAAGCGACGCAAAGAAGAAGGCGAACTCGCGTCGATGCTCGGCTACCTGCGTATCAAGGCGCACCTTCATCGCTGGTGTATGAACTTGAAGACAGGTGAAACCAAAGAATCGGATCTCGACGACCTGAACGTTGAGTTTTGCCTACCCGACACCGAACGGTACGGCTCCAAGACCCGGTATTCCTATCACCAACAACTCCCCGTCGACGGGTATACCGTTGAGTTCCACGCACTCGTCAAATACGATCACGAAGACGGAACGCGTACACGCTACGAGTACGGCGAAGGCAACTTGGCGAGCGAAGCGCCTTTTGCGAGGCGCATCGGAGCAAAAGCGTCCGACGAAGACGACGGTTATGTCGTCACGATCATGACCAATCCGGGGTGGAAGGACTATTCGGAATGCTGGATCTTTCGGGCGCAAGAGATTGAGAAGGGCCCCATCACCAAGATCAAAGTTCCAGCGCGCATTCCGCCGGGCTTCCACGCGAAGTGGATTCGCGGCGACGAATTGTGGGCCACGAGTTGAGCCCGAACTCGCATTAGCCGATAACCAACGCGCCTACTGATGACTGAATCCAAGAAAAAAACTATCGCACCACAGATCTTCGCGGTCTCACCCGACGTCTCGCGGTCGCTCGCTTGGTTTCTGCTGCGACTCGCCGTTTCGAGTGCAGTCATCACGTTCTCGATCTGGTTCGCGCTGGCTCCCCTTGAGCACCTGATTGCCCGAGGTGCACGCAACTGGCTCGCACTCGCCAGCTCTCCCTACTACCTCCAATCGCTCGAACATATCGACGGCGCATACGCGTTTACCAGCTGGCTCGGGCCGCTGCGGGGTGGTTTCAAACTGCCAAGCCTGCTCTTCACCTTTGGCTTTCCGATCGCGTACGCGTTCGCACTCCAGGGCATCTCGACACGGCGCTACTGGCTGCGTGGCGCAGTCGTCGTGCTCATCTCGTACTTTGTCTGCGTCTTTTCAGTTGCAATCGTTAGCGACGCTCGATTGACGGCTTCGTTTTTGCAGCTTGAAATCACCCTGCAGCCCGAATGGCGATACGAAGCGACGCGCTTCGTTCAGTCCTACCTGTGGATGTTCACCGTACGCCTCTATCCGCTGCTTTCAGTGATCATTCTTGCGGTGGTCTCGGATCAGTTTCGCAGCACGCCACGCGAACACCCCGTGCGCGCCGTACGAATCTTCAACATGGCTGCCGCCGTGTTGGTCTGCGCGTCGTTGCTCGTCACAGTCGGCTCGAACTCGACGATCAACGCTCGAATCGAACGCGTAGAAAACGAATCGTTCGCGAATCGGCTCACCCCCTTTCAAGCAAAAAACCCCAACCTGGGAATCGGACTCTCCGAGCTTGGAAAGTTTCTCGAAAAACAGGAAGACCTGAAAGGGGCACTCAAGGCGTATCGTGCAGCCGTACCTCGACTTCAGGGCAGACCTAGAAAGCTGGCGCGTAGGTCTCGCGACCGAATTCACGAAGTAATCAAAGCCGATCTACTCAAGAAGGCAGACGACCGTCGAGCGCGCCAAGCCGCCGCCGAGTAGCGCGCCCTGCCCTTCCCTCGGATCCAGGTCGCCGAGCGCCTCGGGCCCGAAATGGCCTGGACGATTTGGCTCGTGCTCCCGCCGAATCGACTGGGCTCTGCTTTGGCAAACATCGCCATGGGCGACCGCGGAGGCAATCATCGCACCGAGACCTCTCCTCTCCCCGAAGAGGCCAGGAGTCTGCGCAACAGAAGGCGCACGCGCCCAAACGAGGATCCAGTGCCGCTGCCTGCTTTGCGAAAGCTAGCTGTAGCTAGACGCCGGACTCAGACATGATGACGTTCGTGAGCTTCCACGTCATACCGAAGCGACGCATCACAATACGAAACTCGTTGCCGTAGTCGTTGGGCACCCACACGGATACGCGGTCCAACGAATCATGAACGACACGCGCTTCGCTCAGCAGATTACGTCGCGTGTTGCTGTCGCCATCGGGTGTTTGATTGTCATCCGGCGCTTCAGGGTCTAGCAGCTGTTGACCCGCCACAAGCTTGGCGACACCCGCCGGCGTAACGAGGGCGTCGAGGGCCTTGTCGATCACGAGCGACGCCATGCTCGTCGCAAGCGCTGCGAAAGGGTTGTCTTCGGATTCGCGACCGACGTTCTTCGCCATCACCGCGTGCAACTGGTCCTTCATGTTCAGACGCAGAAGCGGAAAGTCGACGCGGTCGGAAATGTCTTCTGCGTCACCAGATTCGAGTGCATCACGCAGGCCTTCGAGAGCGATATAGGGCGACGCAAAGGCAAACCCGCCCGCTAGCAGTAGAACCAAAATAAACCCGCCAAGAATCGAGCGCATCATTTTGCCTCCGAATTTAGAGAGATCGCCAAAGTACCATGGACACCGTAGTGGGGGAAATAATGCGGTTTTCATTTCTACCCCGACGAAATCACGGTCGCGTCTGGGACGCGCTGCGGTCGAGAGCCAACCGTTCGCGCATCCGTGCCGCGCGTTCGGGAAATAGCTCACGCACGTCATTCTCCTCCGATGGGTCCTTGGCCAAGAAGAACAACTGATCTTGCTGCGGTGCGTTCGCTCGCATGTTTGCGATCCGCTCCGCTCGCTTTGGCCTCGCGGTTCGAATGTCTGGGGGATCAGCACGTTCAACAAGCTTCCAGTCCGCCTCGCGAATCGCGAAGGTGGCATCACCGGCTTGCAGCACGATCCGATTTCGCAGGGGTGGCCCTTGGGTTGACTCTGTGAACGCGGCCAGCATGTCGAAGCTGTCTTCGGCCGCTCCGTCGGGCAGCGGGACATCCGTGATTTGCGCAAACGTCGCGAGTAAGTCGGTGAGCGAAAGAATCTGTTCGCTCACCGAGTCTTCGGGCACCTGTCCAGGCCAGCGCACGATAAACGGCACACGAAAGCCACCTTCCCAGACGTGGAGTTTCCCGCCGCGCAAATCGCCATTCGGCTTCAACCCCGAATCCATGGCCTGCATATGGACGGGGCTGCCCCGATTGATGTCGCCCCCGTTGTCGCTGGTAAAGATGACAAGGGTGTCTTTCGCGAGGTCTAGCGCGTCGAGTGTCGCAAGGATCTGGCCAACCGAAGCATCAACTTCATGGATGAAGTCACCGTACTTGCCATACGGGCTGCCAGTGAAGGCTCGGTTGGGGGCGATCGGCGTGTGGACGGCGTTCGGCGCGAAGTAAACGAAGAAGGGGTCGGCGTGATTCTCGGCGATCCAAGTCGTCACTCGCTTCGTGATGTTCTGCATGATTTCGTCCGTCTTGAACGGAGCCACGATTCCGCTCGTCTTCGCATGGGCACCGAAGCCCGAGATCGAAACCGGCCGACCGGGTAGCTTGCCCATCAGTTCTTCGTTTTCGATAAACGAATGGGGGCCATTGCGCGGGTTGGCGGAGAGACCAAAGAAGTAGTCGAAGCCGATCGACCGCGGGCCCGGCACGAGCTTGGACGCCCAGTCGGTGCGTCCTTCTTCAGATCCTAGGCCGAGATGCCACTTCCCGATCGCTGCCGTTCGATATCCCTGGTCCTTGAGAAGCGATGCGATCGTCAGGCGATCGGTTTCGATATGAAGCGGAGCATTCGAGCTCAACACCATGCCGTCGTTCACCTTCGATCGCCAAAAGTAACGGCCGGTCATCACGCCGTAGCGCGTCGGTGAACAAGCTGAGCTAGGCGCATACGCCTGCGTGAAGCGGCGCCCTTCCCGCGCCAGGCGGTCGAGATTCGGGGTCTGGATGCGCGGTTCGCCATACGACCCCAGGCTCCCCCAGCCGACGTCGTCAGCCAGAACGACAATGATGTTAGGCCGGCTGCTGCGATCCGCGGATTGACCACACCCGACTGAGAATAGGGCCAAGACTAGGGAAACGCAGAGCGCAAAAAATCGCATCGTGGCGATCGTATCGAAATTGGATCGGCATCGCGCGCGATGGAGAAAACCTGAGCTCAGCCTCCGTGTTCGGTTCTTAGCCTTGCAGCGATCCATCATTGCACCGAAGCAAGGTTTCGAGCGCACAGCGCTAGCAGGCTGCGGAAAAACCCCGGACCGAGCAGCGAAAACGGCTTTTCGGCGAACGCAAGGCGTGAAGCCCCGTGATCCTTCACTCGGATCGCGGCTGTCAATTTACGAGCGATGAAACCCAACGGTTCTTGAAGGGACACCCACTTCAAAGCAGCATGAGCAGGGTCGGAAGCTGCGCGCACAATGCAGCTGCTGAAGGCTTCTTTGGGTTGCTAGCACGAGAGCGGGGCAACCGTCGGCAATCTCAAACAAGAACAGAAGCACGAGCGGATGTCTTCGACTCCATCGAGCGGTTCCACAATCCAAGACGAGCGGGAAGAGTTGAACAGCGCCGCGGATAGGCCATTCAAGCGGCGTTTTCCGTGCCACCGCTAAGTCGTGTTCTGAAAAGTAGCCCTCAGATAAGGCACATCCGCCCCGTCCCGGCTGGGTCCCCATTGCACTCGCGGACTTACGTTTTTTTCCGACTCCTGCGTAGTACTCCGGTCCCGACCAGGGAAAGCATCAACATCCCCACTGCCCACGGCCCCAAGCCGGGTACCGATGGCAGGGACACCGCCGTGATCCCCGCGTCTCCAATGCCCAGTCCGCTCACGCTTCCACCCACTAGGATTCGCGTGTTCGCGCCGCGAGAGTAGATTCCGTAACTCCGCAGCGTGCTGTCGAGGAGTATCTCGTCTGCCATGGCCGTGGCGATCTCGGCTGCGGTCTGACCGGCCACTGTGGTGATCTGGAGCGGGATGTCCTCGACGGTGAAGCTGATGATTTGGCCCCCCTCGGCGATGCCAGCCAGGGACCAGCCGTTGGGGTAGGCGAGCTGCAAGGGATCGCCGGCGATGACCTCCTCGGCCGGGATGTTGAATGGCGGCGTCGCATCGGGCGACGGGTCGTAGTTGGTGCGGCTACGAGTCATGCGAAGGACTCCCTCGCTTTGTAATCCAGCAAAAAAAGAGTCCGTTAACTCTTGCCAGATACCGCTGCCATCCCGTTCAAATTCAACGATCAACCCGTCCCGGCTGACGAAAAGATGTCCAGCATCATCGAAGTCAAATCCCGATGGCTGGTTGTCCCCCATCGGATCGATCGCCTCGGTGCTCAGCCCCCCCGTAACGCCCGTTGACAATCCGAAGAGGCTGCTCGACGCATCCGTCAGCATCCACAAGCTGCCGTCGGCCGGACTCACAGAGATTTGCGCGTCGCCGCTGAGAGGCACGACTCCGGATATGTCCAGCTGGCTTGGAGCGCCCACGAGGCCGAAGTCGATCCGCATCACCATCGAGTTCGTGGTTGACAGCAGCACAACCTCGTCGGCGGCATCATCGATTGCGATCGCTTGAACCGGCTGTGGCAACAGAATACTGGCAAGGGTGCCGGGCTGAGGGTCGAGGGTGATGCGCTCTAAGACGTCTCCACTCGTCGGCCCAGTGGAGCGGACAATGTAGAGGCTTCGGTTGCGGCCCAGCGCCATGGCCGTCGCTCCCTGAAGCGCGAGCAGGAATTCCGGCACCTGATCGCCAAGACCGATCAGGTAGAGGGCTTCGGGACCGGCCGGACCTCCCTCGATGAGAACGAGATAACCGATCCCGTCCGGATGATCAGCGATCGCCAATATCCTCGTTCCGGTCGGGGACGCGATTGGATCGCAACATGGGGGACCGGGATCGAAGAGTCTGGGGATGTGCGGGACGAAATACAGACCGTCGGAGGTCAACGAGTATCCAGCCTTGGGTC